>SDBT01005960.1_pt1 | contig 20371 bp, 14 predicted proteins | sample 2277101 | NCBI WGS metagenome assembly SDBT01 (sample SAMN10404973, study PRJNA504765) | marine sediment metagenome | isolation source: marine sediment core GS10_PC15, 103 cmbsf | place: Arctic Ocean: Southern Knipovich Ridge | collected 2010 | reverse complement strand
GCTCCAGGGGCATTCCCCGGAGCTTGCCGGGTTCGTCCTGCAGGCGCGTGATGGTCGCGGTCAGATCGCCCCGGTCGCTGCCTGCGCCGGCCCCGCCCGACTGTGGCGGGGCAGCCATGACGCTCCGTGCTGCAAGCGCCACGCCCAGCAGGACTATCCGCGCAGCCGTGCCGATTGGCGATGTCTGATCGGATCGCATCTGCCGCGACTCCTCAGGGGACCTTCTGCTACGCGGACTCAGAGGGTTGGTCCGGCACGGAAAGGTCGGTGCTTGCCAGGACCATGTCGATGCCAAGCAGCATGACGACCTTCTCGCCCACTTTGCCCATGCCCAGGATGAAGTCCGTGTCGACGCTCGTCCCGAAGGACGGCGCAGGCTCGATCTGCTCCCCGGCCACGTCGAGCACTTCGGAGACCCCGTCAACGATGATGCCGGTGGTGACCTCGTGGTCGCGGCGGGCGACCTGGACCACGATGATGCAGGTCCGGTCGGTGTCCTCTTGGGAGTCGAGGCCGAATTTCAACCGAAGGTCAACAACGGGTATGACCTTGCTGCGCAGGTTGACGACGCCGCGCACGAATTCGGGCGTGCGAGGCACCCGCGTGACCCTCATCATCTTGATGATCTCCTGGACCTTGAGGATCTCCAGGCCATATTCCTCGTGGCCTAGCTCGAAGGTCAGGTACTTTCCCGCCAAGTGTGCCATGTCATTGACTGCGGCAACCGCACTGCTCTCTTGCTCAGCCATCTCCGCCTCCTTTGCACTTCGCTGGTGGTTAGGACAAAACATGCGGCGGACTCGGCCGCCTGTGATGCCTTCTATCTCCCTCTAAGCCGCCTTCAACGTCGCCCGGCCACCTGCCCACGGGCCTTGGGACGCCTCAGGCGAGAACCGGAACTGTCTCTGCCTCCGCGGCGCCGACCGGTATGCGGTCGGCGTCTTTCGCCAACTTGGCGATCCCGCCGACGTCAAGGATCAGACCCACGCGACCGTCGGGCATGATGGCTCCGCCGGCCAGTCCGGGGATGGTGCGCATGTCTTCGCCCAGGGCCTTGATCACGATCTGCTGCTGACCCAGCAACTCGTCGGTCACCAGGCCCACCTGTCGACCGTCGTCCTCCACGACGACGACCAGGGCTTTCGTGAGGTCCTCTTCGGCGCCTTCTATGTTGAACAGCTTGCTGAGCCTGAGCAGCGGGATTAGGTTGCCCTGGACCTTCATCATCTCGCCGCGCTGCAGGACGGTCGACAACTCGCTCTCTCCCGGCCTGATGGACTGCAGGATGGAGAGCATGGGGATGATGTAGCGCTCGGCGCCCACCCGGATCACCATGCCGTCGATGATGGCAAGCGTCAGCGGGAGGCGGATGCTGAACGTGCTGCCCTTCCCCTTCTCGGACCGGATCTCGACCTGCCCGCGCAGCGCCTCGATGTTGCGCCTGACCACGTCCATGCCCACGCCGCGGCCGGACAGGTCGGTGACCTTCTGGGCAGTGGAGAAGCCGGCCTCGAATATCAGGTTGAAGATCTCGCGATCGCTGAGCGTCGAGCGCTCGTCGATCATGCCCCGCTCCTTCGCCTTGGCCAGTATCGCCTCGCGGTCTAACCCCTTTCCGTCGTCTTCCAGCTCGATGAAGATGTTGCCGCCCTTGTGGAAGGCGCGCAGCTCAACGCGGCCCGTCTCCGGCTTGCCGGCCGCGCGGCGCTGCTCGGGCGACTCGACGCCGTGGTCGACGGCGTTTCGGACCATGTGAACGAGCGGGTCGCCGATCCGGTCGACCACGGTCTTGTCCAGCTCTGTTTCCTCGCCGCTCATGACGAAGTCGACCCGCTTCTGCCCCTTCTTCGCCAAGTCGCGCACCAGGCGGGCCATCTTCTGGAACGTGGGCTGGATCGGGACCATCCGCAACGACATGCCGATCTCCTGCAGCCCGCGGGTGATCTTGTCCAACTGGTCGAGCTGCCGCGCCAGTTGCGCGGAACTGGCGTTGCGCAGGTCCACCGATTGGCTGACCATGGACTCCGCGATGACCATCTCACCGATGGTCTCGACAAGCCGGTCCAACCGCTCAGCGTCCACCCTGACCGCCTCCCTCACACGGACCGCCGACTGGCGCGACGCGCTCTTCTGGCTCCTGACGGCGCGCGCCACTTCCTTCGGGCTGACCTGTGTGTGCTTGGCGAGCTGCTGCCCGATCTTGGGCGGCCTTGGCGACTCCTGGGCCCTGAGCCGGGCGGCCTCGGCTTCCTGCTCGTCGATTGCCCCGTCGGACAAGAGCAGTTCGGCAAGGTCCGGTCCGTCCGGGTCTTCATCGTTCTGGGCACGAGCTGCCTCGACCTGCTTGCGCGATGCCATGGCAGCTTCGAGCACGATGTCGCCAACGTCCCTGGCAGCGGGCGGCGACTGCTGCTGCTCCAGGGCCGCTTCCACCTCTTCCTCGGTCACCTTCCCGGCCTCGACCAGGATCTCGCCCACCTTCATGCCGGGCGCGACCGGCGGCAGCGGGGCCGAGTCAGACGGGGCATCGCCGGCAGCGATCGCGTCGAGGCGGCTCAGCAGGCCGGCGATGTCCGACCGCTCGGTCATCATCCCGTCGCCCGTCAGGGCGGTGCGGACATCCAGGACAAGCTTCTTGAGCATGTCGACGGAGTCAAAGACGGTGTCTATTGCAGCACCGGCCAGGACGAGCTCGCCCTTGCGCGCCAGATCCAGCAGGCTCTCGGCCTTGTGCGAAAGCGTCTGCACCTGGCCCAAGTCCATGAAACCGGCCAGCCCCTTGATCGTATGGAAGGCGCGGAAGACGGCGTTCATCGCCTCCTCATCGTCGGGTTCGGTCTCCAGGGTCAGCAGGTGCATGTCGGAGGCTTCCAGGTGCTCGTCCGCCTCAGCCACGAAATCGCCAAGCAACTCAACGTCGTCGTCCAGCAGGTTCCGCGTGGCAGGCTCAGCAACTTCCGGCTCGGGGGCCTTGGCCTCGACGGACTCGTCCTGCTGCGGGAGGGTCTGCGCCTGCTCCTGGTCGGGATCCTGCTCATCGTGGGAGGATGCGGCCTGCAGGGAGGCCGTCAGGGATTCGACAGGGGCAGGCGCGGGCCCCGCTCCGCTGTAACAGTCGAATGCGGACCGCAGCCAGTCAGTGACCGCCAGCAATTGGCCGGCGGCGTCAGCAGGCTCTGAGTCGACGAGCATGTCTTCGGCGGCGTGACAGAGCCGCTCCACATCCTCCAGACCCAGCAGGCCTGCCTCTCCCTTCAGGGTGTGAAGGGCGCGCTTCACGGCCGCCAGAGCGTCGCCGTCCTCCCCTTTCTCCACCGCCAGTATCTGCACCTCCATCTCGTCCAAGGCCGGGCCCTGGCCGTCCAGGAATTCCGTGAAGATGGCGGCGTCGATGTTGTCGGGCAGAGACGTGGGATGACAGAGCTCGGCCGGACCCGTGGGGGCATCCGGGCCTGTGTCGTCGTTGTCTGTGGAGGCCGTCTGCGGCTCCACGTGGTCCGGCCGGCTCTGGGACTCGTCACCATCGGAGGCGCGCTGATTCCGTGCTACGTCCTGCAGCGCCGTGACAACGCACGTGGCCGCCATCAGTGCGGCGTCCGCGTCGCCCCCCTGCCCGGAGGCGGCTGCCTCGAGGGCTTCAACAACGGCTGTGAGAGTCTCGGGCGCCACGTCGCCACACGGCACGTCGCCCTCTTCTATGGACCGGAACCCCTCGGCCAAGTCGGCCAGGGCCTCGGGGTCGTTGGGATCAGCGGCGACCAGTCTAGCCGCCAGGTCCTCGGTGATGTCTTCAAGGGTGCCGTCAACCATGAGGTCTCCCCAGCCTTGCCCGGCGACCGTCCGCGACACGGCCGGTGGGGCCGTGTGAGAGTCTGTTGCCCGCGCGGATGGGCGCATCACTCCTAGTTATCGGCGGCTGCCGCCCATTCGGAAGGCGCTCTCTGGGAGCCGCCCGACGCCGGCTCGTTACGGCAACAACGACCGTCGGGCAAAGGATAGGGCGGCGGGGGAAGGGTCCGTCGTGGAGGAGCGCCCGGTCCGGTCGGACCGGATGCGACGTAAGGACGAGAGGACGCCTACTGGGGCACTCTGGAGCGGCGGGGGTGTCCGTTGTCCGGCCGCGGCTCACGGGCGGCGGGCGTCAGCACGGGGGGAGCGATGAGGGGAAACCTGAGGGACGGTCACTGCGGCAGCCGCGCAGTAGGGGGATTTGCCTGAGGTGCGGGGCCGCGGTGGGAGGCAGCACGGCCCCGGCAGGCCTCAGAGCGCCAGGGAGGTCAGCCCCTCGCGTATGGCGTACTTGGTCAGGCCCGAGAGGCTGTAGACGCCGAGCTTCTCCATGGTCTGGCGCCGGTGGGTCTCGATAGTCTTGACGCTCAGCCCCAGGCATGATGCCGTCTGCTTCGTGGTCTTGCCCTCGGCCAGCAGTTGCAGAACCTCTCTCTCGCGGGCGGTCAGCTGGGGCGATGGCGTACGGTCCGACCGAGTGCTGACCGATTCCTGCACAACGATCTCGGCCACGCGCGGGTCCAGGTAGGTCCGCCCCAGGATGACGGTGTTGATGGCCAGGCTGAGTTCATCGAAAGAACAGTCCTTCAGCAGGTAGCCGGCCGCTCCGGCCCTGAGCATGCCGATGACGAAGCGCTCGTCCGAGTGCATGGTCAGCGCGATGACCCTGGTCTCCGGGCTTGCGGCGACGATCTGGCGGGTGGCATCCATCCCGTTCAGCGTCGGCATGGCCACGTCCATGATGACGACCTGCGGCGCCAGATCCTGCACCATCTGGGTCGCCATGCGGCCGTCTTCGGCCTCCCCTGTTACCTCGAACTGTGGGTCTGACTCGAGCAGGCGGCGCAGGCCTTCGCGCATGATGCTGTGATCGTCGACAAGAAGAATCTTTACCGTCATCGGTATCCCTTCAGGGCTGCTCTGGCTTTGTTGGTGGATGAAAGTGAAGTCGCGTCATGCTCGCATCCCCGCCCGGGGGCGCAGCATCTGGCGGCCGGCATCGCCGGCGGCAGCGCACACCATGAGGTGGCACAGCTCGGGGAAGGTGAAACCGTCCGCTTTCGCCGCCACGGGCAGGGGACTGCTCGGCCTCAGGTCGGGCACGGTCTTGACGTCCAGCACGTATACCGTTCCGTCGTGACCGTAGAGCAGGTCCACCACCGCCACGTGGCGGCATCCGAGCGCCCGGTAAGCACGCACGGATGTCTCGGAGGCCTTACGATAGACAGTGGGCAGGAGTTCCACGGGGGTGATGTAACAGGCGTTACCGTCGCCGGCAGGCAGCACCGGACCGCGCCAGTCTCGGGAGACCACCAGTTCGACGACGCGGGGCATGCCCGCGTGGGGAAGGCCCGGACGCACCACAGCTGCGAACTCCCGCCGCCGCACGTCCATCCGTTCGACCAGGGGCAGGGGCTGCCCTTCGAAGACGGCGGTCGAGAACTTGCGCCCGCGGATGAGCCGTTCTACCAGCACTGCGCCACCGCGGCGACGGGCGGCCGCCAGCGTCCCGGACAGGTCGGCAGGCTGCCACGCAATGTTGGCGCCGCCGCCGGAACACTCCCCGGCCGGACGGCATGCCAGGGGGTAGCCGATCTGCTCGGCCCGCCGGCTGACCGGGTCGGCCTCGGCCTCCTCATCCACGCGGAAGCAGGCGGGGGTGGGCACCGAATGCATGGCCAGGAGGCGCCGTAGAGCCGGCGCGTCCAGGACAAGTCGACTGGTCTCGGGACTGCTACCCGTGTAGGGCATGCCCATGGTGTCGAGCCGTTGCCGGACTGTCCCGTCCTCACCCGGAATGGCAAGGAAGGCCACGTCCGGCTGTGTGGATCGAAGTCCCGGCAGGTCCGGGTCTTGCACGTCGTAGGTCCAGGCGTCATGGCCGGCCTGACGGAGCGCCTCAGTGACCGCTCCGCCAGCGTCCAGGGAAGCGTCACGCGTGCCGTTCAGCCCGCCCATCAGGACGACGACCTTGAACTTGCCATCAGGACTCACTGTTGGTTCCCTTCACTCGGTCAGCCGGGAGCCCGCGAAACCGTCGCCGACAGCCACGGTCCGGCGTTGGTCCCGGCATGGATACCTTCGTCACGCTGCGATCTGCCGCCTGCCCTTCTCTGCGATGCGCGGAACGATGGTGCTTCCGACCTGCCGGACCTCGCCGGCACCCATTATCAGCACGACGTCATCCAGTATGACCTCACCGACGATGATGCGCTCGACATCCTTGATCTCGGGCACATAGTGACCGAACACGCCGATGCTGGTCATCTCTCGCACCACTTCTCGGCCGGTCACGCCGTCTCCGTCGCCATAGCAGCCATGGGCGGCGAACGGGGCGCAGACAAACGTCGTCCAGGCGTCGCGGAAGGTCTCGGCCAGTTCGCGGAGGCCCGCCCGCGTGCACGAGATGCCGTGGGGCTGGAACACGACGAAGACTCGCCTGCCGGGAAAGCGTTGGTGCATGGCGGCAAGACAGGCCTGCACCTGGCGCGGATGGCGGGCGCTGTCGACCACGACCGGCACGCGCCATGGTTCAGCGATGACCTGCAGCCGGTGGGCCACGCCCTCGAACTCGGCCAGCGCGTCACGAATGTCCGCAAAGTCCACGCCCGCCTGATGGCACGCGGCCGCCGCCGCAAGCGCGTTCATCACGTTGTGGGTCCCGTACAGGTTCGTCGTCAGCCGGCCGACTACGTTGCCCCTGTGGACCAGGTCGAAGTTGCTGTGGAGCTTGGCGCGCCAGATCCGTTCGGCGCGGTAGTCGGCCCTCTTGTCCTCGATCCCGTAGGTCACGGCCGGGACCCCGGCTTCGGCCAGCACGTCGCGAGTATTGGCGTCGTCGGCGTTGGCCAGAAGCACCCCGCCCTCAGCCGCCGTCGCAGCGAAGTCCCTGAACGCGTCCTTGATGTCCCACAGGTCGTTGTAGTAGTCGAGGTGGTCGGCGTCGACGTTGGTGATGATGCCCATGCCGGGCGAGATGCCGAGGAACGATCGCTTGTATTCCGACGCCTCCACCACGAAGTGCTTGCCCGAGCCGTGGTGGGAGCCGCCGCCCAACTGGGGAACGTCGGCGCCGATCAGGAATGACGGGTCGGCGCCGGCATGGCGCATCACGTAAGCGGCGATGGCAGCCGTCGTGCTCTTCCCGTGCGTGCCGGCCACGGCAACGGCGGACTGACGCCCGGTCAGCAATCGCAGCACCTCGGGCCAGTACGCCACCTCCACTCCCTTGCGGCGCGCACTGACCACCTCCAGGTGGTCCTCGCTTACGGCCTCGCTGATGACGACGAAGTCCGTGTCCGCCTTGACGGCGTGTCTGCTGGGCCGGCGGGAGACGCGGACGCCGTGTTTCAGCAGCTCCCCGTCAGCCGGGCCGCTCCGCTCGTCGGAGCCCGTGACGCGCGCGCCTAGCTGTGCGGCGTAGCCTGCCAACGCACGCAGCTCCGGTTCCCTGATACCGACGAAGTGCCAGTGCTGCGCGGACAGTATCCGTTCTTTCGACTTGGCCCGATGCATCGTGCCCATCACCTCCTGTTGTACCTACGCGCTCCTGGGAAGCGTCTCGTCCTCATTGCCGTCCTTCGCGGGCCACAGCCATTCGCGAAGGTTGCCGTCCAAGACGCGGACGCCATGCACCCGACGCCCGACACGCCGCTGCACCGCCTGGAGGGGGGCCGCCCCGGCCCTCAGGCGCGAGAGGACGTCCGGGATGCGGTCGGCGAAATCGGTCCGGTCGATGAAGAAGTCTGCCCCAAGTTCCAGGCACATGCGCCGGAAGGCACTGCCCAGATGGTCGGTGACAACGATGACGGACGGCGCGGGACGCCGCCGCTTGACCTGGCGCAGCAGGAGCAGCCCGCTCTCCCCCGCCAGCCAAGCGTCCAGCAGCACCACGTCGGGACGCAGCAGGCTGACGGCCCGCTCGGCCGTCTGCCGGGTCGCCGCTTCCCCCACTACCCGTGTCTCGGGCACGCTCGCAATCACATGTCTGAGGGCGGCGCGCATCGTCGGAGAGTGATCAACTACCAGGACCTTCGTGTCACCGCTACCCATATCCCCGTTCTCCTTGACGTAACAGTCAGGAGGATAGCGATCCCGCGGCAGGCGCGGAAGCAGTACAAGTCCCCTTCTCGGGTCAGATTTTGGGCCGCGTTGTTGTAGGACAAAGTCCTACACGCCGGATCAGAAAGGACTTAGGGGCAATCCATAGGAGGGGGGGGCAGGACCGGGGCCAGCCGGCGCAGGTGGGGCGGACGGGGAAGCAGAGGGGCGGGAGTGCGCCCGGTCGCTTACCCCAACAGGTCGTGTTCGATGACGTAGCGGGTCAACTCCGCGTTCGTCCTCATGCCCATCTTCTCCAGGCACCGGGCCCTGTAGGTGCTGATAGTCTTTGCGCTCAGGGACAGTTCGTCGGCGATCGAGGAGACCGTCTCACCGGACGCGATCATGCACATGACTTGGTGCTCACGATCGGAAAGCGCTTCGTGGAGCGGCTGGTCGGCGTCCCTGCCCAAGAGCGAGACCAATCGGTCCGCCAGGGATGCGGTGATGTACCTGCCGCCGGCGAGCACCTTCTTCACGGCGCCCACCAGCTCTGTGGAGGCTACGTCCTTGGTCAGGTATGCGCATGCCCCCGCCCTCAGGGCGCGGACGGCGTACTGGTCCTCCGGGTGCATGCTCAGCACGATGGAGGGGACCTTGCGCGCCGAACTCCTCAACTCCTCCAGCACGAACAAGCCGCCACGGCCCGGCATGGTCAGATCCAGAACGATAATGTCCCAGTCCTGGCCCCGGATGCTCTGGAGCGCCTCGCCGGTGTCGCCGGCCTCGCCGAACTCGGCCTCCGTGAACTCCTCCGCCAGTATCTCGATGAGGCCGCGCCGCACCACCACATGATCGTCCGCTATCAGTATGCGCATGCCGCCAACTCCCATCGTCAGATGACCAAGTCCTCTGCCTGCGAGACCAATGGCACGTGTACTCGCACTGTCGTTCCCCGCCCGGCAACACCTGATATCTCAACGGTCCCGCCCAGCATCAGGGCCCGTTCGCGGATGCCCAGGATTCCCAGCGACTCCGGTGCGGCGACCTCCTGCGGCGAGGGAGCGGCCGGCTCGACCATGTTAGGGGGCTGCCGGTCAAAGAGCTGCACGCGCGACTCGAGGGCCTCGCCCTCGGCCGTGCACATGAACGGAGAGAACAGGATGTCGGGACGGAAGGTTTCGAAGACTGCTCCCTGGCCTTGGGCGTAGGAGTCGGTATCAGTGTAGTGCTGAGGCACGGGGCAGCCCGTCAGCTTGGCGCCTGCCTCCAGTGCCCTGTCCACAAAGTCCACCGGCGGCACATCATTGCCCAGGTCGCGCACGTCCCACCCGCCGCCTTCCAGGAGGGCGGCGACCATTCGACGGCCGAGGGCATGATAATCGTCCTCGGTGTTGCCCAGCATGACCGGCCCAAGTGTATGGCGCATCGGATGCCGCTGTCAAACCGGTCTGCTCACGTGTCCCGCGGTAGGGGCACGTGGACGCCTATAGTCGTGCCGCGTCCGGGAACTCCGGAGATCTCGACTGTCCCGCCCAACAGCAGGGCTCGCTCGCGCACGCCCAGGATGCCCAGAGACGCCGGCGCAGAGATCTCATCCTGGCTGATCCCCTTGCCGTTGTCGCTCACCTCCAGCAACAGCCCCCCGTCCCTGGCCTCCAGGGTCACCTGGGTCTCCCCGGCCTCGGCATGCTGCCACACGTTGGTCAGCAACTCCTGGCAGATGCGGAAGATGGCCGTCGCTTGCTCGGGACTCAAGCCGAAGTCACTCCTGACGCAGTTGAGGCGGCACGGTATCCCGCTGCGGCTGCTGAACCGGTCCGTCAGCCACTCGATGGCCGCCGCCAGGCCGAAGTCGTCCAGCACGCCGGGGCGCAGTTCGGTCGCCGCGTCCCGGGCGAACCGCACCCCTTCATCCAGCATATTCATCATAGCCCGGACCCTCTCGGCGACGTCGTCAGGCCACTCCTGCGCGCTGGACTCGAGCCGTCTCGTGACCCACGCGAGATCCATCTTCAGCGCGGCGAACGAGTGCGCCAGGTCGTCGTGGAACCGACGGGCCATCAGCTTCCTCTCCTCCTCCCGGGCCTCCTGGAGCCGCGCGGCAAGGGCGCGGAGCTGCTCCTCGGAGCGCCGGAGCGCTTCGACTGCGCGAACGGTTCCCGAGATGTCTTCGATCATGAGCATGAGAGAGCCGGGCCGGCCCATTGCGTCCCTCAGCATTCCCATCGAGGCCCGTCCCCAGACGGCCTCCCCGTCGCTGCGCACGTATCGTTCTTCGGTCCGTCCGTGGTCGACGCGGCCGGCCAGCAGGTCGGCCATCAGCCCCTCGGTGCGGCTCCTGTGCTCCGGGTCGGTTATGTCCAGGACGCTGCGCGAGACCAGTTCGGCCGGCGAGTATCCGGTGATGCGGCACAGTTCCGCGTTGACCCGCAGGAAGCGCCCGTCCGGGTCCAGCAGGGCGGCGCCGATCGGAGCCTGCTCGAAGGTCATCCTAAACCGCTCTTCGCTCTCGCGCAGCGCCTCCTCGGCCCTCTTGCGCTCGGTGATGTCATTGCCGACGGACAGTATCTCGACCGTGCGTCCCTGCTCGTCGCGGATGGCCCGATTGGTCCACGCGATCCAGACGCGCTCGCCGTTGCGCCGCATGTTCTCGTTCTGGTTCGCGGCGTAGAGTTCGGGCTGCTCGCCGATGCTGCGGATCATCGCGCCCAGGTCCTGCCCAAGGCTGTCAGTGGGGGGAACAATCGTCCCGACCACGTTGCGGCCGATGATCTCCTCCTCGGTGTAGCCGAAGAACTCCAGTGCATACTGGTTGATGAAGGTAAGGCGGCCGTCGGTGTCCCGGCGCATGATGATGCTGTTGGCGCTCTGGACGAGTTCGCGGTACTTCCGCTCGCCTTCCCGAAGCGCCTCGGCCCGGCCCTCGACCAGTTGCTCCAGGTGGGCGTTGAGGTCCCTCAACTCGTCTTCGACCCGTTTGGTGCGCAGCAGCACCTTCGTCCGCGCCACCAGTTCGGCGTTGTCGATGGGGCGCGTGATGAAGTCGTCTGCGCCGGCCAGCAAGCCCTGGGCTTTCAACTCCGCGCTGGCGTCGTGCGAGGTGACAAGCATCACGGGCAGGTGGGCGGTTGCCGCGTCGGCCTTCAGCATCGCGCACATCTCGACCCCGTTGATCCCCGGCATGTGTACGTCGACGATGACCCCATCCACGGAGCACTCGGCGGCCAGCGACAGCCCCTTCTCGGCGCAGTCGGCCGTCAGCACCACGCACTGGGGGAGCGACTCCCTGAGCAGGTGGACTATCGCGAATACGTTGTCGGGCCGGTCGTCCACCACCAGCAGCGTTGAGTCCACAGCTACCACTCCCCTTCCTGTCGCGCCACCCGCCGGCCGCCCGGCTGGCGGCGGCTCAGCCTAACCACTTCCTCACCACTGCCATCAGCCTGGTCGGGTCGACCGGCTTCGCCAGGTACTCGTCACATCCCGCGGCCAGGGCGGCCTCATGGTCGGCACTCATGGCCCTGGCCGTCAGGGCCACGATGGGAATGCCCGCGGTTGCCGGGTCGGCCTTGATCCGGCGGGCCGCGTCGAGACCGCTCAGGTCCGGCAATTGCACGTTCATCAGGATCAGAGCGGGGCGCTGCTCTGCCGCGATCTGCACCGCCTCTTCGCCGGTGTGCGCCGTCAGGCACTCCCAGCCCGCCTCAGCCATGATAGCCGTCACCAGCATGTTGTCGGCATTGTCTTCCACGATGAGAATGGCGCCGCCGGCGGCCACGCTCACCGCGTAGCCGGCCTCCTCCAGCGCGGAACGGATCTGCAGGGCGGCAACGTCCTCGTCCTCCACAACCAGCACCGCCGGAGAGTCGCCGCTGGTGCGAACAAGCTGGCCTGAGACCTCAATGGTATCTGCAACTGCGGGGGCGACGGACGGGATGGGGTCGCCCGTAGCGGGGGAACCGACGGGACATTCGAGCGGAAGCAGGAGGGTGAAGGTGCTGCCTTCGCCCTCGGCGCTCTCGACCTGTATCTCTCCCCCGAGGATGCGCGCCAGCTTGCGCGATATCGCCAGCCCAAGCCCCGTCCCTCCATACCTGCGGGTTGTCGACCCGTCCGCCTGCCGGAATTCGTCGAAGATGTGCGGGACGAGCGCCTTGTCGATGCCGATGCCAGTGTCCCGCACGGCGAACGAAACGACGTCGTCGCGGCTCGACACGGTGATGCCGATCGACCCCTGCTCGGTGAACTTCACGGCGTTGGAGAGCAGGTTGACCAGGACCTGGTGGACCCGGTCTGCGTCGGTCCGGATCGGGGGCACGTCGCCGCAGTGAGTGGTCAGGTCCAGGCCGGACTCCTGCGCGAGCGGCCCGACGACTGCGGCCGCCCGTTCCGCCGCCAGGCACGGGTCCAGGTCGGCAACGATCACGTCGGCGTGGCCCGCCTCTATCCTGGAGAGGTCCAGGACGTCGTTGATGAGGCCCAGCAACTGCCGGCCGTTCCGCTCAATGACCTCCAGAAACTCTCTGTCCATTGGGGCGTCGCCGCCGGGCCCACACGACAGCAGCAGTTGCGAGAGCGAGAGGATGCTGTTGAGCGGGGTACGCAACTCGTGGCTCATGTTGGAGAGGAACTCGCTCTTGAGCCGGTTGGCCTCCTCGACCTCCGCCTGCTGCGCGCGCGATTCGACGGTCTGCTCCCTCAGCTCCTCGGCTTGCTGGGTGAGCTCCTCGGACTGGAGCCGCAGCTCCTCGTTGAGGGCGGCTAGGTCCCGGTTTCGCTCTTGGAGTTCGACGGCCAGGCGCGCCGTCTCCTCACTGGCGGCCATGCTCGCGAACCCCGCGCCGATGCCCGACCGGCTGCCCTCCAGAACGTTCACGACCTCCTGCGGGAAGGACGTCAGAGTGCCGAGCGAGATGATGGCTGCGACGGACCCGTTGGCGGTGATCGGGACCGTCACGATCTCGCGGGGCATGACGCCCCCGGCGACGGTCTTGAAGGTGAATGTTGTCTGCTCCGGGGGTGGTCTGGTGCGGGTGATCTGCCCTGTCGCCAGCGCCCTGCCGAACTGGCCCTCTCGGCCGGCAGCGCGGAAGGGCCGGAGCAGGTCGGCGGACAGGCCCACGGAGGCCGCGTGCTCGAACGTGTCGGCCAGGCCGTTGCTGCGAACGTACATTGCCACGAAGTCTGCGTCGGTGACGGCCATCAGGCTCTGAACCAGCGAGTCGGCGAACTCCTGTATTCCTCCCGCGCCCACCATGGACTCCGAGATAGCCGCCGCGCGCTCGCCAGCTCTTACGTGCGCCTGGATCGCGTCCGCCATGAAGTCCAGAGCCCGGGCCAGGGACCCCAGTTCGTCCTCCCTTTCCATTCCCGTGCGCGCGGAGAGGTCGCCTTCCTGCAGGCGGCCGGCCACCTTCCTCAGGTCCAGGATGGGCCGCGACAGGTCCTTGCCCAGGATGGCGCCGAATGCGTAGGCGCCTATGAAGGCCAGGCCGACCATGATCAAGACCCAGTAGAGCATCCGCCGGATCGGCGCGTAGACCTCGGCCAGATCCTGTTTGGCCACCAGGCCCCATCTCATCAGGGGCAGGTGCGCGTAGGCGGCGAGGACCTTCACGCCGCGGTAGTCCTTCGTCTCGATGATGCCCGTCTCCCCGCGGGCAGCGCGCACGGCCGGCGCCGCGTTGATCTCCATTTCGAGCGGGGCGTGGTCGCGCAGGGGGTTGACGGCCCGCAGGTCGCCGTTGACGACGACGATCTCCCCCGTCTGCCCCATGCCTGCAATCAATCGAAACTGGGCGTACAGAACCTTAGCAGGATTGGCGTACGCCACGAGGACGGCCAGCACGTGCTCGCCGTCGTGCTCTCGGCACAACACAGGCATCGACAACGCCATCGATGCCCTCCCCTTGCGCCGCGAGTAGTATATGTCCTCTATGTGGACCTGCCTGCTGCGGTATGGCACGGTGAAGTAAGCGCGGTCGGCGCGGTACTCACCCTCCAAGGCGGCGTTGGTGGCCAGATCGATCTTGCCCGTGCCGCCGTTGATGAGGCAAAGCTCCTCGTATGCGTCGTAGTCCTCCAGATAGCGCCCCAGGTGGGCCCGGGTGACGTCAAGGGTCCGCTCGTCCTCGGCAGTTCGCTGCTCGCTGCACAGCACGGCCGCTGCGTCCTGCACCTCGAAGTCGCTCGCAATGGTCTTGACGTCGCCTATCCGCTCCTCCAGCCAGCGGCTGACTTCGCTGACCTTCGCGTCCCGCAGGGCCTCGAGCTTCCGGAACTCGCCCTCGCGCACGGTGTCCGCCATCTGCAGATAGGCGATCGTGGTGACGACGATGAGCGGCACTACCGCGGCGGCCACAAGCCAGAACGTCAGCATGCTTCTGACGCTCTTGAAGTTCATGGGGCCTCGCATACGTCCGGTCTCCTTCCCCGGTCCACGGATCGGCGCGGGCATCCGGCCTCGGCTTCCATCACTCTACCTTCCGGAAGATGCGGTTCCTCTGGTCGACGGTGACAGGGCGCGGTGCAATCGTGAGTCGGGTCGACTCGGCGCGTCCGAGCACCAGGCAGCCGCCGCCGACCAGCGCCATGCCCGCTGCTCCCCTGGGTGCTCGCTCACGTGTTCTCAGACATGGGCACATGGACCCCCACCGTGGTCCCGCGCCCGGGAACGCCTGATATCTCGACGGTCCCGCCCAGCATCAGGGCCCGCTCGCGCACGCCCAGGATGCCGAGCGACTCCGGCGCCGAGACCTCCTCCTGGGCGATCCCGCTGCCGTCGTCCCTCACCTGCAGCACCAGCTCGCCGTCGGTCATCTCCAGGTCGACGCGCGCTTCCTTGGCCCCCGAGTGCTGCCACACGTTGGTCAGCAACTCCTGGCAGATGCGGAAGATGGCCGTCGTCTGTTCAGAGCTCAGATCGAACTCGCTGCTCTCACAGTGGAACACACACGCGATCCCGCTGCGGTTGCCGAACCATTCGGTCAGCCATTCCAGCGCCGCCACGAGCCCGAAATCGTCCAGCACGCCGGGGCGCAATTCGGTTGCCGCCTCCCGCACCGAGCGGACGCTAGTGTCTATGAGGGCCGTCATCGCCTCGATCCTCTCGAGGATGGCGTCCTGCCCGTCATCGGTTCCATCGCCCAGCCTTCGAGTGATCCACGAGAGGTCCATCTTCAGTGCGGCCAGCGCATGCCCCACGTCATCGTGGAACCTGCGCGCCAGCAGCTTCTTCTCCTCCTCACGGGCGTCCTGCAGCCGGCCGGCCAGGGCGCGGAGCTGCTCCCTCGACTCGCGCAGTTCCTCCTCGGCGCGCCGCCTCTCGGTTATGTCCCGGTCAACGCCCATCAGTTGCAGCCGGTCGCCCACCACCACGGGAACGGCGGAGAACTCGTAGGCGTTCTCCCTGCCGTCCGGCCGGATCCATGAGGAGACGCCCGATACCGGTCTGTGGTCGGTGAGAGACTCCCTGTTCCTGATGAACTGGCGCTCATCGAGCCCTACGACCAAGCTGTTGAGGTCCTCGGCGGCCGCCAGTTCTTCGCGGGTCCGCCCGGACATTTCAACGAAGCGGTCATTGCAGAACAGGAGCCGTCGCCCGCCGGTCTCCGGGTCGATCTCGCATATGTTGATGCCGTCGGGGACGGTGTCGACCAGGAGCCTGAAGCGCTCCTCGACCTGGCGACGGGCCGCCTCTTCTCGCTTGCGATCCGTAACGTCCGAGAACAACGCCACGAAGTGGTCCTTGCGCGGCGAGAAGGCGGACACCGAATACCATCGGCCGAGGACCTCGGATTCCTCCTCGAAGCGAATCGGCACGCCCGTGCGCGCCACCTGGCCATACCGACCTATCCAATCGAACTCGTCGTCCTCAATCCCCGGGATGATCTCAGTAACACGTCTGCCGACGGTCTCGTTGTGCTTCAGCCCGGTGAGGTGCTCGAACGCTTCGTTCAGCTCCAGGAACACGTAATCAACGGGGCGGCCACTCTCGTCGTAGACCATCCTGTGCAGCGCAGCGCCGTCCGGCATGCTCTCGAACAGCGTGCGGTACTCCACCTCGCTCTTCCTGAGCGCCTCCTCGGCCTCCTTGCGCGCCAGCGCATTGGTGAAGACCTGGCCGACCATCCTGAGTAGGGCGACCTCATCCTCCGACCACTCCCTGCCCGGCGTCGACGAGTCCAAGCCCAGCATGCCGACCACGCGCTCACCATAGACCAGCGGAACGGCCACGAAGGAATGGATGCCCGCCGACTTGAGCCTGTCCCTGTCGGCGGCCCAGGCGGGGGGCAGGTCGTCCACTGAGGGAACGGCCAGCACCTCCCCGGCCGTAAGTTTGGCCATCCACGAGTTCCCGTCCGCCACCGGAAGGTCTTGCAGTGCGTCCCGGTCCAGGGCGATCCTCTCGCTCTGCCACTGGTGGGTCATGCTGAAGGTCGTCCAGTCCTCCGAGAACCGGAAGATGTGCGCCGCGTCGGCCTCCACGAAGTCGCAGACCCGCTCCAGGACCCGGTCGATGCTCTCATCGAGGGCGTCCGACGGCAGGCTGATGAAGCGCGTGGAGATGGACGACAACAGGGCTTCGAACGCGCTGCGGTAGCGCAGGGCCGCCTCAGTGCGCACCCGGTCGGTGATGTCGTGGTCGGACCCCAGGTGCTGGTACCTGTCGCCCACCCGGATGGCCGTCGCAGAGAACTCATAGTAGTTCTCCATGCCGTCCGGCCGGTGCCATGACGCCGTGCCGCCAAAGGGACGGCCCTCCTCGATGGCCGCGATGATCTCGTCCTGCTCTTCGGGCGACAGGGGAGCGTGGGCCAATTGGTTCAAGTCGTCGGCTTGCTCGAGTTCCTCCCTGCTGTAGCCGGACATCTCGACGTAGCGGTCGTTGCAGAACACGAGGCGACGCTTGCCGCTGCCCGGGTCGACCTCGCATATGTTGATCCCGTCATGGCTCGTGTCCACGAGCAGGCGGAACCGCTCTTCGGATTCCTCGAGGGCCTGCTCGGCGGCCTTGCGCTCCGTCATGTCCTGCAGCATGCCGTCGGAGTAGAGCGGCTCGCCCGAAGCGTCGCGCACGACCGCGGCCGTCACGGTCGCCCAGATCGGCGTGCCGTCTCGGCGCTTCAGACGCAATCCCTGACCAGCGATCCCCCTCTCCCGCACCAGCCGGTCGGAGAACTCCTCGCGGTCGGCGGCATCCTGGTAGAGGGCCCCCACCGGCACCTTGCACAGTTCGTCCACCGTGTCATACCCAAGCATCCGCGCGGCGGCCGGGTTGGCCATGACGATGCGCCCCTCCGGGCCGGGCGTCACGCGGTAGAGCCCGACCGGCAGGTTCTCGATCAGCGACCGAGACCGCTCTTCCGCGTAGCGCAGGGCCTCCCTGTCGCGAATGAGGGGGACGAACAGGAAGAAGAAGAGCGCCGGAGAGAGGAGCACCAGCAGGATGCCGGGGGCCGCCAGGGCGGTGGCCGTCACCGACATGGGCGGCAGCACGGACAGGATGAACATCGTGATCGCCTCGGCAACGCCGGCCATGACGGCCAGCGTCACGACCACGCGCAGCGGCGAAGGCACGTCGGCTCCCGGACCCCATAGGCCGAAGCCACTGAAGGGGGCGCCCATGGGTCGGCCGGCGCGCTCCTCGCGCTCGCGCAACTCCTGCCAGTCGCGCCGCTGCTGGCGGACCACCTGCACGGACACGCCGGCCCACAGAAGCGTCAGGGCGAGGATGGCACCGGTCAGCACCCCGCCTATGGAGCGCATCGAGCGCAGGTCGCGGGCGATGTGCTCTTCAAGGGCCGTATGGATTTGATCCGCCTTGCCGATCAGGGCGCGGAACTGCTGGTGGTACTCCTCCCCAACCGCGGGCCTGCCTTCAGTATGGGCCCTCAACTTCGCCTCGGCGACCTGCGCCAGTGCACCCAAGTCCTCACGGAGCTCGCGGACCTGCTGGCGCAACGCCTCGTCCCTGACCGGGCGGTGCTTGCCCCCCGGGTCAACGCTGCCCTCCAGCAGGACGGCGGCATAGCGGTCGGCCGTGTCCAGACGGTCGCGGATGACGCCCAAGTCCGGGTCCCGCTCGGCGTGGACCATCTCCTCAATCCACACGTGAGTGGTGACGACCTCAAGCTCCAGGTCCATCGCCGTGTCCGCCAGGGCCGCATACCGGCCCGCCATCCGAACGCCGATCTGCAGTCCGTAGGCGGCCACCGCCACCAGGCCAAGTGCGGTGACCATCACCAGTGGGCCGAGCCACCGGCCCTTGCGTTTGGTGTCACTCGTGGTTGCGTCGGTCGTGCTTGATGGTGTCGTCATCGTGGATCTCCCGTGTCCGCACTGGGCGGGGACAGACGCAGGTTGCCGTACCCGGACCCGTGTTCACCTGGGTGGGCCGGTCACCCGCTGCAAACTGCTATCGTCTGGGGCACACCGTCGCCCCTTAGTGTCCCGTCAGTGCGCCCTCGGGCGGCACGTCGCCGCGTCGTGGGGAGTGTGAAACGCGCCGGAGTTGGTCCGACCGCCGGGGCGCTACGCCGCCGGCCAATGGCAAGAGCGCAACGCCCCCGAGGCGAAGACGTGGGCCTCGGCGCACGACACCGGCAACGACGGAACTGCGCGAAGGGGATCGTTGCATGCCATTGGCTGGGGTAGTAAGCGCCAAATATTCTACAAGAGCAGGGGGGAGAATCAAGCATGTTCTCGCAGGAGCGGGCCGCGTGTAGCCTGCACACGGCGGCATCAGCGGGCGCTGGGGGCTTGTGAGGGGGGGGCCGTGAGGGGCTGGCCGACGCCCACCGGGGGCGGGCCGCCGGGCGCGGGGTCGGTGTGGGTGGCGACCCGGTCGCGGCCGGCCTCCTTGGCCAGGTAGAGGGCCCGGTCCGCGTTGCGGAAGATGTCATCGGGCGAGCAGCCGGGCGTCCAGGCGGCGATGCCAATGGTGACGGTCGGGACCGGCTCCGGCAGGATCCGGACCGCCCGGCATATCTTCTCCGCCACGAGTCGGGCGCCGTCGCTTTCCGTGTCGCGCAACACCAGACAGAACTCGTCGCCGCCGTAGCGGGCCACCAGGTCGGCCCCGCGCACGTTGCGCTGGAAGACGACGGCGCAACGTCGCAGCACGCTGTCGCCGGCGTGGTGCCCGTACTGGTCGTTGACCTGCTTGAAGTGATCCAGATCCACCAGGAGCACCGAGAAGGGCTTGCCCGTCTCCGCAGCTCGGGCGGTCGCGTCCCCCATGGCGGCCGCCAACTGCCTGCGGTTGGCCAGGGAGGTCAGTTCGTCGGTCATTGTCAGCTCGGCCAGCCTCTTGATCGCTTCCTCGCGCTCCTCTTCCAGCAGCCGCTTCCTGCAAGCACTGCGAATGGCACGCTCAAGCTGCTCGGACGAGAGATCATCCTTCACCAGGTAGTCGTAGGCCCCCGCCTTCATGACCTCGACGGCCTTGCGCTCGTCGCCGGAACCGGTGACGACGATGACGGGGATATCCCCGCCACTCTCGTTGAGGCGCTCCAGCAGGTCCATACCGGTGCTCCCGCCCGGAAGGTTCAGGTCCAGGAACACGATGTCGCACCGCCCGTCGGCCATCTTCAGCAGGGCGTCCTCCACGCCCGACACCCGAGTCAGGGCGAGCCGGTAGCCGGAGAGCCCCCGGCCGTAGCGCCGAAAGATGGCCGCGTCTTCGTCGTCGTCTTCCACGAGCATCGCCCGTATGATCTTGTCTTCGCTCATGCCGTAGCACCCGCCGGGATGTCAGGGATCTGCACGGTCTCTAGCCAGTAGCTGCCGATCGTCGTGACGACCCGCAGGAACTCGCCGAAGTCCAGGGGCTTGGTAATGTAGCTGTTGGCACCCCGGTCGTAGCACGTGGCCACGTCGGTGTCGGCGGCTGAGGTGGTCAGCACTACAACGGGTATGCGCCGCAACTGGGGGTCGCCCTTTACCTTGGCGAGCACGTCCCTGCCGTTCATCCGTGGCAGGTTCAGGTCCAGGAGGACGAGCGCGGGGCGCGGCGCCTTGGCGCCGTCCGAGTGCCGGCCCGTGTGCCGGAGGAATTCCATCGCCTCGGCGCCGTCCCGAACTACGTAGAGGGGGTTGCGGATGTTGGCCTTGCGGAAGGCGCGCCGGGTGATCTCCACGTCCTCGGCGTCGTCCTCGACGAGTAGGATCGGCAGCCTGGCGGCGCTCGCCTCAGCCCTCATGGCTCAGCACCTCCTGCGCGGATGCGAGTGGCAGCGTGAAGTGGAATGCCGTGCCCCTGCCGAGCTTCGACTCGGCCCATATCTTGCCGTCGTGCCGTTGCACGATCTTCCTGCAC
>SDBT01005959.1_pt1 | contig 20376 bp, 12 predicted proteins | sample 2277101 | NCBI WGS metagenome assembly SDBT01 (sample SAMN10404973, study PRJNA504765) | marine sediment metagenome | isolation source: marine sediment core GS10_PC15, 103 cmbsf | place: Arctic Ocean: Southern Knipovich Ridge | collected 2010 | reverse complement strand
TACTCCTGCTACTTAAATATGTACATCTGGTTTCTTTTTACGGAATTGGCGGTGAAAACAGGACCATCACAGGGCATGTTTACACGGATGTCCACCTTCCTGTCTTCGGGTAACCCAAAATAGGCTATGGCTTCATATCCACTGCTGTAGCCGTTCGATACAGTGATGATGCGTGTTCCGATTAGATATTCAACTTCTCCCAACCTCCCGGCTTCATAGATATCGACTCTGGCATCAATTCCGTTCCGGTTAAGGCCATCCTGCAACTCCAATTTTACGGCGATGTAGTTTTTGGCTCCCTTTGTCACATTCCTCAGAAGAGGTGAATGGGCAGCCGTCTCCCATTCGGGGCCGATGAAATCGAGCCTGCCATCCCGGTCAAAGTCTCCGAGAGGACCCGCAGGCCAATAGCCGTGGCCCCCTTCACAACCCGATCCGGAGGGCTCATCGAACCGTGGAATGCCCCCTTCAATGCCAAGATTGCGGTAAACAAAATCATTATTACTGGATGCCAGTATATCAACCATTCCATCATTATCCATGTCCTGAAGCTGAACATGGGGCGTCTTTTCTGATGGCGGAACAACCATTGCCTTAGATGTGATATCACGCAGTACGGGATTCCCGTCCTCATCATTGCCCTCGTTTAAGTAAACATACAACCTTCGACCAACAGTATCCAATGAGGAGAAATGTTCACCCATGACCATATCCATATCCCCGTCGTTGTCCAGGTCACCGATATCTGCTCCGCAGGTCCAGTTATTACTTTGGGATTCAGTTACATTCAATCTATACGCCGGATGTACCATATTGTACACTTTCTCATGAAATGTACCGTCCCTGTTGTTAATGAACATCCGGCAGCTGTGGGCGAAGAATAGATCGGGCCAGCGATCCCCGTTGATATCCCCCACAAAACCGCCAATCCCGTGTAACCCCTTCCGGTATCCATGGGGGAGCCCGGCCTCTGCCGTGGCATCTTCAAACACCAGGTTACCTGTATTTTTCATAAGTCTGGAGTTGCCCCCTGAAACGTCATCACGTACCCAGTCCTCCTGCATAAGTATATCCAGATGCCCGTCACCATTGTAATCAAACACAAAAGTATTCCGGCCGGTAAATGGCACTCCGAAGTCCAACCCTGACTTTTCTGTTACATCGGTGAAGAATCCCGAACCATCATTTTCAAACAGGAAATTGCCTGTGCTATTTACTGGTTTCACATCATTGGTGGCATTATGAGAAACCACCAGGTCCAGGTCACCATCATTATCAAAATCGGCAAATGCCGCTCCGGAATTTCTTCCATATTGTCGTAACGGACTATCCATCACCTCTTCGAAAGTTCCGTCTCCCCTGTTTAGGAAGAGTTTGTCCGGTTCAGCTTGTGCAGGATGGCCGCGCTCCGCGTAAATGGAGTCCCTCCGGTCGGAAAATGTTCCGAGAAACAGATCGGGATAGCCATTACCGGTCACATCGCCCCAGGCAGCCCCATGGCCCATCACGCCCTTCAGGGGTTCCACAAGCCCTGCCTTTTCCGTTACATCTTTAAACTTCACCTGTCCGTGAAGGGGCATTCCTGTAAGCAGCACAGCGCCCAGGAGCAGAGGCAAATAAATGCGTTTTAAAATCATTTTTTGAAAGTTAAGCTGTTCCATCATATCGCTAAAAACTTATTTTATTATTGAAATACTGTATTCTCCAGCCTCTAAATTGATTGCATCGTATTTGTTTATCTTAATGAATTCATTTACGACCTTCCCATTAATTAAAATTTCCTTGTAGTTTTTATCCGGTATCAAATACTTCGCACAAGTGTTGACCGGAACAACTAACTTATGATTTATTAAATCAGGCTTGTTTTCCCAGTTGCTGATAATTTTCCCATATCTTGTTTCATAGGAAACATCTACAGATTCAAGTTTGTCAATATAACCCGGAGAAATGGTAAATATTTGAAATCCTGAACCTTCTGAATCAGGTTGTATTCCACCAAGTCCCTGAATAAACCATTTACCTATTGACAGGTAACAATTATGTATTTGAGAGTTTTCTCCATTCCATTGTTCCCAAATGGTCGTTGCACCATTCTCAATCATATACCCCCATCCGGGAAAAGTCTTTTGATTAACCATTGCATAAATCAAATCATTTTTACCAATCTTCATCAGGTACTCCAATAAAAAATAAGTGCCCAGCATTCCAGTATTTAAATGGCCTTTATTTTTATCCAAAATCAGGTATTCCAGGTAGTTTTCCATCTCTTGTTTCATGGAATCCGGCACTAAATCAACTAATAATGGAAACACCTGATATGGTTGTTCACCATTTGCGTAATATTTTTTGTCTGGATTGAAGAATTGTTTATGAATAAGAGGTTTTGAAAATTGATAGAGCTTTGAATAATATTTCGTGTCTTCTGTTTTACCTAAAATGGTTGCTATTTTCTGAGCCATTTGAAGCTCGTATAAATAGAAACAGTTGTTGAACAGGTTGGTTGAATTTTGGTCAACCCTCTCTTCAGAACTCATTCCATATGAAGGTGCTACCCAATCACCAAGAAAACTAGTAACATTAGTACCTCCCCTCAGGCTATCTTCTTTTAGAATACCATGGTCTGTATTAGATTCCAAATACTTCATCCATCGTTTAATATATGGATAAGCATTTGAAAGATTCACCGTATCGCCATAATAGATGTAAAACTGCCAGGGCATAAACATACCATATCCACCCCATCCCGGACTGAAGGAATAGTTGTGAAGGGGATGTTCCGGTGCAGAATGCGGCCATAAACCTGTTGGATAGTTACTTGCATTCCAATCCAAAGTCCATTTGTTGTATAAAGCAGCCATATCGAAGATTGATAATGCCGTTTCCATACTTGAATGGCTGTCACCACCATAACCAACACGTTCCCTATGCGGGCAATCAACCACATAGCCGTTGTAATTTATACACCGGTAAGTATTAATAACTGCTTCCCAAATATTATTTAAAAGTGGATTTGATGAGTAAAATGTAGATATCTGTTTGTTTTTCTCACTAATCTGAAGTGCTGCTATCCGTTTGATATCAGACTTGTCCACCCCGGATATTTTAATCCATCTGAATGCATGATAATTGAACTTATTTTGAAAAACTTCCTTTGCTTTTTTTGCCGGAACAATAATGTCATGTTGATTGTAGCTTATAAATCCCTTCTCATGTTTACGATCATTCAAAGCCTGTAAAAACTTCCTCTCAAGATTGTTGGTTACAGATTTCATGGTACTGATTTTATCTATATATTCAATTTCTAAAACAGAGTCGGTTTCGAATCCCTGGAATTCAAGTTTTATCCATCCAGTTAAATGTTTCCCAAAATCAACCAAATATTCTTTTTCTCTGATTTCTTGTATCTCTATTGGTAAAATTGAATCCGCTATTTGTGTCGGATTATTTCGCTGAACTTTTACTATAATATTATCATGAACCTTACAATTCTCAACTTGCTTCCACTCTTTCTCATTTGATTCCGGAGAGCTCCAGTCATTAATATCCTGGTTCAGAAATACTTTCTCTCCTCCAAAATTTCCCCACTTCCAGGAACCTGTAAACTCCCTGTTTGATTTTCTGTATTGCCATGTGCGGTCAGAAGCGATAAACTGTCGTTTATCGTGCTGGTATTCCAATTGAACAAGTGCTCTAACCAGGGGCTTTTCCTCTACAGGTTCAAAATATTTTGAAGTAAATCTAGTCCACCCATGAGCCAACCAAATGCCGATTGTATTTTCCCCTTTTTTCAGGTATGGTTTAATATCATATGTGATGTATAATGTTTGCTTTGAATAATCAGAAACTGAAGGTGTCAGAACATCATTGCTTACCTTTTTGCCATTAATATATAGTTCGAAATATCCTATAACATTCACATGTATGTATGCATCCATGGGTATGGCTTCCAGTTGGATGTTTTTTCGAATAAAAGGAAAATTGGTTCTGTCAAATTCAATATCAGCACCTATCCATTCTGCATTCCAATCAAATTTACCCAAAGGCCCTACGGTAAACATGGCAGTTGAACTTCTTTCAGAAGGAAGGTCGTTCTCATCCCACACCTGTACCTGCCAATAACACTTTTGGAAAGCTTTTAAAGTTTTCCCGCCATATATAATATTTGAGGTTAACCGGGAATTCGTTTTCCCGGTATCCCATAAATCACCAAAGCCTGATTCCAATAACTTTCCGGAACTTGAAACGATAATCCTGTAATGTGTTTGTCTCTTCGAATTTTGGGAGTTTACATGCCAACTCAAACGAGGATGGATTTCATCAATGCCTAAAGGGTTTGTCCTGTACTCACATTGAAGCTGATCAACTTGAAGTTGAGCACCTATGGGAGAAATAGTGCTGAATGCAAGAAAAATAAGAAGGATGAGTTTATGTCTATGTAAGCTTGGTGACGAAATGCAATTTTTTATTCTCACGGTGAAATTAAATTTGATTTTTATGATTACATCTATTTCATAATCAATGGCTTTGGATTTTTTTTCTCTATACCTAATTCTTTAACTATTTCATTTTATTCTGATCTTACTACCTGATAAAGCAAAATACATGATATAGAGATAGGAAGGAAGACAAACCAGATACGCAACCTGATAAGATGCCATATCAGCAACATAGCCAAAAAACAAGGGCAAAAAAGCCCCACCTATTATTCCTGTCACTAACAACGAAGACCCCATCTTTGTAAATTTTCCAAGGTCAGCTATTGCCAGCGGCCATATGGCAGGCCACATTAGCGCATTTGCCAATCCGAGAAAGGCAACCAAATAAATTGAAATGCCAACCGGGAACAGGACAATAGCAATGGTTACAACAATACCCGAGATAGTTGACAACAATAGTGCTGTACTCTGGCTCACGATTTTCGGAATAAAAAATACACCTATCAAATATCCAATCACCATTCCTGCTGAAACAAACCAGACATAATTCTCGGGTGCTGGTAAATTCAATATTGTTGAAACGTCATTGAATGTTCCTAAAGCTATATATTCCAACCCTATATCAAAAAATATGGCAAAGACGCCCAATAGCAGATGCGGAAATTGAAAAATACTTGTTTTCGAATTAGCATAAGCAGAGACTTCGGAGTTGTTGTCACTCTCATCTTCTCCAGCAGCTTTGATTTCAGGAAGAGGTGCAAAATAATATAGTACTCCCATGACAACCAGGGCTCCTGAAATAATGTAAAACGGAAGAATCGTATCCGTTATCTGAACATTTGTCAGATCCATGAAAACAGCCAACATGAGTGAAGCCACAGCATAAAAGGTTTTACTGCATATTCCCATCAGGGAGATCCTGCTTGCCGCACTTTCAGGGGGACCCAAAATAGTGACATAAGTATTAACTGCACCAGTTAATAAAGCCTGACCCATGCCACTTACAAATAGAGCCAGAAGCAACAAAGGAAAGCTTACAATTTTTGCAGCAGGGGCTATCAAATAAAAACCAAATGCCATGATTAAAAATGCAATAATCATTCCTCCTTTGTAACCCAACTTTTTTATGATTGCACCGGAAGGAACTCCAAAAACCACAAATGCTAAGAATGTCGCGGTCATCACGAGATACGACATAGTGATTGAAATATTAAATGCCTCTTTCACAAATGGAACAAAGAATGCATTTATTCCCAATGCGAAGCCTAATACGGCAAACATGGATCCTATGATTATCATAGGCACGACCAGGGTCTGTTTATTTGAAGTCATAGTAAATTCAGGTTTCCAGAAGTACTCTGTGTTCTTGTTTATTTATTATGGTTTATCATCATTTAGTCTGTATTCTGTCATAATATTGACGCTAAGCTCGGTTCCCGGGACAAGTGTATCGGGACAACCTCCACAGGCTTCTATTTCCATAAAACCTGAAGGATCACTGTAAATACTAAGCTTTACTCCAGAATCAGATGGAAATTGTTCAGGAGGGGCATCAGCAATATCAATATAGCTTTGTCCTGAAGGTAAAGGTCCGGCATTTCGCTTTACACGAAAATCATCACCACATACATATTCTATCCATGCCACTTTTGACCCTAATCCCAATTGAAATCGAAAATCTGTTTTTGCATCAACTGTATATTTGTCCCCTGACATTCCACGCTTGGACAGGCTGGAGTCATACATGTCCCAGATATCCTCCTCTGATGGTGGAGGCATCATAACTTTGCACTCCGGGCCGACATCGAACTGGCATAATGACCATGGAGCAAGCCTGAATTCATCTTTATCCAACGTTTTCACACCGATATACCGGATCTTTTCAGAGACATTCTGGATTAGCAATTTGCCGAGACATTCAAATTCTATATGTCGTTCAAATTCGCACGGAAACCCAAGTTGCTGGTTATTTACCAGGTCTATTTCAGCCCTTATCACCGTCTTATTTTCAGACTGTTCAACCTCCCAGACTGCACCGGTAATCGCGGGAGGCACACGCCAGGTGCCAGTACTATATTCGTAACCGAAACAAGTTCCTTCCGGAGCCGGCCAAAGCGCATCACCTCCAGGATTATGATAGGTATTCTTATTACTGCGGTTTAAGATTGCCGATGGTACCACCCGGTTTAGAACCTGACCGTTAAGTACTGTAAACAGTCTTCCTTCCAAATCAAGCCCAACAATAATACCATACTCCGGAGTACCTATTACATGTGAACGTCGATTTGCTTTTTGCAGTAGCCCGAGTAATTCATGTCCCGTCATCTTCTATTTCCCCAAAGCTTTTTTCATATCACGAAGTATGATCTCTTTGGCACGATTTCCATAATCAAGTGAAGCTTTTTTCGCACTTTGTGAGTACCATTTATCTTCAGAAAAACGTGCCATATCAACGCCCTCCGGACAGAAGGCCATCATCAGTGATGTTTCCTGTTCACCAGCATGATCAATTGGAAATTGAGATTGTGCTTTAGCACTCATAAACGGTAAAATAGTGATCCAGCTGAATGGATCATCACCGGTAGCATGGTCCTCATAATAGCTCGCTGAAGAGTGATCCCCCCACCATCCATCTCCACGCTCATTTTCTACAAAAGCGAAGATCTCTTGTCTTGCCGCAAGCTTAAACGCAAGATCGGTGGGCATCCCATTGGCAAAGTTTTCGCTTTGGTGGTGTACAAACACATTTATATTTCGAAACCCGATGCGTAAAAGATTGTAAAACAGCTGGCGCGCAAATGAATTCAGAACAGCCGAATCAACGTGTATTCCTCCATTACGCTCCGGAGGTGCAACAGCAAAAGTTCCTGCACCATAATAGAATGGCGGCATGATCACCAATGGCATCTCCTTTTCCAGCAGTTCTAATGCACGAACCGGCAAGAGGGTATCAACGCCTGGTGGCATATGTTCACTATGGTACTCAAGAACTCCCAGTGCAAGTACGACCGGAGTATTGTTGTCAATTGCCTTCCGGATCTGATCCGGAAACATCATTTCATAACGCATAATTTTTTTTTTAGATCTCAATAATTTTCATGAATTTTGAAGAGAGTTTTTCGAATCCCCCTTCCTTAATAATAACTCCGTTTTCCCAGCGAAGACCGAAGTCGTTATCGTAGAAGAAGGTATCTACCTGAAATGTCATGTTCTTTTGCAACTCATAGTTTGATGTGGATTCCATCCATGGTTGCTCCACCTCCATTAAACCGATTGCGTGGCATGGGCCGTACAGCATGTATTCTCCGAAACCACGTGAGTTAACCCATGCTTCATAATCCTTTACGACAGCTCCGGCAGTTCTTCCTGCTTCAAGCATCTCCATAGTTTTGAAATGGGCTTCAAGACCAAAATCAACCAGCCTTTTTTTACGCTCCGGCAGGGTGCCAATAGATATGGGCAGTCCGACACTTGATGAGTACCCGTCAACGCGGGCACCAATATTCAGTTGAATGACCTCATTTTCTACTATCTTATTATGTGTAGGGCGCGAAATGGCATGTTTGGTTGCCTCACCACAGAAACAGTAGAGAGCATGTCCCTCATATTCACCGCCATGCTTGTAGATCTCGCGCTGGGCAATTCCTATGACCTGCAATTCGGTCATGCCGGGTTTAATTTCATTAATAATAGCCTCGACAGCCAGTTCGGCAATTGCAAAAGCCTTCTTCATACTGGAAAGCTCATTTTCACTCTTTATATACCTTAGCGGAAGCAGCGTATGATCGGCTTTAATAAGCTCAACTCCGGGAAACTGCTCCTTCAGTGCCATATAAACAGGAAGTGTGGTAACGGACCATCCAACAATACCCAGTTTCTGTATCGAGCCTTTGGAGGTATACTTTGCGGCGATATCCTTGAAACTAATAAAATCCATACCCGGGCATTCCGGTTCGGCCGATTCGCGGTATTCGATCATCCTTTCAATATTCACAAATACGCCGCGTTTGGCTGCGTAATGATCGCTTTCAGGCCCTACCAGCAATACAGCCTCACCTTCTGCCGGAACAAATACGGCAGCAGCTTCAAATGTTGGCCAAAATTCACTCAAATAACGCACATTGGCCATGTCCGATTCACTTGCATGAACAAGACAGGCATCTAAACCGGCTTCTTTAATGTTAGACTGAAATTTTTTAAGACGGTTGTAAAACTCTTGTTTTGGAATTGTTGTTGTATTCATAATCAGTAATTTATGGAATTAATGTAAAAAAATACAGCCGCTCACGTTGACTCTGACATCTTACTCCGGGCATTTGGCAATTGTATATCCAGTGTCTCTTTTAGAACTCCTAACTTCTCTCTAAGCGAATAAGGAGTATATACATAATCCTGCTCAAATTGAAATCCCAATCGTGAGTCCCGTGTAGCAGCGAGAAGTGAAAGCTCCGTACGGACAATCTCCTCACGCACAATATCTTCCATTTGATCAATTAGCACCCCTGCTTTCTTGATATCCTGCTCCTTCACCAACTGAAGGCGAAGGTCCTCAAACTCAAGGATTGTATAGTCGCTCTGCATCATTCGTTGCAATTGTTCAGCTACTACCACTTCCCTCAGAGCCTGTATACGTTTTGATTCAGGACTGTTAAAAGCTGCGGTACGGTACAACTTCAATCCACTCTCCATTTTATCAGATGCCTGTTTCAGGTACTTAAGAAAGACCGGCAAAACTTTTGTTTTCTTACTTATACTACTTAAGCCTGTAGCACTTCTGGCATAACGCTCTGCTTTATTGGTTTTATTGGTAAAATCGGGGTAAAAGACCATACGAGAAACAGTAAAAGGCCAATAGGGATTCAAATTTGTTTTCCTGGCCTGATCTCCCCATGAATATTTGTATGTAGCTGTTCGAGCTGGTGGCACGCTAAAAAAAAGAGGATTTCCGATAGCATTATTTGTACCCATGTTTGGACCGGTATCTGGAACAAGACGAATTGCCTGGCTAAAATGTTCCCATGCTTTTTTTACCATTTCCTTCTGCTCATTACCAAATATCAGTGCAGCCATTGCAGTAAAAAGTTCTTGTATTGGAGGTGCATCAGTCCAACAGGTCCATGCCCTTATCGTACTAATGAAGTTAGGTTTATAACCACTGCTCCAGCTTTCCAATGTACCTTTCACTCCATGTTTTTCCAACGCAACATATCTATCGTACCACTGATTAGGACAGGGCAAATAGGGAATAGTACCATATTGCCAGCTGGCAAAAGTATCGACCTTGGAATAAACTTTCATTCCTCGCTTTTCAGCCTCGTCAATCTGGGCTTCTGTCACCTCGGCCGGCCCAATTTGGTTCAGGGAATAATCTCGCAGATAGCACTGCATACCATCTAGTTCATAGCTCTTCCCATTTTCCCATGTGAGCATAGGTTTCGTATTTACTGGAAGCTGTTTTATGAAGTACCTCTTTATATCACTATTTTGTGGCCGGAAGTCTATATTATATTCCCAGGGAATTATCTCAATGGATGGATCTGCCCTGTGGCATTCCTCTTCAACAATTCCTACTGCTTTGCTCCAATTTCGTGCCCATTCCTGCATATACTCCTGGCTGGCACCATGTCCGCCTCCCCACTCCTTGTACCAGAAACCCTCAGTGAGAAGAACATATCCACGGATGGCTGGAAATTCTTTAACAATTTCACGCACAAGTTTGCGCAGGCCCAATTCACTTTCACGGGTTCCAAGGTATTGGTATATAATTGGAGTATATACCTTGATACCAAAACGCCCGGCACGATCGATCAAGTCTTTGATCCTATCAGGGTCCTGCTTGCGAATTTTAAAAAGCAAGCGAGCATAAAAGTCGGTCGAAGTCTCAGCCGTAGTTCGATCGCCGTTTGGATTAGCATAAACAGAAGCAAAGATCGCGTCAAAACCATCATGTACAAGGTGCGAAAGAAGCTGATCGGGCCATTCCATCCAACCCATCCATGACAATACCATTCTGGTCTCAAACAGACTCTCACGTACAGCTTTCAGGTTCTTTAGCAAAAAAGGAGCTTCGCGAAGATTCATACGTGATTCAAGGTTATAGAGACCGAACATTGCACCACGCTCATCATACCCACATACAATTATTTGTTCGGGTGTTACTGCAATCTCGTAGCTTTTGGGAGTTTTAAGTGTCAATCCGCATCCAGGTAACTGTTCACGTGTGCCTACAACAATACTTTGACTTAAATCCTGCCAGTCTGCTATCGAGTTTCTTACTTCTATTTCCACCTTCACATTTTGAGAGATTTTGAGGTAGTCCTGTAAATCAAGAGCAGCATTTTGAATGATCATTGAATTGCTCTTTCCCATTTTCAATATCCAGCCCTGATCAGGGAGCATCATTTCACCTTCGTTTGGTTGTGCTTCCGGATCTCTCCTCAATATATGCACCGGATCTGTTGAAAGACGCTTATGATAATCATATAGCTCCTCCGCGGGAAGAGTTTGTTCTACCAAATGCGAAAAGTCACCTTTTGCATATTTTCCATTATTTTTATCACTGATATCGCCCTTTTTACATGAACTCAACCCAATTGATGAAATTCCTGTTGAAAAAGTCGCGGTAGCAATGCCAGCAGTTGTCTTGCCAATAAAATCTCTTCTTGTCAGGCTTTTCTTTACCATATTGTAGCATTTTGAAATGCAGTGACTATTTGATCCTTTGTCAAATTACTTGTTTTGATAAACCTACGTTTCCCAACAGGTAATACAACTGATCCCAAATTTTGGTCAGAGGGAACCGGTATTTCTTGTCCTATACTATCTAATAATGTGATCATTTCAGGATTCAGTTCCAGTTCTAAATTTTTGCTGCCGGATATATGCCAGTAAACAACATATAAATCATTTTTCCGCTCAAAAATAAATGCCCGCACTTCCCTGCTGTCATTGGCAACACTCATAATTTGATCATACGGCAGCAACTCAAACTCCTTCTCTTCATTTAATAGCAGGATATGCTCCTGTTCAAGATCCTGTAACATCTGTTTTTGCTGGTCAGTCAACCAGTTTTGCGCTCTAACCTCCTCCCAGCGTCTTAGGACTTCCAGATTATCAGGAGTTCGGGGATGGGTATCGAACCTTTGTAGATTTGCATGAATCGAAACCGGACAATCCCAGGCTGCAGCTCTGCTTGTTACATACTCAAGCATATCTGGCTGGGTACCGACACTATTTTCATCCGGCACCCAATATCCTAACCAGCCAAAATTGACACGGGTAAAATCAGCTTTCATCCGGGGAGCTTCTTCAGCCGGAAATTTCCTGATTGCCTCCTTCAAATACTCGGGTTTAAAAACATCAAAAGCATTTCCTCCACTCATCATATGCCAGCTAAAATGAGTTTTCGCGGCTCCTTCAGCAAACAGAGGGGCAGGCCTTAACCGCCTGAAGACATTATATTGTGCTGCAGACACATGAAACCAAAATGGTGAGTTTACACCTTCAGAGCCATCAAAGTAGATAAATTTAAAACCTGCCTGATAGATATCTGCAATCTTCTGTGCAATTTCATCTTGTAAACTGGTGTTCTGATCAAGATAGACACTTGTAGAACCAAACTCACTAACATCCAGTAAACCAAAGATAGTTCCCGCTGGTTGCGAATTCACAGTTGTTTGATCGATGCCCCGGATACAACCGTTAAATTTATAGGGTCGGGCGGTGGTATAGCTCTTATACGATATAAGTTCAGTCCCTATTTTTAATACACGGCATTTATCAGCCATTGTTAAACCTTCAGGATTTTGTTCGACATAAATTGTATGATCATTTTCATCCAGAGGCTCTGCCAAAGTAAACATTTCAAGCAAGTTTAACCGATGGTCGGCTTCTGGTGTTATGTATTTACTCTCTCTTCCAATATGAGTATGAAGAAAATGAAATCCCGCAATCATTCCATTATCTTCAATTTTATTTAGCATGTTTCTCAAGTCATCCTTGCCATTTGGATATACCGATCTTTTCCAATTATAATTCCCCAGTTTTCGATATCCGTTGCCTTCAATAAAAGAAGGATAATAGAGCATTAAACTTCGAAATCCACCCATTTTAGCATATTTCAGATGTTGATCGATATTATCCGGATTTACGTTTCCTGACCAGTAATAAGATAATTTAGTCTTTTCATTTCTGCGACTTTTCACTCCCTGGGGCAAATGAAAGTCTTCTTCTACCTGAGCAATATTGTCCAACAGATTCTCGGTATTACAAACGATTAAAGCAGCTCCTACTCCTCTTAATTTTACATCTTTAACAGCATCAGCTTTCATAATGCGGTAACCGTTACGTTTTTCCGCATCAATTCTTGCATAATGATCTGTCCCTAATATATTGATCGAAAGATCGTCATCCCAACTAACATTCAGCCACTCTCCAAAATGATCCCTGTTACGTACAGGGAGTTGTAAAAAACACATTTCCAATACCGGTGGTGGTGTAATATTAACGCGATAATCCTCTTCTTCAACTATAAAATCTTCTAAACTAAATCTTATATATTCAGGTGCTACCCTGACCTTAATGACTGCTTCGTATGGGATTGTTTCAAAACCAACAATCAAATTTTCTTCGATCCGATAAATTGTATCTGCCCGATATGTTGTTTTTTTATTGGGATGAGCCAGTTTTACTTCATTATTGTATGGTCGCTCCTGGGTAACGGAAAATATTGAAATGTTTTCCCCGCTGACTAAACACTCTTCGTTTGTTGGCTTAAAGACCAGGCTTTTAGCCGTTCCATCAGTTCTGATAATTAATTTTACCTGTGCATTTTCAATCACAATATTTTCCTTCTTTTCCTTCTTGTGATCCGTACAGGAAATAGCAATGATCATCATTGTTGGTATTAATAGCAATAGCAATAATCGTCTCATAGCAGTGTTTATTTTATTTTCATCTATGTCATTTATTTGTTACTCTTTCCAATTGTGACAACTTTAATTAGCAACTATTTGTTACACCTGCGGTTACTCCAATGTGTCATATTTTATTAAACAATTCAAAAAAATAACCGGTTTGACTCCCCTGAGCTATAAGAAAGAATATGCTGATCAAATTTATTTAACGTAAAGGATTTATAGCGGCACAGGATACCATTTTCCTTCGTCGAAGATGTATATACTGTTATATCCTATGTCCAGCAAAACTGACGCAACATCTTCAAAGTTATTGGCAATTTCATTTGGATGATGAGCATCTGAATTTATAGTGAGACGGATGTCAGCGTCAAAACATTTTTTCAGTATTTGTTTACCGGGGTAAAATTCTTTTGTAACCCCTTTGTAATATCCTCTTGTATTTACTTCAACAATACAATTTGTAATTGATATGGCCATTACAACATCAGTTATAATCTCTTGATACCAACTCTCTTCTTCACTAAAAAATCTGTTATTGGAATTTAGCTTCTTAATCACATCAAGGTGTCCGATTATATCGGGAGGATCATTCTTAATCATTTCAATAACAATCTTGTAGTATCTGGCAACGAGTCTCTTAATATTGTTATTAAAAATTAGCTTAAGCCCCCTTTCAAATTCTTCCACTGTGTCATCGATACAACAATTGATCTGATCCTCAAATTGACCAACATAATGGACTGATCCGACTATCAAATCTAAACCTCTATCCGCATAGTCATTTGGGCATATTTGACCTGGGATGTAATCCACTTCCAGGCCTGAATAAATTTTAATATCCTTATACCCGTGTTTCAAGAATTTAATTTCCGATATATATTTCTCCAAATGATCCAATTGCATATGCCAGTCAGAATTGAATGGTACTGGGGCATGGCTGGAAAAGCCTATTGCAACCATATTCTTTTCTATTGCTTTCTTAACATATGATGCTAATTCACCCTGGCCATCACAGTAGTGACTGTGCATGTGATAATTAGTCCAATTCATAATTTTTCTCCATCCCTCTATTATACATCCGAAAAGTCCAGTATCACCGGTTTCTTCTTAAAACCTTTCGTAGTTATCGCAAGATAGCTGATACCCGCAAGCATCCAAATCGCTCCAATGATCATTGGTGTTGCCGGCAGGCTGAGCCAAATCCACAGGCAGAAGAAAAACCCTCCTGCAGGAACGATCAGGTCTGTGAGAATGTTCTTCTTCCCGGGAGGGGACTTAAAATAAAATTGTCCTATAGCTCCGAGATTGACTCCCATGAATGCAAGAAGGGCAGCAAAATTGATTAATTCTGCCGTTTTCTGGTAGTTAAGTGCCAGCGCTCCGAAAATGGAGAGTCCGCCGATCAGGAGTATATTGTAATCAGGTGAATTTCTTTTACGGTTCTGGTAACCAAAGAATCTTCTCGGGATGACATTGTCTTTGCCCATACCATAAAGCAATTTGGCAGCTCCGAGCTGTCCCGCGATCCCGCTGGCCACGCATGCGATGAGCATGGTAATGGTCATTGCATTGAAAAGTACAAGACCGCCAACCTGCTTGCATACGGTAAAAAAGGCTGTTTCAATATTCTCTTCCGGGATCCTTTCATAAAAAGGCAGATGGGCCTTCATTCCTCCTTCCAACCACATACTCTGGGCAGTTCCCTGAGCCAGGTACATCTGCAATCCGCTGAAGAGTCCTGTAAACAGGCAGACCGTGATAATGGCCACCATGATATTCTTTTTGGGGTTCTTCACATCCTCGGCCAGGGTAGTAATACCATCAAAACCGACGTAGGTGAGAGCTACCAGGGAAGTCCCTGCTGCCAAAGTCCCCAATTTGAACGTTTCAGGGTTATAAAAGGGTGCTGTAGTTATAAGTCCCTCGAGACCCGAGTCATTCAAAATGTACCGAATAGCCAGAACAATGAATGATACAATAATTATAAGCATTATGTAAAGCATGACCTTATTGGCATTCATACTTGAACGAACCCCCAGGAGGTTCAAAAAGCTGATCAGGCATATAAATACAATAACACCCAGCCAGTAAGGTGTTCCCGGAAACAACCGCTGGAATGAAAGGACTCCAAAAACCGCATTGATTATGGGTATGATCAGGTAACAGAGCGTCATTGCCCAACCGGCTATAAAACCCATGTAAGTGTTCAGCCCTTTGCCAACATATTTGTATGCAGATCCCGCGGTGGGATGCAAAGCAGCCATCCGTCCATAACTGGTTGCTGTAAGAAGCATGGCAACCATGCTTATCAGCAGGGTTGTCACCATATGTCCGCCTGAAATGAGGTTTACAAGCCCGAATAAACCGACAGCTGCCACCGGTTGGTTCAATACAATCCCGTAAAAAATCAGATCCCATTTACCGAGTATCCTCTTTGATCCTCCTGTTTCGACTGTTGATGCAGCATTTGCATCGCCAATAACCTGATCTGCCACAATAATATCTTTTTTATTTCAACTCCAGCAGCATTTCTACGGCAGCCATTACAAGCATTTCTCCGGCCCCCTTTGCCATGAAAGAATTCTCAACCTCATATCCTCCCTGTTTGAAGGCTAGCTTGTTTGGCCAGTATGAAAATCTATCATTTGAGTAAGCCATAACAATGGTATTGTCAAAGGGAGACAGATTCTTCACCGTGAGGCCATGTTCTACGAACATTTCCCCCGGGAAAGCCACAATAGCAGTATGATCGCTGAGGCGAAAAACCTGCACATCAACATCCATGGTTGTCCGGCCTTCCTGTTTCATCTCATCACACCAGAGGATCCTATTCATTGCAACCTTATCCAGGAAAGAGTGCCTCTCACTCATCTCTTCTGATTTATTTGAGAGTTTCTGATCACCGAGATCCTGTGCCCATTTCAGTTGTTCATCAGTATACGGGCGAATGGGTACATCGATAGTGCGGATCCGGGAAGCCAACATCGGCGTTTCTTCCCTCGATTCCGAAAGCACATCCTGTATAGCCCCGGCAAGCGCTTCTCCGACCTGCCTTGATTTTTCATATCCGCTCTGGGGACCCGGTTTTGAGAAATCCCAGTGGTTGATATTTCCACAACACCCGGTCAAAAAAAGAGAGTTGAATTCAGTTCCGAGTTCTTCTCTCAGTTTTTCCTCCAAAAAGTAGGGATAGTCAGCACTCACAAAATTGCGTGATCCCTCGCCCTCTTTCTGGTAGACGGCACCGTAAAGTTTGGCTATATCCAGGTGAAGCGCATAGTTGGAAACAGAGGCAACCGGCTTACCATTATTCACATCATAAAAAATGGTATATCCGATGTCTGGATCGATGGGGCCTGCCGGTCTTACGATATCCGGGTTCAGGAACATGGGATTGAACCGGACCGATCCATCCTTCATATAATACCGGCGATTGAATGCGACAGTGAATTCCTTTCCGACCCCGGACTTCATACGTACGGGTTTCAGCTCTTCCTTAGCTTTAACAATGGTTTCAACAATGATGGGAACAAGGTTTTTCTTTACCTGCGTAGCCATATGGGTATGCGTGGCTGCAACACAGATATTCTCATATGGAATACCCGTTGCCTTGGCGGCCTGCTCCCTGACAGGCCTGGAAACTTCCCTGCTAATCTCAATTACATCGCATTCAACAATGGCAATAAGTTCATCACCCTGCCTGAACACCACAGCTTTGGTCACCAGGGGATCCAGTATTTCAGCCTCTTCACTGCTAATTTCAGACCGGGCCATACCCACCTCCAGGGTCATCTCTTTTTTCCCGGGAAATGAACAATCCAGCAATGCCATCGAGCTGAAGAAGATTATTCCCAATAAAGTTAAAAGTGTTTTCATAAGTTATGTGCTTTAACGGTTTATAGTTATCAATAATGTTGATTAATTGACCACCGGGGTCCCATGCCAGACGCTTGAACCAAAGGTTGTGAGGTATACCTTTTCCAGATCATTTTGGTCAATTATTACCCTGTGTCCCCAATGGAAGTTATAATCCTTCAGTTTCTTCCAGGTTTTCCCATAATCATCGCTGCGATAGGCTCCCTGGTTAAAAGTATTGCAATATATTCTGCCAGGATGATCTGGGTCAGCTGTCACATCATATACATATTGGTCCTTGCCAAATATGGTGATCCAGGTTTTACCTCCGTCCTCAGACATTAAAATACCCCCATCCAGTTCGAATATTTCATTTGTTCCACCATCCTCAGCTGTTCCCCTTCCAACCAAATCGCTGAGAGAAATGTTTGACCAGGAACCCAGGTATAATCTTTCCGGATTGTGAGGGTCATATTCGAGCCCATTAGGGAATCCCACCTTATCCCCAGGATCAAGCGGTTGCCATGTGGCTGCCTTATCGGTAGATTTATAGACAGCACCCATAAATACCTCTCTTCCCTTCTTGCCATCCAGATGTTTAGGAGTCGGACTGGTAATAAGAAACAGGGTACCATCAGGAAGAATCGTAAGTTCAAAAGCTGCATTACTGCCTTCTATCCCACGATTGCGAAGCTCCCAGGTTTTACCATCATCGATTGATTTGAATACCCCTTTACCATATGCAGCCACATATAAAGTTCTGTTTCCGGCAGGCGAATTTTCATCCAGAACAATGGAACTAGACGGAGTGTCAAAACCGATACCATCCACCATAGGTGTCCAGGATTTTCCTCCGTCCAGGGATACCGCAACACCCCCTTTTCCTTTTGCCCTCCATGCAGGATCTCTTGTCATTTTACCTCTTGGGAAATCGTGCAAACCAGACCATACGGACCATATTTTATCTTTGATCTCCGGATCAAATACCATCCAGTAACAGGTATTATGCCATTCGGCAGGTATGCCGGTGGTTGACCTGATCCAGCTCTTCCCCCCATTGTAAGAGTGATGATAGCCAATATCTGTATAACTAATGGCTATGTGATCTTTATCAAATGGGTCAAAATGTACACCATAAGTTGTTGTAACATCAAGTCCATTAGAACTGTAACTTCCATCTGACTGCCCGTTGCTATATGTGGAGGTCCAAGTATTTCCACCATCCAACGTTTTCATTGAACGATACCAGTCAGTTACAATGGCTGCATCTCCATTATTTGGAGCTACTCCAATATCAATTAGTCGAATATATTCTCCTCCAAAGGCTTTTTGTACCCAGGCGTCTTTTAAGTTAACTGCATCCTTCCCATCTTTTACAGCATATTGTCCTGAACCTCCGCCACCTTTCCAAACCCATTTCCAGGAGCTTCCTGCATCGGAAGATTTAATTGCACCATACCAGTAACCAATGGTGCCATCACCCTTCTTCTCCTGGTAGCTACTTGTGACCACATATACACTGGAGGCATTGTTTTCCGATGCCGCCAGTTTTGAGTAGGTAGGGGTTTCATTTCCAACATTGATTATGATTTTGTGATGGTTTTGCTTCCAGGTTTTTCCAGAATCCATTGATATCCACAGCGTAGTAGGAGCCTCTCCTCCACCTTCTCTAAGGGATTCATCGTTATGTAACCCGTAAAAAACAGAATTATTCTCCCCTTCAACATTGCCTCCGGAAAAAGAGAAAGCGGGTTGCATTTGTTCAGGAAAGGCAGTAAAAGAATAATCCCATGTGTTTTTATCCAGTACATTTAAACCATTGGCAGAGAAAATAATTACTTTTTTTTGTAAGTCAGAGGTGTTGGTGTAAATAAATTCAATGGTTCGTTTAAATGTTAATTTCCCCCAGGTAACACCACCATTGGATGAGTAAAAAAAGTGATTGTTGATGCTAAAATATATATTGTCAGAATCATTGGGATCCACTTTTATATTTCTTACTGTTTTATTATACCCAATATTGCTGTATCGAGAGCTCTCTTTTGTCCGGATGGAGAAAGAGGCATGATCACCCTGGGTAATCTCTTCAACAATCTCTTCATTTGCAGGAAAAATTCTTTTCCATGTTATTCCCCCATCCGACGACCTGTTCAGTGCATTTGATCCTATATATATTGTATTAGAATCCAGGGGATCAAAGGCAAATGAATAAGATCCATTGGGGTAATTAATTTGAGCATATGAGTTTCCTCCATCATTGGTGAGATAGGCACCGGTCATGTCACACCTGATCATAAAACTGTTGGTGTTAGAGTATGAGAAAGTAGGGATGAAAGTGCTTCCTCCCCCTCCGGGTCCAATGCGGATCCAATCAGTTCCGGATGTAATGTCTGGTGGGTTTCTCTCTTCCTTCAGTGATGAAGTATCGCCACAAGATGTGGCAGCAATTACCAACACCACAAAAAAAAGCAGTTTCAAGTGTAACTCTCTTTTTAAGGATTGCAGGATCGTTGTTTTTTCCATATTGCATCTATTTCTTAAACTTCAATTAATGTTGAACAAGAACTTTACCCATCGGATACCACCCCTCTTCATTAACATCACCTATTGCCAGTTTCACTTTGGGTTCATAAGTGGCAGGAGCAATGATCGCTAATTCTAGTTCATAAGTACCTTCTGGCATATCATGAGGCAGAAAAACCTTATCATCATATACGATATCCCCGGGAAGCCAGGTAAGCAGATTTGCATCAGTAACCAGAACTTCTGTCTTTTCCTGGTTTATTAACCGCAAAGCAAACCTGTAATCTCTATACACCGGAGCAACCCCTTTATTTTCCCACCAGGTGGTAAATGCAAGACTTCCATGGGGTTGCACTATAGCTGGAAAAGTAAACTTTCGCAATACATAACGGTAACCCATTTTCTTCAACCATTCATCCACCAGTGGTTGGTACTTTTCGGGTACAGCTGAACTCTTTGCATTGAAGGACGATACATGCCATTTCAGGGCCTGGTCAAAGATATACTTCACATTGTCTTCGGTATACTTCTGTCTTTCCATCCATCTAAGAAAAGTGCCACAAATTTCCAACGTAACGGGAGCCTTTTTCCAGGCTTCGCTCATGCCACTCCTCGCAATGTCCTGAGGGTACACGTCAGTCATG
>SDBT01005958.1_pt1 | contig 20377 bp, 18 predicted proteins | sample 2277101 | NCBI WGS metagenome assembly SDBT01 (sample SAMN10404973, study PRJNA504765) | marine sediment metagenome | isolation source: marine sediment core GS10_PC15, 103 cmbsf | place: Arctic Ocean: Southern Knipovich Ridge | collected 2010 | reverse complement strand
CTGTTGCGTTCTGAAATAATTTACAAAAAACTTCAAAAATTAGCCTTTCTAATGTCTTTTATTTTGATTTGAGGGATTTTTTTGTCATTTTTTTAATATTATTCTTCAGCTTGCAACAGTCCCTTTAAACTAAAAATTGCAAAACAAGACATTAAACAGTCTGTAAGAGAAATTTTTCCAGTTCTATTTTTCGGATCTTGTATTTTTTTAAATTTAGAATAAATTGATTTTATAAGGCCTTCAGCGGATAAATATTTTCTTAATGTTTTCATGATAGTGATAAGTTTTTGAGAAAAGATGATAAAATTTTTAAATAAAGATTACGAATGCTTTTTTTGATTAGCTAGGGAAAAATCGTTTTCGGGAATTGCTGCTTTAATCTTTAAAATGTTTTAATTTAAAACATTTTAAAAGAGAAAGACTTAAATAATACCATTTCTAAAAATTAGTTATCAAAAATAATTTTTTACAACTCTCTCTATATTGATAAAAACAAAAATAAAGTTTTTTAACTATTATTTTTTAGAAATGGTATAAAGAAGCTCTCGCGAATTAAAATATGTTTTTTTGCAAAATTTAAATTTAAAAAATCATGTTTCAAAAAAAAATATCATTTTTTAAATATCACACAAGACAAACAACAAAAAATGTCAGGTGTTGAAGTTAGCGCTGTGGGATTTGTAGATTTCAGCTGGTTATTAGATTTTAATTTAATATCTTAAATCAAAAAGTGTTTAAATTGTGCCACAACATTTTTTGTATTTCTTTCCACTGCCGCAAGGACAATCATCATTTCTGCCAACTTTACTTTCACTAGTAACTGGAGCTGGTTTAATCTCTTTTGGCTGCTTATTTGTTTGAGTATTTAAATCATCTGGCTGGGGAACAAAAGATTTTTGAGTATCTAATTGTAATTGTTTTATTGTTTCTTGAAGTGAATCTCTAGGAGGAAGCATCTCGAATCTAAATAGATTAGAAGCCATTTCCATTTTTAACTTATTAGAAAATGTATCGAAAAGTGAAAATGACTCTTGTTTGAAAACAATTAATGGATCTTTTTGAGCTACTGTAGATAAGCCAACATCTGTTCTTAAATGATCTATGTGAAGAAGATGATCTTGCCAAAGTGTATCTATTTTTCTGATCATTATGTTTCTAATAACATTATTTAAAACATTTAGTAGCTTTTTTTCATCTTCTGCTTTTTTAAAATTTATAATTAAACTTTTTTGCATTTCTAGTTTTTCATTAAAAGCATCGAGAATTTTTTTGACAGCTATCTTTTCAATTTCATTAATATCTAAATAATCATCATCAAAAGTTTTTTTATCAAATGTCACTGGGAAATTAGAGACTAGCCAAGCAACAAATCCAATAGGATCCCAAAGTGTTTGTTTGTCTTGAAAAAAATCTCCAATTTTATTGATAACTATGTTTTCAATAACCTCTTTTGCTAAATCAATGGGGTTTTCAGAATGTAGCAGCTCATTTCTAAATGAATAGATCTCTTGCCTTTGTTTGTTCATAACATCGTCATATTCTATCGTGTGCTTTCGCATCATGAAATTTCTTTGCTCAACTCTTTTTTGAGCGGTTTCTATTGATCTATTCAAAACTTTTGCTGATATAGCTTCACCCTCTTTTGGTCTAAATCTTTGTAGCATTGAGGTTAGTCTAGGTGATGCAAAAAGCCTCATTAAAGAGTCTTCAAAAGAGACATAAAATTGAGAAGATCCCGGATCTCCTAAACGCGCAGATCTACCTCTTAGCTGTCTATCTATTCTTCTTGATTGATGCCTAGTTGTTCCAATAACATGAAGACCATCTAAATTTTTTACTTCGTTAGCTAGCTTTATATCTGTTCCTCTGCCTGCCATGTTCGTTGCAATCGTTATCTGTGATTTTTTGCCGGCATCAGCTATGATTTCAGCTTCTCTTTGATGGTTTTTTGCGTTTAAAATATTATGCAAAATTTTGTTTTGTTTTAATATTCTAGAGAGCTTTTCTGAAATCTCGACAGATTCTGTTCCAATAAGGATTGGTTGCCCTTTCGTATAAAGATCTTTAATATCTTTTAAAATAGCTAAATATTTTTCTCTCTCTGTCATGTAAATTTTGTCATCTGTATCTTTTCTTTTACACACGCAATATGTAGGAATTTCTAAAACATCTAATTTGTAGATCTGTTTGAACTCATGAGCTTCTGTTATTGCTGTTCCTGTCATTCCAGCTAATTTTTCATACATCCTGAAATAATTTTGAAGTGTTATTGTAGCGTATGTTTGAGTCTCTCTTTGAACATGAACGTTTTCTTTAGCTTCAATAGCTTGATGAAGTCCATCAGAGAATCTTCTTCCAGGTTGAGGTCTGCCTGTGTTTTCATCAATTATTATGATCTCAGATTGATCAACAATGTAATCTACATCTTTTTCCATTAAAAGATGAGCTCTAAAAAGTTGTCTTAAGTTATGGGACCTTTCCTTTCTTTTAGCGTCTTCTTCTCTTAAGAGAACTTTTTCCTCCATCTTTTTTTGGTCTGTTAGAGATTTGTTTTCATCTATTTTTGCGTATTCATAGCCTAAGTCCAACATCACAAAATCATTTTTTGCATCTTCATCATTTGCAAATTTTGCCCAAGTTGCTATCCCTTTATCAGTAAGTTCATATTCACTAGATCTCTCATCTATAACGATGAAGAGCGATGATAAAACTGTTGCCTTTTCTTTTTTATTTTGATCTACATGAAAATAGGTCTCTATTTTTTCAAGCTCTGCTCTGAAATCCGGGTTTTCTTTTAATTTTTTTAAGATTTTATTTCTAGGCGTGCCTTTACTAACTAACCAAAAATTTTGAAAAGCTTCTTTTTTTTCATTTTCTTCTTTTTTTGAAAGTTTTTTCCTCTTCTCGTCTAAAACACCTAAATCAAGGAGCGTTTTTCTAGATCTTGTCGCTATAGTTGAACATAAATCTCTTTGATTTTTCACAAGAAGTGATACATTCGCTTTTAGCTCATCGTACATCTGTCTGCTCTCTGGAGCTGGTCCTGAAATAATTAAAGGTGTTCTAGCTTCATCGATTAATATGGAATCTGTCTCATCTATTATTGCAAAATATGGCTTTCTTTGAACTTGCTCGTCTTTTGTTGTTGCCATTGAGTTGTCTCTTAAATAATCAAATCCAAACTCTGATGCCGTTCCATAAACAATGTCAGCTGCATAGATATTTTTTCTGTCATGCGGCTCTACATCGTTTGTTAAAGATGCAATTGTTAAATTTAACTTTTTGAAAACTGTTCCAATCCAATCACTATCTCTTTTTGCTAAATAATCATTTACTGTAACTAAATGAGTTGCCTTTGACGTTAGTGCATTTAAATAAAGTGGCATAGAAGCGGTAAGAGTTTTCCCTTCTCCTGTTTGCATCTCAGCTATAGCGCCATAGTGCATAGCAATAGCTCCTAAAATCTGTACATCATATGGGATCATATCCCACTTTTGATCATATCCAGATACATGTATGTCAACTCCAATGAGTCTTCTACAAATGTTTTTAACAACCGCATATGCTTCGGGTAGAATGGAATCTAAAGTCTCTCCCTTTTTTAATCTTTCTTTAAACTCATAAGTCTTTTGAACTACTTCATCTTCTGATAAATTTTGATATGCCTTTTCAATCTCATTTACCTTTTGAACAATTTTAAAATACTTTTTTAATTGTCTTCCTTGGGCGGTGCCAAAAATTTTCTTTAAAAGTCCAAACATATTAATTTTTTCCTATTAGTTTATTTAATTTTAAGCTATCCTGAAATTTCGCACAAGTTATCTGCAAGAATAAACTTAATACTGTAGACTCATCATATGGTTTTTAGTTAATTTGCGGATAATTTGCATATTTATAATTTTAATTTGATAAATTTTAAAATTTTTTATTTTTTATATTTACATTTTTTTTAAAAGTGTATAAACTTTAAAAGACTTCCAGGAAATAATTGAGAGAAAAATGATAGAAGGCAGAAACATCAAAATCAGACCGATAAAAACAGCTGAGCTAGATCAGTTTTTTTCTATTTTAGAATTAGCTCAAATGCAAAACGAGTTTTTTCCATTTGATGTCGAATCTGAATATAACTTTAAAAAAGAGTATCAATCAACCGGCTTTTGGCAAGATGGTAAAGGTCTCGCTCTAATTTTAAATTTAAAAAATGAAATTATCGGAATGATTTCTTATATAAAATCAATTTTTTTAGATGCTCTAGAACTTAAATATATTATCTTCGATGAAAAAAATCGTGGTAAAGGTTTTATGAAAGAATCTCTAAAAGTTTTTTCTTCGTTTTTATTTTCAAATAGAAAAATAAATAGGTTGCAATTAGCTATTCCAGATTATCATAGAGCTTCTATTGCTGTTGCTCAAAAATGTGGTTACATTTTTGAAGGAATCGCTCGAGAAGCTATTTTTTCAAATGGTAAATATTTAGATGTTTGTATCTACTCACTACTCAGAAAAGAAAATCATCAAAGATAAAACAAAAAAATATATTTTTTTGTTTTCTAATCAAATTTAATTAGTACAAAATTTTTGGTTTAAATGATACTATTAATCACCGATTCCAGATTGTAAAATATCAAGATTTAAGTTTTCGTTTATACCTTGATTTTGGTCTTCTGCAAGCCAACCTGATCGTTGATAGTTTTTAAAAGAACAACTACTGAAAAAAAATAAGATTGTTGCTAAAAGCAATATTTTTAAAAATTTCATTTTTTTTATTCCTATACTTATTTTTATTATTTTAACTTTTCAAAATTTTAAAAATCAAATCGAGCTGTTAAAGTTAAACCATGCAACGCAAGCCAGCCTGGGGGTAATAGATGCGATGCCAAACCATGAAGATCATACCCAGCTGAGCAATTAAAATGATATTTGTTACGATCAAAATATTTATCAAATTCAAGTCCAAGCATTAATTCAAATAACCCATTTACAGAACTTCTTTTTCTTTCTGTAGTAGTTAAAGTAGTAGGGCCTGCTGGAGAAGTATCTTGATCATCTTGTTTTAAGAATATTTTTGTAAATTTTTGATATAAAAGTGCTGTAGTTCCTTTTCCTGTAATGCTAAAACAATCTAAAAGTTTCCATTTGTAAAAAAAACCAATTCTAGGACCAATAGCCCACTGTTTTATAGCAAAAAGGGCATTATTTGTAATGTTTAAGCCATTTAGGTTAAAAGCAGATGTAATATCTTGATCTAACCAGCTTCCATGAAGACCTATTAGAGCTTTTAATAATAGTTTTTGCCCTTCATATTGCCATCTACTCAAATCTAAATTTATAAAGTCATAATCTAATTTTAATTTGAAATCTATTTCACTGCCAGATGTTGTTGTTGTTCGATTATAAACCGGTGCCATAAAAGATGCCCAACTAGGTCTAGTTCTAGAAACAGAATTTGTTGCATGGTACCAAGTATATTCAATATATGCATTCCAATCGTCATATTCAAAGTTATATCCAAGACCTATTTTAAATCCGGGTTTATAATCATAATTCATTGTAGAAAAGTGACTTCTATTATTTGTTGTAACAGAGTCAGTAGCTTGAAATTTTGAAACAAAGATGTTCTCTTCTATCTTCCAGTATATAAAACTTGCTGTGAAATATATGTCAGTTGAATCGCAAACATCAATTCTTGCAGGAGCGTTATAAGCAGCTGTAGAAGGGGGAGGTGGAGTTTTGCAGCAAGGTTCGGTCTCTGTAGGACAAGAGCGCTTTGGTTCTTCAGAGCAATTTTTTTGGGTTTCATCATATATTGAAGAATAGTCACTATTTTCTTCTGCTTTAAGAGTTGATATAGATAAAACAAATAATAATACTAAAGTCTTAAACATAAAATTCCTTTTTTTTGCATAATAGATATCTTTATTAAAAAAACTAAAATTTATTTTAAACATAAAAAAACTCAACTTGTCAATAAATTTTTCAAAACTGCATCAATTCCCGAATATTAATTTTAAAAATTTTTAAATTATGTCTTTTTAATTTTAGCTATCATTAAAGTTGCTTTTTTATTTGAAATTAACTTTGCAAGCTCATTTTGCTCCACTAGGGATTTTTTTGATTTTCAAAAATATTTACGAAAAGAAAATTAAAAAAAGCATTTTTTTCATAGAATGCAAAAATCTTTCGAGAATTGCTGTCAAAACTGTAAGACACAACTTTATCAATAAAAAGTTAAAGATTGATTATTTGAGAATTATTTTGTATAAAGCTTAATATGAAAAATATTGTTTTTGATAGAGAAAAAAAGAAAAAAATAGTAGAAAAAGTCTATTTTAAAACTGCTTTAGAGTTTTTATATAGTGATAACATTTTCTCGAAATTTCTACTTTTTTTCTTCTCAAAGTTTTCTTTTTTATCAAAATTTTATGGGTTTATAAACTCTAAAAAAACTTCAAAATATAAAATAAAACTCTTTATAAAGAATTTTAATATAGATGTAGGGGAGTTTGAAAAAAATGTAAATGATTTCAAATCCTTTAATGATTTTTTTATAAGAAAATTAAAAAAAGATTGTAGAAAAATTGATTTTGATGAAGATACTTTAGTTTTTCCTTCAGATGGTAGGTTTTTAGCTTTTGAAAAAATTTCAGATTTAGATCATTTTTCAATAAAAAATCATAAGTTTAGTTTAAATGAATTTTTACAAGATGAAAAGTTAACTAAAAAATACTCAAATGGTTCTATGCTACTTTGTAGGCTCGCTCCAGAGGATTATCATAGATTTCATTTTCCTATAGGTTGCACTCCAAGTGAAGCTAAATTAATAAATGGATATCTATATTCTGTAAATCCAATAGCTCTTAGAAAAAATATAAAAATTTTATCTGAAAATAAAAGGATGTTAACTATTTTAAAAACTCAGGAATTTTCAGATGTTTTATATATAGAAATTGGCGCTACTAATGTTGGAACAATTAATCAAACATTTTTTCCAAATACCGAGTATAAAAAAGGTGAAGAAAAAGGTTATTTTTCTTTAGGAGGATCTTCTATCGTGTTACTCTTTGAAAAAGATAAGATTAAATTTGATGATGATTTAATACGCATGAGCAAACAAAATATCGAAACTAAAGCACAATTTGGCATGTCTTTTGCAAAAAAAATGTAGGATAACATTTTTAATATAATTTACTTGTGCGCTGTTATGGATAAATATGTTTCCCCAGTTGAATCTTTAAGATATTGGCAGTATTGTTTTAAATAAAGAGGAAGGGTTTTAAAAATTTGAGCTGCTTTTTCTATTTCTCTTTTTCTTAAAGATGAGAAAAAAGCTGTAGCTAGCATTGTTTCATCAAAATCATTTCCTGCTACTAATCTTCCTATTATTACAGGTTTACTATCAGCTATTTCCCATCCTACTATTGTTACACTCATGAATTTCTCCTTTGATAAAGAGCAAAGATGATATCAGGTTATCAATTAGTTTTTAATAATTTTATTAATTAAAAAAAAGCTTTTATGCTTTAAAAAAAATAGTTTTATTAAAATTTTTAAAATGAAAGATATTTCAAGAAAATGAAAAGATTATTTGGTCTTAATTGCTTGCGAATTATATAACACTTGTTCTGTTATCTCTGCTTTTTGTCTTTCTTCTTCACCCTTTTTTTTATCAGACATTTTTTTTGACTCTTCTTTTTTCTGTTTCAATTCTTGAATTTGTTTATAATCACGACCAAAAAAATCTTTGATTTCTTTTACATATTGTTGATCTTCATCAGGAAGTAGGCTTAAAATTGACTTAATAGTTTTTTCACTCAAATTATCTTCATGTGTAATTATAAAAGCTATTTGATGAAGAGGCGTCCAGCCTTTTAAAGAATCTTTAGTTGTTAAACAATCTTTTCGATCTTCTTTAGGAATTAACATAAGTATTTCATAAACAAAATTAAATTTTTCAGTTTTGCAAAAAACAGCTAAATGAAGAAAACTACGTCCAGATTTATCTTGAGCTGTAACAAGTGCTTTTCTATCTTTAAGAGTTATTTTATTTAATACTTCGATTGGTTCTTCTATGTGTTTGCTAAAAGTTTTTTGTTCTGCTTGATCTTTTATGAGTCTGATTGCCAGCAAATGAAGAAGGGTCATCTTTTTGTGTATATGCATTTTTGCAAGAGAAGCTTTATTGGGATATATAGGTAGATGAAAAATACCTAAAACAGCATCTAAATTTTCATCTTCTAACTCACCTTGATAAGCTGTAGGAATCAATTGTGCTGGTAACTGTTTAGCAAAAGTTATTCCATTGCTACTCATTTTTAATCTCCTAATAATGATCAATTAATTTAAAATTTCACCCTATAATAGCACCTCAATCAATAAGTCAAAAATGTTTTATTTTCTTAATATGCAAGAGATAGAATTTAATCTATTTGCTTGCAGATCGGACAGTTTTTAGAGATATGTTTTTTAGCAGAGCAATATTTTCTAGCAAAATAGATAATTTGAAGATGAAGTTTTTTCCAAGAATTCTTTGGGAAAATCCTTTTTAAATCTTCTTCTGTTTTTTTTACATTTTTGCCATTTGAGAGTTTCCATCTTTTTGCACATCTATGAATATGAGTATCTACTGGGAAAGCAGCCTTATTAAAGCCTTGACTCATTATTACAGAAGCTGTTTTATGGCCAACACCTGGAAGGTTTTCTAACTCTTTAAACGTTGAGGGGATTTTAGATTTGTATTTTTCTATTAAAATTTTTGACAGTGATAAAATTGCTTTTGCTTTTTTTTGAGCTAAGCCAATTGGTCTAATTATTTTTTCTAAATCTTTTTGAGAAAATTTCAGCATTTTTTTTGGGTTATTGGCTTTTTTGAAAAGGGGTGGGGTTATTTCATTTACCTTTGTATCTGTTGCTTGAGCAGAGAGCAAAACTGCAATCAAAAAAGTATATAAATTAGAGTGTTTTAAAGGAATTTTAGGGTTTGGAAAATACTTATTTAAAATTTTTTGAACTATTTTTGCTTTTGCTTTTTTTGTCATTTTCCAATACAGAAATTTGAAAAAATTGATGATAAAATATCTTCTGTTATATCAAAGCCAATTATTTTTGAAAGCCCTTTTAATGAAGATTTTATATCGATTGTAATAAATTCATAAGATATATCTTTTTTTAAATCTTTCAGTGCTTTTTTTAAGTAAGAAATGGCTTCATCTAAAGCGAGTTGGTGTCTTTTTTTAGTGATGAAAATTTCATCTTTAAAAATTTTTGATTTGAAAGTGAGTTTTTCAATAGTTTTATATAGGTTTTCTAAACCAATTTTCTTTTTTGCAGAGATTTTTATAACATTTTCAAAATCTACTTTTTCTTTGGGCTCAGTGATATCAATTTTATTCCAAACAGCGATAGTTTTTTTTGGACTTAAGCTTTCAATAAAAGCTAAATCATCTTTAGAGATTTTTTTAGATGCATCTAAAACTAAAAGCGTAATGTCTGCATTTTTCTCTTCTGTTTTAGATCTTTTGACTCCTTCTTTCTCAATTAAACATGTTGTTTTTCTTATGCCTGCTGTATCTATTAGCTCATAGAACATTTCGTTTAATTTTATATCTTCTTTTAAGACATCTCTTGTAGTTCCTGATATATCTGTTACTATCGCTCTATCTTTTTTTAAAATAGCGTTCATAAGTGAAGATTTTCCAACATTTACAGAGCCAACAATACAGATGCTAACGCCATCTTTTATAATTTTTCCATCTTCAAATGTTTTTGAGAGTTTTTGCATCGAATTTAAAAGATTTGTCATTTGTTCTATTAATGATTTAGCTTCCGTTACATCAATTTGCTCTTCTGGAAAGTCTAGTGAGACTTCCATTGTAGCTGTTATATCAATTAGCTTTTTTTGAAATTTTCTAATTTCGTTAGAGAGATCGCCTTGTAGTTGATTCGATGCTGCTTTTAGAGCAAAGTTATTCTTAGCAGAGATTAAATCTTGTATAGCCTCTGCTTGAGTTAAATCTATTTTTTTATTTAAAAAAGCTCTCATAGTAAATTCACCAGGTCCAGCTGGTCTAGATCCTGCATTTAAAACTTCCTCAAAAACTCTTTTAGTAATTAATAATCCTCCATGACATGCTATCTCTACAATATCTTCACCGGTAAAAGAATTTGGAGATCTAAAAATAGTAAGTACTACTTCGTCTAGGATATTTTTTTTGCTATCTAAAATTTTTCCTATATATGCTGTTTTATCTTTAAAGTTAGTTAGATCTTTTGAAAATTTTTTATTTACGATAGAAATAGAGTCTTTTCCAGATAGACGTACTATAGATATTGCTCCTTCGCCAATAGGCGAGGAAATAGCTGCTATTGTATCTTTTTGATTTATCATTTTTTTATAAAATTTTTGAAAAACAATATTATTGTACTATTTGAGAGTTTTTTAATGGATATTAACTTTTCATCCACTCAACAACTTTTTTTAATTGTTCGTCTCTAACTCCCTTAACGATTCCATTATGACCATATCCCGAAACGATCAGATGAGTTTCTTCGCAGCTCAATTCTGGTAGAGATGATCTAAAAGGGAAAACTCTCGAATCATTAACTGTAGCGTAAAATTCATAAGTTTTTGAAGGGGATTTTTTCATGTCCTCAATAAGAGCCTTTGCTTTGTTAGAGTCATATTCTAAATCGTTTGTAATTGATGGATGAAATAAAAATCTAGCAATCCTAAGTTTTTTCAATATATTTATAACTTTTGTTCCTAAAAATGGACCAGCAATTGCAGACACTTTTATTTTAGGATTAAGATCTTCTTTTCTTAAAGTAGTTTCTAGATAAGCAGCAATCCGAGCGCCATTTGAAACGCCTATTAAACAAATCGGTTTTCCAGAATTTCTTTTGGCATAATCTTTTACCATTTTTAAAAGAGAGGCAGAGGCCTCTTCTAAAGAGCAATTTCCCTTATGAGCTACAAATGGAGCTTTAATTTCAGCTTCAGGATGTATTTGATGTAGTTTAGCTAAATGAGAATTCCAAATAGAGGGATGTCCCATCAGACCATGAATAAGAAGATATAATCCCTGATTATCTTCTTTCCAAGAATTTTCAGGGGATACTGAATAATATTTTCTAAAGCTATTGAATGGAGAGATAAGAGAACAACCAAAAGAAAAATAATACCCAACTTCACGAATTTTAGCTAAAATATAACTTGTTACAATGCGAGATCGAGATCGATTGTTTAACTCAGGGTTGTTATACGAGATTTTTTGAGGATTTTTTAAACCAAATAAGCCGGCTAAACTAGACATAATTTTTTTTAATTCCTTTTAAGTTATAAACTTAATTCTAATAGATATTATATCAGAAATAGAAGAAAAAAACAATGTTCGCTTGATTTGTTTTTAAGATACAATGTTTGGTAAAATAATTTTTAAATAATTCAAATAGTTCTTATTGATTTATTATTTATTTTTTAAAGCTTATATGGCTTAAATCACTGTTAATAAGATTGTTAATTTTTTTAAGAGGCAAATCATATCAGCTTGAAACAATTTGATCCCACTCTTTAAAAATTTGCAATAAAAATAATGAATGAAGTAGCCTATCTTACTTTTTAAAAAAAGGAGTAGGTTATGTTTTTAAAATTAAAAAATGTTTTTTTTGTATTAATTACGATGCTTTTTTGTATGAATGTAGCTCATGCAGATTCTGAAAATACAAAGAGAAATAAAAACCATCTTTTTAAATTCCAAAAGGTGTCAAAAAAGAAAAAATCAAAAAATAAGGAATTATTTTCTCAAACTAATAGAAAATTCAAAACATCTTTGAAAAATTCTAACAATAAAATTTTACCTATTGAAGAAGCAATTGAGATTTCTCAAGTATCTCTTGATTGTGATAGTACTTTTTCAGATTTGGAAATAGAAAGTAGCATTTTAAGATCTAATTATGGATTTAAAATGATGCAAAATCTAAAAAATCTCTTTGAGAATATTAAAAATATTTATTTAGATACTGTTAGTGATTTAGATTGTGATGTAAACGTATGTTTAGATGACTTTTTTCCATATTTAGATACAGAAGTTAATATTTCAGAAGTTTTTGAGGATTTTGAAAAAATATTCTTAATGCATGATTATATTAATAGAGAAGATATGCTATCAGCTGAAAATATTGCTGCTGATATAAAAACCGCTTTTATTAGAAATATGACTCTAGAAGGAATTTTTAATGCGTATCTTATAAACAATCAAATCCAAAATGCAAAAAGAATATATTCAATGATGGATTTTGATTTAGATGATGAAGATGGTCTAGATGAGCTCTCAGAAATCACAGATAAATTAATCATAGCTTTAATGAGAAATGGAGATTTACAAGAAGCTGAAAAAATAGCATTTAATATGCCAGATGAAGACTATAGAGAATATGATTTGAAATTAATTGTAAAACATTTGTCTAGAAGAGGAGATATAGATAATGCTAAAAGGATTATCGAAAAAATATCTCAAGATTATAATAAAAAAGCAGCTCAGTTATATATAGTAGAGTATTTTGCTAGAGAAAAAAAGATTGTAGATTTTCAAAAATTCGTTATTTCATCTGATGATGAGGAATTTAAAAAATCAGCTAATTTTATATTAAATATTTATCAAAATGATTTTGATTTAGCTGAAACGAATATGCCATATGATTATGAAGCAATTTTAGAAAATATTGCTGAAGTTTTAGTCTCTTCAAATAGAATTAAAGAAGCTGAATATCTTATTAATTATTTTGGTGATGAATACGATAGAGAAGAGTTTGAGTTGTTTTTTGTTAATGCTTATTTAAAAAGTGGGCAGATAGATGAAGCGAAAAGAGTTAGAAATGAAATAGAAGATCCTTTTGATAAAATTATAGCTTCTAGATTGATAGCTGCTTTTACAAGAGGCTAAATTAATCTAAGAGCTTTTGTAATAAGAGAACTTAGATCTATTTCATCTAAGCCTTGAGCTGCTACGTTAACAGCCTTTTGAGCTTGAGATGGATTGTATCCTAGATTCATTAAAGCTGCGATTGCATCAGATGCAATCGTAGCTTTTTTATCTAAATGAGAATTATCACTATAATTTTGATTTAAAGTTTTAAATTTGTCTCTAAGCTCTAAAATTAGTCTTTCAGCTGTTTTTTTTCCAATGCCAGGAGTTTTACTAATAAGTCTGATATCTGCATTTTGAATAGCTATATGTAAATTATCGATTTCTAAATGTCCGAGTAATAGAACTGCGGTTTTAGCTCCGATTCCACTAACAGTTGTTAACATTTCAAAAACATCTCTTTGAAGCTTTGTTAAAAATCCATATAAAGTTTGTGAATCTTCTTTTACGATGAAAGATGTATGTAAAATTATTTGATCTTTATTCAAGAGATCTTGATATATTGATGCAGGAATATAAACTTTATAACCCACTCCATTTACATCGATGATAGCTTTTTGGGCATCTACTTCAATTAATTTTCCTTTGATATATTCATACATTTTTTTTAAATCCTTATTTTATTTAAAAAATTTATTTTGTTGGCATGGCAAATAGCTAAAGAAAGAGCATCCGCTGCATCTTCAGGTATTTTATCTGTTTTTAAATTAAGTAGCATCTTTAACATTTTTGAAACCTGCTCTTTTGATGCCGAGCCTTTTCCTACAACAGCGAGTTTAGCAGATCTTGGAGCATATTCATAGATTGGAGTTGAATTTTTTTCAGCAGCTATAATTGCACATCCTCTTGCCATTCCAAGTTTTATTGCACTTTGGATATTTTTTTGTACAAACTGCGTTTCTACAGCTAAAGCTGTAGGTTTGTATTTTAAAATTAGCTTTTCGATCGAATCAAAAATAATAAAATATCTTTTTGAGAGTTCTAAATTATAAGGAGGTCTAATACATCCAAAATCTAAAGCTTGATGTAGATTATTATGGACTCTTAAAATGCCATAGCCTGTAATTTTAGTGCCTGGATCGATTCCTAGAATAATGTGGGTGTCTTTTTCCATTAAAATATTTTTATCTGTTATATTTTGTAATAGCACAAATCCAAAAAAAACGCTTTAATTTTTAAAAAAATTTAAAATATGCAATAATAGCTAAAAAGGAAATATATGAAAGATCTTGATCCAAAAAATATTATTGTTAGAATGCCAAATTGGGTGGGCGATCTTGTTATGGCAACGCCTATTTTATTTGATCTTAGACAAAAATTCCCAAAAGCTACTATTACGGCAATGATTCAAAAACCTTTGTGTGAGCTTTTAAAAAAAGATGAAAATATAAATGAGCTTTTTTGTTTTAAAAAAGTTAAACAACTTTTTTTAAGAAGAAAAGAGAATAAAAATATAATAGAAAATTTAATTGAAGGAAAATATGATTTGGGAGTTTTACTTACCAATTCATTTTCATCTGCCTGGCTTTTTTATCAAGGTGAAGTAAAAAATATTATAGGTTTTAGAAAAGATTTTAGAAGCTTTATGTTAGATAAAGCTATTAATTATCCAAAAGAAAAAAATCATCAGATAGATAAATATAAAAAATTGCTTGAAATATTGAGTATTGAAAAATCAAATAGCAAACCTAAAATTTATCTAGATAAAAAAGAAATTGAAGATGCAAAAGAGCTTTTGTATCAAAGAGGGTATAAAAATAATCAAAAATTAATTGGAATCAATCCAATAGCGAAATATGGAAAAGCTAAATGTTGGCCGATTGAAAGATTTAAAGAGATAGCAAAAAAGCTAAGCAAAGATGAAAACAATTTTATAGTTTTTTTTGGCTCTTCAACGGACCGTGAAGAGATAAAAAAAATATGTTTGGATATGCCAGATAGGATAATTAATTTAGCTGGAAAAACAACCCTTCGTGAGCTTGCATCATTGATTAGTCAATTAGATCTATTTTTAACAAATGATTCAGGTCCCATGCATATAGCTGCAGCTTTCGATATTGATCAAGTAGCTTTATTTGGATCTACCTCAGATCTTTTAACTGGGCCTGATAGTGAAAAAGCTATAGTTATTAATAAAAAAGTTAAGTGCTCTCCTTGTTTTAAAAGAGTCTGTCCAATTGATTTTAGATGTATGCTAAAAATTTCTGTTGAAGAAGTTTTTGATAAAATGATAAAGATTTTAAATAATAAATAACTTTTTAAAAAATAATTTTTTCAAAAAATAATGCTTAGAAAAATTAAAAGAAAAATCCAAAAAAATCCGTTAGATACACTTTTAAAAAAAGCTAAAAAAAATAATAAAAAAAAAATTCTTTTAGCTTGGAACAGAGCTTTGGGAGACATATCTTTAGGGCTTTTTGCTGTTGTATTTAGAATTAAAGAGTATATACCCGATGCAAAAATTACTTTTTTAATTAGAGAAGACCTCTCTTCTGGATTTGAGCTCTTAGACGGAGTTGATTTTATAAAAGTTTCATTTTGGAGAAGATATGTTCCATTTGATATTTACCAGACTTTAAACCTACTTAACATAGATCATAAAAAATACGATGTAATAATAGACAAAGTCGATCCAAATTATTGGGTAAAATGGCAACGATCTATACTTACACCGACACTTAAATGGAATAAAGCTTTTGATCTTTTATCAGATAAATTTGATTTGCCGGAAAATAAAATAATAATAGCTATTCAGCCAAGCATTGAAACAAAACATAGCCCATGGCGAGAGTATCCCAAAACATACTTTGATTCGCTTTTTTTAAAAGCGAATAAAGATATTGTTTTTGTGCTTTTGGGAACTGAAAAAAAACAAAATTTTGATTTTGAAAATGTTATAGATCTAAGAGGAAAAACTACTCTTTTAGAGGTTTTATCTATTTTAAAAAATAGATGTGATTATTTTATTTCCCTAGATTCTGGGATTTTATCTTTGTTTTATTATTTGGATATAGACACTCCAATAAAGTTAATAGCTCTTTGGGGATCAAAAGATGTTGGCGTGATCAAACAAAATGTAAAATCTCCAAATAGGAATCTTTTGTATATCCCGCTTGTTTTTGAAAATGGTCTTCAAAATTTAAAACCAGAATTTTTGATTGAAAATATCTATCCAATGGATATTAAAAAGTTTTTTAAAGAAAATAATCAGCTGCGGCTAATAGAAAAATTTCAAAAATTTTCCATCAAAAAAAAGAAAGATTTTCTAAAGGAGATTTTTTCTTTAGATTTAGATGTTTTGAAAAAACAAGTAAAATTTAGATTTTTTAATAAAGAAGAATTGAAAAAAGAGGGTTTTAATAATGCTAGTATAAAACCTTTAGAAAATTCAAAAAAAGCAAGTAAAAGCGATTTTGAAAAGGGGGAAAAAAAATTAAAACAAAATAAGGTAGCTTTAATAATTTTAGCTGCAGGACAAGGAACGAGACTTGGATTTAATAAAGCTAAAGGTCTTTTTAAAATAAATAATATTTCTCTTTTTGAACATTTTTTAAAAAAAATTAAAACAAAACAAAAAAAGCTAAATACAAAATTTTTCTTAAGCATTATGACATCTGAAATAAATCATGAAGAAATACTCCGGTTTTTTGAAAAAAATAAAAATTTTGGCTTTGAAAAAGATCAGATAGATTTTTTTAAACAATCATCAGCTCCTTTTTTAGATGAAAGTGGATCTTGGATTATAGAAAATAATAAAATATTAAAAGCTCCAGATGGAAATGGATCGATTTTTAAAAGCTTTTGTGAATCTAACATTTTTTTTAAATACAAAACAAAAAAGATTAAATATATAAGCGTTGTTCCTATCGATAATCCGCTATTAGATCCTTTTGATGAGTCTTTTATTGGTTTTCATGTGAAAAGCAAAGCTAATGTAACGATAAAATGTATAAATAGAAAATTTTTAAATGAAAAACAAGGAGCTTTAGGGATAAAAGAGGGTAAAATAAAAATTATTGAATATATCCATCTAGATAATAAAAAAATTTTTAAATTTTCAAATTCCGGAATTTATCTAATAAATTTAGAAATCTTTCAAAAACTTAAAAGTGCTCAATTAAAATATCAATTTGTCAAAAAACGAGTTAAAATGGACCTTGATATTTTAGCTTTTAAAGCAGAGAGTTTTATATTTGAGGGATTTGAATATGTAAATAAAGTAAATACTATGTTAGCTGATAGAGAAAATTTTTATGCCCCTTTAAAAGACAAAACATCTCTTGAAAACATAGAAAAATTACTCTCACTTGAGAAAGCAAGTCCTAATATGTTAAAATAAGTAAAATTTAATTTTTAAAAAGGTAGTTTTTATGAAAATTGGGTATTTAGGAGCTGGCGCTTGGGGAACAGCTTTAGCATCTTTGCTTGCTTCAAACGGACATATGATTATTGTTTGGGATAGAAATCCAAACAATATAAAAAGATTAAAAGAAACAAGAGTACATCCCAAGCTCAAAGATTTTAAAATTCCAGATAATATTTTTTATACCGATAATATTTTAGATGCTGTTAAAGATGTTGATATGATTGTAGAGAGTGTTACTTCTTTAGGTATTAGATCTGTTTTTTCCCATATAAAAAGTTTAATAAAAATAAACTGCCCAATCGTTATTACATCTAAAGGTCTAGAGCAAAATACCCATCAGTTATTCCCAGAGATTTTAAAAGAAATTTTCGGGTTAGAAAATGCAAAATATATTGGTTGTTTATCAGGTCCATCGCTTGCTGATGAAGTTATTAAAAATTCACCTACTTCTGTCGTGTCATCTTCTTATGGGATAGATACCATGAATCTAATATCCAAAGCTTTTAATACTCCAAATTTTAGAGTTTATCCAAACGATGATATTTTAGGAGTATCTTTTGGTGGAGCCATGAAAAATATCATAGCAATTGCTTGTGGGATTTCAGATGGTCTTGGATTTGGGGATAATGCAAAAGCAGCTTTAATGACAAGAGGTCTTCATGAAATGAAAAAACTCTGCCCCACTAAAGGAGGTAGACCTGAGACTTTAAATGGTCTTTCTGGAATGGGAGATCTTTGCGTGACTTGCCTATCTAAATTCAGTAGAAACAACCAATTTGGCAGACTCATTGCTGAGGGTTTTAGTTTAAAAGATGCTAAAGGAAAAATTGGGATGATAGTAGAAGGAGTATACACTTGCTTGTCAGCTCTTCAGTTAGCTAGAAAATATAATATTCAAACTCCAATTACAGAAGCTATCAAAGCTGTTTTATATGATAATTTAGAAGCTAAAAACGTTGTAAAACTTCTAATGCTAAGAGAAATTAAACAGGAATTAGAGTGAAAGTTGTTTTAGCATCTGAGATGGCTAGAATTGAATCTTTGGCGTATAAAGATGGGGTTTCAGATGAAAAGTATATGCAAAATGCAGGATACGGTATTTTTCAAATTTTAGATCAGTTAATCAAAGAGAAAAAACTCCCAAATAAAATAACAATAATAGCTGGAAAAGGCAACAATGCTGGTGATGGATATGTCGTTGCAAAGCATCTTTTAGAAAAAGGATTTGATATAAAAATATTTCAGCTGTTTTCAATAGATGAAGCATCAAATCTTTTAAAAAAACAGTATGATAATTTTATAAAAGCAAATGGCAAGGTTATTTTTGTAAAAAATATTGAAGATTTAGAAAATTTTTTAGAGAGTGACCATGAAAAAAATACATTTATTTTAGATGCTATTTTAGGAACAGGTTTTAAAGGAATTCTCACTGGTTTTTTATTAGATGTCGTAAATAAAATAAATGAAAAATCAAATGAGTTAAATTTAAAAGTTATATCAATCGATATACCATCGGGCTTAAATGGAAATACCGGAAAAGTAGAAAGTGCAGCTCTAAAATCTGATACTACAATCTATCTAGGTCTTGCAAAATTAGGATTTTTTGTAAATGATGGTCCAAATTATATCGGTAATTTGATATATGTAGATTTTGGGCTAGATGAAAAATATAAAACACTCGCAAAAGCAAAGTTGGAATATATGGATGAAACAAACTTAAAAAAACTACTTCCGAAAATTGATAAAAAAAGACATAAATATGAAGCCGGCTTTGTAATAGGAATCGCTGGCTCAGAGGGCATGTATGGAGCAGCTAAATTATCTAGCTTAGCAGCTCTTAGATCAGGCTCAGGCATTGTGAAAATGATAACTCAAAAAGAAATGTCATCTTCTTTTTATGAGCTTGTGAATTTAGTGATAGATTTTGAGAATTTTGATGAAATTTTAGCTTTAATTTCTAAAGCAGATTCGGTTTTTATTGGACCAGGACTTGGTAGAGATGAAAAAACAGAAGATTTTTTATTTAAAATTCTTCCTAAAATAAATAAAAAAACTGTTTTAGATGCAGATAGCCTTTTTCATTTATCTAATAATTTGAAAATGATTCTTCCGAAAGACAGCGTTTTAACTCCCCATAAAAATGAAATGAAAAAACTATTAAAAATTGAAAACCCAATCGAAGATGAAAAGTTAATTGAGAAAACCAGAAAATTTTCAGAGGAAAAAAATGTGATCATAGTTTTAAAAGGTTATCCAACTATAATTTTTCATCCAAAAAAGGATCCGGTTTCTATTTTAGGAGGAGATCCAGGACTAGCTACTGCTGGAACAGGAGACGTTCTAACAGGTATGATTGCATCTTTTGCTTCTCAAAAGTTAGATTTATATGATGCATCTATTTTAGCTGTAAATTTACATTTTAAAGCAGCTGAGTTAGCTGCATTTGATAAAACATCGTATTCTTTAATAGCTTCAGATGTAATAGATTTTTTACCCAATGCCTTTAAAAAAATCTTATAAAAATCTGAATTTCTATAATAAAAAAAGAGTTAAAATAATTAGCTCTTTTTCTTTGTAAAAGTATCTTCTTGCAATGTTTTAGAAAATAATTTTTTTTTTTGATTGTTATAAAATTAAAAAAATGGCTAAATTGCTGATTTTCTAATATTGGTTAAAAAAATAAAGGTATAAAATATGGCTCTTAGGTCTGTTAGTTCTAGTTCTTCAGCAGCTAGCTCATCCTGCTCTTCTTCTAAAAAAGAAGAAGAAACTCAAGAAACTCCCGCATTTGAAGAGTATTATACTTTGGGATGTATGGCTGAGACAAATGGATTGATCTCAGATTCTTCAAAATATTTTAAAAAGGCTTTAGGTCTTGTAAAAATAGAAAAAAATCGATCAGTAGTTCAAGCTCGTCTTGATTTTTTAGATTCAGCTTTCTGTCCTTCAAATAGATCTAAAGAAGTAAGATTAATAAATCTTTCTGTTTTGAATCATTCGCAAATAAAACCTTTTTTACATCAAAACCTTCTTGTATTAGTTTTTCATAATTGTTCAAATATAATCAATGAAACTATAGTTTTGGTAGCAG
>SDBT01005957.1_pt1 | contig 20380 bp, 21 predicted proteins | sample 2277101 | NCBI WGS metagenome assembly SDBT01 (sample SAMN10404973, study PRJNA504765) | marine sediment metagenome | isolation source: marine sediment core GS10_PC15, 103 cmbsf | place: Arctic Ocean: Southern Knipovich Ridge | collected 2010 | reverse complement strand
AATCCGAAATCAACGTTCGTATTCGGCGTCCCATCGGCTTTAGATACTGCGAAGAAATCGGCGAGCGCGGTTTCGATTGCCGTCTTGACCGTCGCGGCGTCGGCTCCGCTTTGGAGAAAGACCGTCGCGTCAACTGTAATTGTCTTGAAAATCGGATCGACAATTGAGGTAACAAAGGTCAAAGTCGAAGGTTTCGTTATGGTAACGGCTACCAAAACTTGAGCCTTGAGCGTCGCCGAGGGAACTCCTCCTCCGGTCGCAATGACGTACAGATCCCCGGTATTTTCCCCGACGGAAACATCCTCATTCGAGGTCAACATAAGAGCCCGCGCAACCCCAGGAACCCCGAGCGCGCCGATCTCGAAATCATCCCGAGTAACCGTCCGGGTCAAAACCCGGAGGGAAAGGGGAGCCAAAATCCTAGCTTGCGCGACGGTTTGCCGATCGACCCCGCCCGAAGCGGCGAGCGGGTTCGTCGCCGTCAATTCGGCGGGGTTCCCGAGGGAATCTGTAAAGGATCCCTCGATCTCGGTTATCTCGTTGGCATCGACATTGCCAACGGCTCCGCCTCCGGTCTTATAGGTAAAGGTAATCGACCCGGTCGGAATAGCTCCGTTGACTCCATCCCCAAATCGAACCGTTGCTTGGTCGTTTTGATTGACCTCGACCGTGAAATGAAGATCCGTATCTATAGAATTGAGGAAATCATCGACCTCCGTATAGGAGCCATTGCCCGCGACAATGCCAAGAGATCCATCCAAAAAAGGTCGCGCGCCGACAACGAAAACTTGATCCGGACGGTTATTCGAAGTAAAGACATCGGACGCATTGTCCGAATTCTCAACCGTTCCTGTCTTGAGGGTTTGTCCCGCTGGAATCACGATATCGCTCAAAACCTGAAAAGAAATCGGAGCAACCGTAGATTTCGTCGAGATGATGGTTCCGGCGGGGATGGAGACATCTCCCGCGAGAGGGCCGTTCGTCAACGTAATATCTTCATCGACCGTCGCCGCAACCGCGCCGAAAAGCTCGAATCCGATGAGCTTTCCAAGCGCGATCATATTCTTTCTTTGGGTTACGGAGGTTATCCGCGACTCCCGCGCGAGAGCATCTAGATAAAAGTTATCAACATCCCCAACGAACGCGATCAATCGAAGAAGAATATTCCCGAAATTCGCGCGATTGAAATCAGTCCAATCCGGAAAGACACTCGAAGCAAGGTTTGTCAATCGATCAACGAGCGAATCGAAATCTCTATCCGTAAAATCTAATTGCGTCGGAATTAAGGGATCAGCCATTAGACCGTAACCTCCACCGTTTCCACGGGAATCAAAACTTCGTTACCGGGAACATTCTCGGTAATTAGACTAAAAAAAACTCGAAGCCTCAAAAGATTTTGATCCTCAACTTTATCAACCTCAACCCGAGTAATTCGAGCGCGGGGTTCTTGCTCCCGTAATGATTCGATGATAAAAAATCTTGCCTCGGGTTCAATACCTTCCAAATTCTTATGCTTCAAACGAAAAAGTTTAGATCCAAATTCTGTATCCCAAGGAAGCTCCCCCGAAGAAGTTGCCGAATCTCGAATAGTCCCGAGGATCTCACGGATCGAAGATTTGACGAGTTCGGCTTCCCCCGCGGCGACAAGGTCGGAGCCTCCGGTCCTCCGGAAGGGGCTAATAATTCCTTGTCCTAGAAAATCGAATTCAGCCATAGTCTTACTCCGTTTTTGACTTCGTTGACAAATTCGATGCAGGCATAGCCGTTGCCAACAATGTAGGAGGCGACGGCGGACCCGTAGCCGCGGTAGGGTGAAGATGCCCATTGAAAGTCGTCAACAAAAAAGCATCCAAAAACGCTTTGAACGCATCTCCTTTAACGAGCGCCTCCGTTGCCGCCGCGCCTAACTCGATGGTTCCCGCCTTGATTGTGGCGGTGTCCGACCCTTTATCGAGTTCGACTTCAACGGTTCCGGTCTTGATCGAAGCCTTATCTAACGTAGCATCGAGCGTTAGAACCGCATCATCAACAACCGCAACGATCTTTTTCCCGGCCCCGTCAAACTCTATTTTATCACCCGTCGCCTTATTTGTAATTCGAAGAATCTCAGCCGGAGCCCTCTCATCGGTCTCTATCTTCCAAAATTTTGATTCTTTGACGTAAAGACCTTCGTCTCCCTTTGTAACGACGCCCCCGGTCGGAACCTCTCCCTTGGCCCAATGCGCCCCGATATAAAAAGGGCTCTCAATAGAACCGAGGTAAAAAAGAATTCCGACGAAAGCATCCTTTTCGGGAGGATGGAAATCTCCTCGTTGCGCGGCCCCAGCGCCGTTACCTCCAAGAGGTAACGCCCACGGAGAAAGATTCGGAGGTTCAAAGAATCCCGGAATCCGAACCCGAACCCGCCCAAGCCCGAGGGGATCGAGGCGATCGACTATTTGTCCCATGTAAAGGGAATTATAAACCTCTTGATTTTGTTGTCTTCCTTCTTCTTCGCCCATAGCCTACCTTGTTTGAACCGTAACCGTTCCCTCGCCCACGGCACCGAGACGAACGGTCTTTCTTTTGAGCTTCTTAGGATCTTCGGGTTCCTGCTTATTCGGTTTCGCCGCCTCGCCCGCAGAAACTTTGATCGAGGTCCCAACAACATCGGAACTCGCGTTTCGAATCGCTGTTACATTAGTTTCAGCGGACGTTTCTAAAGTATGTCCGACGTTCGTTACATAATAGAGCCCGGAAAAATCCTTTCCAATGTTCGGCATCTCTAGGATTTCCCCCGGAAAAATATCCGGAGTAAACCGAAGCTTCAAAGTAAGGCGAATAAATTCTTCCCCTTCCTCGCGAAAATCGGAATCCGCCTCGTCTTTGATTTGCTTCTTCGATTGTCCCGCCGATCTTTTGACTCGCTTCGTCCCGGTCTTCTTCGGAACTTTCCAAGTCAACGCTGTCCGATTTGCTAAGAGACGAACCTTCGTAGTCTCATCAACATCCTCGGTCCTCTCGCCCGTTGTTTTGGCGGGTTTCCCTTCGCTATCCGGAGGATATACTTCAGTTGTTTGCCCTAAAACATCCCGAGGCGTCTCATCACCATTCCCCTTTTCACAAAGAAACTCTTTGAGAATTAAATTGAGTCCGAAGACCTCAATCTCTCCGGTCTTCCCGAAAAGATCCTTGTCAACATCCCAATCGAGGACCTCGGTTTCTTGGTCATCGCTACCGGGTTCAACCTTGAAAATATGCTTCGGAACTCCGTCAAATTTTCGTTTCCCGAAGAAAAAACTTTCCCTTCCAATAACGATAATTTGCGCCCGCTCTTTATCGGCAAGATCCGCAAGATGGGTCCAAATAGATTTAGAATCATCTAGAAAATCTCCGCCTCCTCCGGCATCATCGGATTTCTTTTCGTCGGAAACCTCTCCGATCTCGATTTGAGATTCGGAGAAACCAAGCCTTTTGACGAGGTCGGTAACAATATCTTTCCGGCTTCGATCCGTTGTTTTGATCGGACGATCTTCTTCCTTCGAAGGCTTAAAACTCGCCCGAAAAACGAGATCCACAATTTCTATATCGAGCTCCCAACCGCCTTTGACTCGATTCACATATCCGGTAAAACGAGGACTCGATTTATCATCTCGAAAAAGCCGCACCCCAATCGTTGTATGGTTAACAACGATCGGATGCTCCATCATCCGAAGATCAATATTGTCGAGCTTGATCTTGATAACCGGAATATCGTTCTCGGCGAGAGATACCTTGATGCTAAGAACCCGGTCCTCATGTTCGAAAGGAACGAAATTAGCCTCGATCGGGTCGCTCCCAAACGGAACATAGGTCAACCGTCCAAAAGAAAATATAGGATTACTCAAATGACTTCGGCCCGGTTCGTACTCAAAATAACATCAACGAGAACTTGTAAAGAAGGAATAAAGAGCGCCCGCCCAAGCTTAAGAGGAACCGTCGGATCAAAAATCGGGTCCGGTTGAAAATCTCCGATAACCCACCAAAACCCCGCGGGCCTATCTAAACCTTTGAAGAAACGTCCGGCGAGGGTAAAGAGGGTCTCCCCAGCCCCGACAATATGCGTCCGATTATCTGGAAAAGAGCGGAACCGAAAAGGTTCCCGTTCCCCTAAGAACTCCCGATCCGAATCATCGGCGAAGATTCGAGTAAATTCGTAACGTGAAAATTTCTTCGGAGGCATCTATATTAGTCCTGAAAGCCCGGAAAGAACCGAAGTAACGGCTCGCCTTTGAGCCGGAGCTATCCTATTGACGCTTCCATAATCTAAGGAATCTTCCATCGTCCAACGATCGGATCTGGCTTCTTCGATCGTGACTCTCGCGATATAGGTCGAAACCTCCGCATCAAAAAGATTGAAACGAATAAGATCGAATTTGAGCGATCGGATAACCCCAACAAAGAAAAGGGTATTAGGCCAATTGAATAAGAAGCGAGGAGGAGCCGCATCCGCAAGTCCCGGACCCCGAGCGCCGCGGGGAGGATAACAAAGAGCTTGAAGAAACTTCCGAAACTCCGCGATCTTGGGCCTCTGAAAAATACTCCCCAAAGGAAGAAGGCTATTTGTCATAAAATCATCAGCGTAAAATTGAGTTTCGACTTTTAGGTTCTCCGTATTTTCATAGTCGAGGGGTTGATGAGCAAGCCCGCGAACATTCCGCGCCGTATAATTGACGGTGATCGATTCGGTAACACTTTGAGGGTTGAATTGAACGGTATGCACCGAATCGGTTATAAGGTTTGTTAACCGAACGTGCTTGAATGGCGTTTGCCCTTTGATAGGTGAAAGGGCCGCGCCCTTTGCCGCTCGCCCTAAAGTTTGAACCGCTCTCCCTGCTGGATCAAGAGCCATTTATCGCCTCCCATTCACAAATCAAAACGACCCGCCCACTCCACGGGCACGTCGACGTTCCCGCCTTGTCCGCGCCTTAGTCGAAACCTGTTCGAGAGTTTCTCCATCCACATTCAGATTTATTTCAAGGGGTCGATCTTCGATAACTGCTCCAAGACTCGCCGCCAATTCATCGGCATCGATTCCCCCACCTCCGCCGAGCGCCGTCGCCGCGCGCGGCCCTCCTCCCAATTGAGGAACTGCAATCGGGGCCGGGCCTCCAAATCCTTCCGGTCTTTCTAATCTAATTCCTCCTCCGGTTACTAATCGTGCGAGTTTTGATAAACCGCTAATCGCAATTCGAATCGGCGCGAAAACAATACCAATAGCCTTTGCGATCAAAGTTAAAACATTGACTAAAATCCGAAGAGCTCCAATCGAAAGCTCAATTCCCTTGACAAGAACATTAGCAATAAACCCAGCAACGATTCCGATCGTTTGTCCCATGTCGCGAAACCCGGTCGTCCCTTCGGAGAAAAATACCGCAAACAAATCTTTCATAAGAGTTCCGACTCCAAATATTCCTAGAATCGAATCAACAAAATCGATCGCCGCAAAGACAAGAGATTTGAGCGCGTTCCCGATTGGTCCGAAGAGTTCCCCGACAATGGGTCGAAGCGTGTCAATGACCCCTCTAAAGAAAGATCGAATCCGTTCTCCCGCGGCGAATAGAGTAAGTATTAGATTTTGAATCGGTGGCGAAAGCATAAGGAATTTTTCCGAAGCCTCCTCGCTCAAATTTCCTCCGGTTCGAAAAGCTTCAAATAGAATTTGGAAAACAGTAATCGCGCTCTTGAGAATCGTTCGAATTCCTAAAAAATTCTTTTGGAATGCGAGTTTGAGGAGAAACATAACCGCCGCTATTTTCAAAGTAACAATAATAATTGGCAACAAAGCCGCGGCGATCGTTGCCGCACCGCCCCCGATTATCTTTATAATCGCGGGCCAAAATCTTTTGACAACATTAAGGATCAAACCTCCCCCAACCGCAATCAAAAGGACCGATCCTAACTCAACTATTTTCACGATAAATCTAATAGTAGAGTCAGATATATTATCAAATATTTTCCCTAATCCAATCATGATCTTGCTAAAAGTTCCGAAAAGAGGAATTGCGGCATCGCCAAAACGAACCTTCAAAACTTGCCCCGTCGCTTTGGCTTGGGCTTTTAGAAAATTGAAAGTCTTCGAAACTTTAGCGACCCCTCGATCCGCCGCGCCCGCCGAATTTCTAACCAATTCTAAAGTCTGAGCAAAGTTCTCCGCTTGCGATCCGGTAAGAGCAAGGATACCTTCCAAACCCTCAACGTCTGGAAATAAGGTACGAAGGGCCGTAGTATCATCCCCAATTTTATTTTTGATATCTTCAAGAATTGCCGCGAAACCCTTCGCTTTGAGCGCCGTCGAACCGAATTCAATTCCCAACCTTTCCGCCGTTTCCGCCGCTTTCCCGGCATCACCCCGAACAATCGCGATAAGAGCACCACGAATTGCCGTAATGGATTCGGCGGCATTCTTTGTTGTCCCCGTAACCGCGGATAACGCCGCGACTAATTCATCTTGACCGACTCCAAATTCCGCCGAAAGCGAAATCGCCCGCGGTAGAGCTTGGGCGAATTGAGCGACATCGGCCTGAGATCGTCCCGCCGCAACGGCTAGGAGATCCGCCGCGCGCGCCGCGCCTTCGGCTCCTTCTCCGAATCCTACTGTTAGTCCGATAACGGCCCGAGTCGCGCTTGCGAGGTCCGAAAAGCCTGCCGTTGCTAATTTCAAAGAGGCCTCAAAAACTTTCGCGACATCCGCAGTTTCCGTAAAGTTCGCGGATACAATCGGGAACGCTCCCTCGGCGGTCTCAATCAAATCTCGTCCAAAGGTTTGAGAAAGTCTAAAAACCTCTTTACTAAGAACTCTCGTTTGCTTCGCCGTCAAATTTGCCGTTACGGCACTCTTAGCAATCGCGGCTTCAAAATCTCCCGCGGCATCCGCGGCGACCTTCAAACCCGCAAGTCCGGCGGCTCCGGCTCCAAGAGCCGCGACCCCCGCCCCAACCTGGATAAGACTTGCGGAAATTCTCTTTCCTCCGATATCAACAGTTCCATCAAGATCCTTGAAATCCCGAGCGAGCGACTTGATAACCTCGCTCGCAAGGTTCGAGGCGGTAAAGACGATTCCAAGTCCTAGCGCATTTAGAGCCATCGGCTACCTCTTTTTGAAAGACTTCGATAGAGCATCATGTTCGCTTTGTCGCTCCTCTCGAAGACGTTCAAGGAAAAAGTAAAACCTCCATAATTCCAGATTCAAAATTTCTTCATAACCGAAACTGAGGCCACTTCCCCCGAACTGTGTATATTTTAGAGTAAAGATACCCTTTAGGATTTCCTCCTCGTCCCAGCCCGACCTAAAAAACTTGAATCAAATGGGATCTCGGTTGAGATCGGCGTCTGGCAAGATCGACATTCAAATTCGACGGTAGTATCGACCCCGCAATCAATCCGTTCGACCTCATCTCGAATCGCTTGAGCATCCCGTCCCTCAAGCTCAAGAATAAATTCCGGTAACTCCGGCTGTTTGACGTCTGCAACCGAAATAATTCTTTGCCTAAAAGTATCCGAGGACATGGATTCGTTTCCGTCTTTTTGCTTTTGTTTCTTAGCAAGCCGGGCCTCCTCATGTCCGGTAAATAACCGGATCTTCGCTTCTTTACCGCAAGCCGGGAGCTTGACCAAAAACGAGTTCTCGGTTTCGAGTTGGGTTCTCGTCTCATCGGGAAGAGATTGAATCGGAAGATCGGAAAGCTTGAAGGTCCAACCGATTTTTTTACGGCATCGCTTCGAGGGACACGCCATTTCGAAATCGAGATCGTCCCCATAGCTCAAACGCCGAAGCGCCAAAACGAGATAAACCCTATCCCCAACGAGAAGACCTTCGGGGGCTAGGTTCCCGTCATCATCAAAAGCATCTCCGAATTTTTCATAGACTCCGCGATCAATGGTCTTGCTCCAACATCGACGAAAGATTTCGTTGATTTGTTCTCCGGAACGTGTGTTTCCTCCGGCGGCGAGAGCGTCTTCATCTCGAACCTTCAATCCGCGCATTTCCCCAACGAGCCCCGAAGGGCATGTGATTGTTTCCATTTGTGATCTTCCTTTCTAACGTACCTGTTTTCTAACGGTAACGGTAACGGCTCTGTAAAACTGCCTAAGACTCCTTAGACGGTTTCGAAAAAATCGATAACCAACTCGACCGACTCAATCGTATTCTCATCGGCTTCGTTGTCCCAATCTCCGGCCTTGAACCTTCGAGGCCATGCGAAAAAGACGCTCCATCGCCGAAGCGTGGAGTTGTCCCGGTCCTGCTGAACGATGTCGAAGTTCCTCTTGTAGGTAATATCCGGAAGTCCGGAGTTCGAGGACGCAATCGCGACTTGTCGAAACCAATTGTAGAGATCGAGATCGTCCGTCGCCCCTCTTTCAAGGGTAATGTTCGGGAAGGTCATCCGGCCCGGAGACTTATTCGGGATGATGGACCCGCCTTCGGAGTAAGCAACCTCCGCGACTTCCGCGACGAGTTCGGAGCAATTTTGGAATTGCGCCGAAGCTATCGCATCGATTTCGATGAGGAACTTGAACTTCTTATGAAACGATTTCGGCGTTCCGATTGTTGCCATTTATTCACCCCCTCCTAGCTAAAGTTTAGACTCCCCCAGCGTTGGCGAGTTCCTCTTGGAGGGCTCGCTCGTCCTGAGAAACAAAGATGATAATAAATTCGGCGGGCTTGTTGGTCGCAAGTCCAATCCGAATCCTCAATTGATTCGCGAAGATGATCGAAGGCGGGTTGAGAGCCTCCGAGACATCGACGAAAAAGGCCTTATCCGGATCGGAACTCCGGAACGCCCCGTTCGCAAGCTGAATCAAGAGGAAGGCGAAGATCGTCTTTCGGACGCTCTCACGAAGGGCCTCGGTATTATTCGAGTTCTTCGCGAATAGAATCCCTCCCTTGATGCTTTGCTCGATGAAGATAACGCCGCGCCGCTCACCGATCGAGGGGAAGTTTCCATTCCCCTTCAGGGTTCGCGCTCCGTCGATATGCCGCGGGGTTCCAGGGAAGACAACAAGAGGATTGATTCTCTTGGGGAAGACAAGATCCCGCTTCGCCTCATCGAGAACCTCGTCGGTCTCAAATCCGATAACCCCGAAGAGGATACCGTTCTCGATCCCGGCGGGCTGAATATAAACCCCGCCCGGACGCGAACCATCGGTCCGCGCATAGACGCCGCAAATCGTCCCCGAGACGGGAACCGTGATATCGTCTCCATTCCCAAAAACGGCCTTGGACGGATTGACTATCTTTACCCGAGGCCAATAGATCGCGCCGAACTCTGAGAAGTTGACGAGAGCCGCGGTTGTATCAACATAGGTAACGATCCCAGTCGCCGAGTTTCCGGCGGGAGGATCGAGAACCGCGAACATGGCCTTTTGTCGAGTTACCTCGCAATAGGTAATCATTGCGTTCGCGACCGCGGCGGTTGCCCGGTCCGGAATCGCGAGGAGGTTGAGGGTTTGGATCGTATCGAAAGCGTTGATCCCCGTCCCATCCGTAGGATCTCCGATAAAATCGGTATCCGCGAGAGAGGCTAACCCATCATCTCCCGTCGTCAAAGCGGTTCCAGCCGTCAAGGCGGGAAGATCTCCCGGAGTGGCGGTCCCCGAATCTAGATCGGTAACTAGGATAAAGTCAGATTCCGAATTTCCTTGATTGATGAGGTTCTCAACGAACTCATCATCGACATCGGTCATCGAAACATTCGGATAAATCTCGACTACGGTTCCGTCAAATTCGACCTTGAGATCAAATCGATCTACTTCTCCGTTTGTCGGAGCCTCGATGATGACCTTGATTTTGTTTCCGAAGGTCCCCGGATACTTCGCGTCGACCTTGAGGGTCGCGATAGGAGATCCGGCGCGATCGACGAGGGTTACAGTCGCGGCGATCGCGGTATTCGAAGAAGCATCGAGTATATCGGTGTGATGGGCAGTCCGAACAATCCAAGCCGCCGTTCCGCCGTTCTGAAAGAAAGCCCGAACTTGGACCGTCATTTCTCCCGCGGTAATAAAACCGCCGAAGAATTTCGTATATTCCTCAAAAGAGGTTACGAAAGTCGGGTCCGACATAGGTCCTTTTTCTGAGATACCAACGAAACCCGTTACCGCGGTCGGAATTCCGGGGATATTCCGAATCGAAGGCGGGGGTTCAACAATGACAATCTTACTCGCAAGTAACGCACTAGAAGCCATGAGCGAAGTCCTCCCTAATTAGAATTCGAGCTTTAGTCGCTTCTCTCCCTTGAAGGTTTCTTTTTCCTGCTTGCTCGATCTCTAACGGGAGGGTCCTCGTCTACAAGATTAGAAGGAACCGCCGGGGTATTTCTTTCAGACACAATTTGAAGCTCTCGGTTTTGTACCGCATCGCCGATCGCCTGAATCTTCAAAACTTCCTCGGGGAGAGACTCCGTTCGCGTGAAAGGAAGAATCGTCAAAACCGGAGGATATTTCTTTGTGACCTTTGTAACCTTGATATATCCGGTTGATCCCTGATGATCCGTCTTCGGGACCGTCGATTCCGTACATTCACACTTACCCCGAGGCTCACAAAAATCCGTATGGGAAAGATTATACACTAAAGAACGGCGGATTTTATTTTTCAAAATAACGTTCATGAAATAGCCTCCGTGTCTTCCTGTATTATAGTAGTAATTTCCTTGATTTGTTCAATTGCAAGAGGCTCATCGTCCTCGATCGGGACGCCCCGGATCAAGAAACCTCCCCTAGCCGTCAAAATATTAGAGTTTGAGGCGGCTGGATCGGCATCCGGATCGCCATCCGCAACCGGGTCCAATTCGTACCGAACTTGCCCCTTTGAGGGATCCGTCGGATCGATATCAACCTCTAAGAACTTGTTCTCAAGAAAAAATCGAGTCATGGCATTTTGAAGATTGAGCTTCCGAATCGGATGATTATCAACAATCTGATAATTAAAAACCAAATCAACGGAGCGAATCTCCCGCCGAACCTCCGCAATACCGCCCCCAACGTCAACAATCCTCGGCTCGTTTGAAGAATAGAACCGATTCTCCTCCTCCTTCGGACCGAAAAGAACAAGAGCGGGGACCTTAGCGATCTCTGCTATATCGAGTCCATCAACGGTATCCGAATCAAAGTCCGTATGAGGTGCCGCAAGGACGACCTCATCTAAAATTTGCCTCCGAAATTTCCTGATAAGGGTCCGAATAATAAAGACAAGCCCGCTTTCTTTGACGAGAGAAGGCCGTTCATATTCATACCCGTCGACGAGGGTATCCGTCGCCGGAACAACTAGGTTCTCGACCTCGACGTCAACCTTCCCCTTGTCATGCTCAGGAGTCGTACAAGAAGCCCGCGTTGTTGAATAGACCCGAATGTTACCCGCTTCGATTCCATCGAATTTTATCTTCATCGTCGGGGCTGGATTGAGATCCGTAACAATATCGAAATCGACTCCGGTAAGGATAACGATCCGCTTTCCGGCGGTTCGCCCTTTGATTGGGCTCAAAGATGTCAAGGAGAGGGCCATCCTAAACCACCGAAAGCCCGGTTTTGAGGCCCATAGATTTTATGAGCCTCGCTCCTCGTCCTTGATTTCTTTTCTTAAAAACAGGGCCAATAAAGGGACGAGGCGGGATTTGAACGATAAGAAAAGTCGTTGATTTCTTAAGAGGCTTATCGATAAAGCCCTGCAAAAAAAGAGCCATGAAGAAACTTCGAACCGTCTTTCCTCCTTTTCCAGCCTTATCAACGTCAAGAATCATCTGCTGTCCATTCTCTTGAATCTTGGCAACATTGAACATTGATTGTCCATCACTTCCGCGCGCTGTCTTCAAGACTCCAACAAAAAATCCATCCGATTTGAAAGTCGTCCGAACCGAACGCCTGAGATCCCCGCGGCGAATCAAAGGCTTCGTTCCCCGAATCCCTTTCGCTTTCCGCTTGGCGAGTGTTAGCTCTGAAAGTTTTTTAAAAGTCTTTCCGCCCGGAGAGCCGCTCTTGATGCCTTCCTTGATATCTTTCTCCGTCTCAAGAGCTTCTCCAAGAATGGCGAACTTGAGCGCCTGATTCGTTTTCCCGTCGGTCTCTCCGAGGAACTTAGCTCCCGCGGACCATTTTCCCTGTTTCGTTACCGCGCTCATGTCGTCGCTCCAACAGCGCGATCGTTCCACATTGAAATAAAAAGATTTCGATCAAGACCATCGAGCCCAAAACTATCGGGTTTGATCTCTGTTAGATATAAGCCCGGAGGATTCGTAGGCGTCCAAATAACCCGCGTTGGCTCAGTCGAATCAAAGATTCTAGCGAGCCTAGAATTGACCCTGATATTAGGCATCCCATCCGGCCCCACAAGTCCGAGATCCTCTAGCTCCTGAATATGAAAAATAAGGATGAGATTACTATCAGGGATATTTCCCGCGGGGCTTTGGTTTTGTTGCTCAAATTCTCCCGGTTGCTCGACTTGAACCGGAACCTTGATCGCGGGTCTTTCTTCCCGTCCAACCGTTCCGACCTTGTCCGTCGGCCCGGATTCTTGGAGAACCGGAGCCCGGAACTCTGGATCCATCCCGGTAGCTCCTCCGTGAGTATCGGAAGGAGGCGTTAGCGCTTCGGTCGCTACTGTATCGAGCCGAAATATCTCCGCCAACATCGGGAAGATAAGACGGCCTCTATATCCCGGCATGGTCTAAGCGGCTCCAATATCAACCGGACGGCGGAATTGAGCAAGGACTATATCAATCCCCTCATCGCCAAAGAGTCCCGCGGCCCGCGCCGCAATCGCGGAATCGGATTTCGCTCCATAGGTTACGGATTGAGACCGAGTCTTTTCCGATTTGATCGGACCCCTAGCCCCGCCCGAGCCTGTCCCGCCCCCAGAATTCAACGGCGTATTATTCAAAATCGCGAGCTTGATACAAACCTCCCGAATAAGGAGAGGAACGCGCCCGATTTGATCGTCCTTATGATGCGGATCGGGTTCCGTGTATCCCCAAAGAGCGGTCAACATGACATTTTGAGAGCCCCCCGGAAAGATGAGACGGTCCCGAAAAAGAAGATCCGCATCCGCGGGGTCCCGTAGCCCTCCGAGATCCGTCCGTTTGATAAAGGAAAGTTTCGGGTCCTCCCGATCATCCGGATCATTGAGCCTTTGGGAAAGATGTCGGGAATAAACAAAAATATCTTCGAGATCAATGAGTCCCGAGGACGCTCCGAGGAGAGTTTGATTGACGATCTCAACTTCTTGGAGCGCGATAATGACATCCGCAACCCGGAGGTATTCTCGCGAATTCGTCCCATCGGCCTCGATCTTGGAGAGCCGCGGGAAGAAAAACCTTCCCGTCGCGTTCTCAATTTGCTCCCGCGCCTTCTTCAAACTCCGAAGAACCTTTGAATCGTTGACCACCGCCGCGGTAACGCCTTCTTCGCGGAGGTCCCGTAGCAAAGCATAGGAAAAATCTCGGATAGCAAGGTTTGAGGACGCCATGATCTCGAACTCATATTCAACAACCCGCTCGGGTTCGGTCGCGTCAAATTTGAAGAACCACCGAATAAGGTATCGCCCCGGATCGGTTACAGAGTCCGCCGTCGGATCGAATTTTGCGACGAAATGACCGAGCGCGATTTTCTCTCCGGTCGGGATGAGCGTCACCACATCGACGCTTTGCCGAGTTCCGGGGGTTGACGGGAATTTTTGAACGGGAATCAATTGCTCCACATCCGATTCAGCCGCGAAAATCTGAAACTCAAGGACTACAGGGTCTTTTAGCTTCCCCTTGTCCGGAGTAAAGATATCGAGAACCGGATTCGTCGCTTCTGATTTTCCCGTCGCTCCGAGGAGAGGAGGCATAGGTCATTATCTCCCATAAAGTAGTTTCTTGATCGCCCGAACTCTAGCATCAAATCGTTGTTGAGGGGAGTTCGCGTATTTCAAGAGGAGAGTATCGCCTTGGCCTTCGAGGTCCTTGAGGACAAATTTAAAATTCCCGCCGGGAAGCTTTTCGGCCTTGAGAAGTTCTAACCGCCCCTCCTCCATACAAAAAGCCGCGGCCCCAATATCTGGGGTTGTATAAACCTTCTCGGCGGTCCCGGTATCAGGACCTTCGACCATAGTTAGTCGCTACCCTCGGAACCGCTCGCCTTTGCCGGAGTCATCGATCGCGTCCGACTCGGAACCCGAGCAATAGCCCGTTCATCTTCGTTCCGTTCGATCTTATTCTTCTCGGCTTCGGTATTCACGATATCAAAAGCCTTGGGAGTATCCGGATCGTTCGGAGTTTGATTGATTTCCAAGAGATCCTCGCAAATATCCTCGGGAACCGTATACCAAATAGGCTTATTGCCCCTCTCAGAACCAATAAACTTGAATCCGAGGAAGGTCAATCTCCGAAGGAGATGCCTTTGTTTCTCGCTATACGGCTTGAGCCGCGCATATTTGACTTTTTCGGCTTGTCCTCGTCGATTTCTTGAACCCATGTTTTCTCTCCCCTTCTTTGATAGTGGCTAACATTCTCTAACTATCCTCAAAAAATCCGAATCCCGCGAGGGACTAAGGTCGAAACCTCAAGTCCCCCGCGGTTTTCGGCCCGGCGTTTACTGCGAAAGAACGATAACTTCGACGTCGACTCCGCTTTGATCCGAAGCCCCGGCGACTTCTACCAAATCTTGTCCGACGATTTGGAGCTTTCCGTTCGCCCGGTCCCAAACGACGATCTTCGCCCCGGCGATATCGATAACGGGAGGAACCCCAACGAGGGTCTTTCCCGCTCCGATAACACTCGTCGGATCGAACAACTCGCCGCCCGTCGGATAGGACGCGTCAAAAACGACTTGAACCCTATCGACGAAAGTAGGAGCGGAAGGTTGCGCTCCGGCTTCGGCTTGCGCTGTGATGGTCAAGGCCATTTCTTTTTCTCCTTCTAGCCCAACACTAGGCTAGGTTGAAACTCGAATGATGGTCAAATACAAACCAACAAACCAACCAAAACCTACCCGTTTAGCCGGTGGTTTTGATTCCCGTAGCCTTGACGACGGCCTCTTCGACGGCGAACTTGACGTCGAATCGAACCGTTGCGACGATGACCAAGACTCCGGCGGAGATGTCCTTATCCGTCTCGATCTTGATGCGCCGCCAAAAGCCGACTTGAATATTCTTCGGATCCGTCAAAATAGCGACGGTCTCGTTATTGCCCCCGCCCAAATCCTCGGGGAACAAAGGAATATCCATAACCTTTACGCCGGAGAAAGCCGGAGGAACGTCCTCGGTATGAAAACGATCACCGAGATTCGTTTCGCGGCTCGCCAAGGAATCGGCGTAGTCGATTTGAGCGTCAACGGAGGTCAAGTAGCTCATGAGCCGCTTGTTCCGTAGGAACTCATTCGGCATGGTCTTCAGCATATCCCGAAGGATCGTCTTCGTTAGAGAGGCGATCGGGGACACGGGAACGACGTTCGACGTCGCTTGCTTGATAATCCCGTCGAAAGACGAAAGAAAATCGTCGGTGGAAGCGGTATCCCCTTGAACTAGGATCTCTTCCATATCCCGAGCGATAGCTTCGCCCATCGTGGTCATGATGGTTTGCTTGAGGCTCCCGCCCTCGATGGAGTCCTCAAGAACCTCATTGTCAAGACGAACTTCCGCCTTGAACAACTGAGAATCGAGTTCCACGTTGGTTAGGTCGGGCTTGGAGCGTTCCGACTGTGTTAGAGCCGTGGCGCTTTTACCCTTGCGAAGGACGCGACCCGCAAAGCGGATCTTATCGATGATTTGCTTGTGGCTCCTCATCGGAACGACTGTCGCCATTTTCATCAACTTCGCCTCGTTGATTAGGACCCGCAAGAACTTTTGAGCCTGAGCCGGTTGAAGTAACCCGCCTCCGGTCGTCAAGTCCGAAAGAGCAAGGTCCGCCTTTTGAACGAGGGAACGATTGTCCATGATCCCGGTATCACCCATTCTGTTTTCTCCTTATCAAAACTACATTTTATTTTTTTTGGACGATCGAACCTCTAACGGCGCGGCGGACCCGCGCAAAACGAAAAGCTTAGTCTTTACCGAACCAAATTCCGGCTTTCTGAACTTCCTCTTTGCCCCCCGCGTTCATATCTAAGGGCCAAAATACAGGGGCGCCGTCTTCTTCTCCGCCGTCCCGTTTGTGTACCGGCTCTCCTTCTCCTCCCCCATGTCCGCGGGGAGAGGGAGTTTCATCTAAGAAACTCTTGATTCGGTGAGCTTGCTTCGCAATTATACCCTCTTTCTCTTCGATCGCTTTATCCTTTTCGGCGATCAACTCATCCTTCTTAGATAGAGAGGCCTTCAATTGCGAAGTCTCCTCGTCGACAATCTTGGCAATTGCCGCCTTCATCGTGGCGGCAAGACCCGGATTATCTTGGAGGCTTGTCTTGAAGTCTGAAACTACGGCGAGGTCGGGCTGTAATCCGGACCCGCCGTTCGCGTGTTGAGGATCGGAAGCACTCCGGAGAGGCTCCAAAGCGTCAAGGGCATTGAGAGATTTCTTGACATCCTTATCTCCCAATTGAACCCCGATATCTTTCAAGAAGCTTCCGAGACCCTCAAAGAGTCCAACGAGCTTCTTGACGCGATCCGATGAAATCTTAGCCCCTCGTTTTTCGGTCTTTTCTTCGTTCTTCTTGGGCTTTTTCTTATCCTCGGGCCTATGAAAAGGCTTGGAAGTTGGGTATTTCTCACCGATACCTGTAAGGAGTTTCCCAACGGCCTTCAATTCAGAGACCCGCTCATCGCCGAGGACGGCCTCGTCTTCGGTAATCGGGGCCTCTAGGATGCTCGCTAAAACCTCGGAAGCCTTTTCCATGACCCCGGATAGGGTCCTGGTTACGGCATCTTGAACCGGAGCCGGAATCTCAAAAGCTTTCTCAGCCTCGCGAATACAGAAAACAGGCTTGACGCCTTCCGTAATTTCTTCCCCGGTCCGAATCCTCTTACAAATCGAGGGCTCGAATTGTCGGAGACGGAAGGTCTCGCCGGTCTCGGGCTCATCGACCTTATCAGCCTTGAACCCGTTATCCCGCGCCCATTTTTGCGCGGCCTCGGCGGTCTTGAATCGTTCCTTCGACATAATGAGACTTTGAATCGAAGAGGTTTCTTGTTTCATGGCCTTCTCAGTTTCGGACGCGGCCTCGTCTTCGCCGGAACCTTCCCCGCCGTCCGCGCCGGAGCCCTCCCCCGCGCCTGTCCCTTCTCCGCCCGCTCCCCCTTCGGAGCCTTCTCCGCCATCATCGCCGGAGCCCTCGCCCTCAGTTTTTCCGCCCTTATTCGAATCGTCTTCATTCTTCGCGACGGGATTCTCAATAAAAGCTCCCAACCGCGAAGACACTTCGCCGATCCCTCCCCCAACATAGGCGGGGAGAGGTTTTTCTAAAGATTTTTCAATACCCGTAGCGGCCTTGACGGTTTCCAGCATTTCGGAAATCGTCGCAATGAGGCTCGAAAGACGAGCGGAAGCCGCGCTCTTGAGAGCGGCGGTTAGGGGGTGCCTCTTGAATTTCTTATTCTTTTGGCTCATCGATTCGCCTCCCTCATCACGTTTGACGACTAGAAAATCTTCTTGGTTCGCCGCTCGGTCGACAACGCTAACTTCCTCGGTGTCCATATCAACAAGACGCATGAGCCCGAGGAGACTCTTTTTTCGTTTCTCAGCGGCATTGAGATCATCTCCGGATAAGGCACTCCAATCAAATTTCCTTACCCGGCTTCTCTTTCGTTTCATGCCGCCTCCCGCATCGCCCTATTTTGAATCCGAACCGCCGTCCCGCCGATGGAAAGCCCTGTCAATTTCCCGCTCTTGATATCTTTCCAAATCCCATCGTCGACAATCCGCATCCCCAAAAGCCAAGTTCCCTTCTTTATCTTTCTCCCGTTGATCTCGAAATCAGCCAGAGCAAGATAAGACTCCAAAATTTTGATCCGCCCATTTACGTTGGCGGTATGTTGCCGACCCATGTTGGCGTGAAACTCCATGAAACCATGCGCCGTCTTCCGGATCTCGTCGGCGGAATAAATCTCCTTTTGAGAATCCGGAACCTCGGGTTTGAGGACAATCCCTAAAACAAATCTTTCCTCGTCGTCCTCGGCCCTTTTGAAAATCGGGAGCTTTTCCGTAACCGCCTTATCAAAAAGTTCAAGAACTTTCTCGTCCTTGACGGTTTTGGTTCCCGCGCGTTCGATGATCTCTTTTGTCGAGGAGGGAGCTTGTTTCTTTTCCATCTTTCCCAAGACGACGGGCGTAAACCATCGAACCCTAATTTTGTCGTCTGAGGTATCAAGGAAAAGATCGGAAACCTCAACCTTGATAACGTCGCCGCGCTCATATTTCTCGCGACTATGGAAGGTCTTTCCGATAGGAGTATAGAGGCTATCCCCTATTTCGACAACCTCTTTATATTTCTTGGCCTCCTCTTTCGAAATAGGTCCAATTGCCGCGGAGTAGTAAAATATGTCCGATGCGTCCTTGACCGCGAACCGCTCCGAAACGACCGCGAAGACCTCCTTTTTCAAAATCTCGGAAGCCGAGCCAACCGGAGGGCCTTCCCCTGATTCCTCTGGGTGGAGCGCCGCGAATTCAGACGCGGTCATCGTAATTAGCTTGGCTCCGTCTAACTCTACTTCGTGCGTATGGGACCCATCGAATCCGGTAATCCGAACCATGAGATCATGATCGTGGGCTCCATCTGCTTTGGTCTCGACTTCTTGCCCATCGATATCAAAAATATGAGTATGGTTCGAGGTCGGGCCTTTCCCGCTTCGATTCTTACCCGCCTCGATTTGATGCCAATGTTGACCATCTTCTCGCGAGGGGACAAGCTTCCCATCCGCAAGCTTGAGGATATGAATATGCGCCCCATCCCCGCGGGTCTTGCCTTCCCGACGTAAAAGGGAATGAGCATGAACCCCGCCCTCGGGATCTTGAACGGGGAGGCCCCGCTTTCGCAGTTCGGCGATATCCTCGATGCGTCCAACCGCTCCGATAATCTGAGAGGCGGCGAACTTTAGATCCGAGGACTCTCGGCCCTTGAGGGTCTCGACCAATTCGATTAGGGAGGTCTTGAGAACTTGGGCTCGCTTGAAAAAATCACCTTCACTCTTTGCCGTCCCCACGGGCTCTTTTTCTCCGAGCGTCTCACCTAAACGTCCCAAAACTCTGATAATTTCCTTGACAAATAAGGCTCCGGAAGAACCCTTTTTAAGATAGGCTTCGGTCTCTTTTTGGAATTTAGGATAAGCCTTGAGAACATCGCCGAGAGCTCGAACCGAGCGCTCGCGCGCGCCCCCAAGCTTCGAAGGATCCAGCCCCTCAAGAACCGCTTTCAAAACCGCGGTTCGAATTTTTGGGGCGTCCTTCGTTACGTCGGTCGCTTTGCCTTTCCGAACTTCGAGTTCCTCCGCGGCAAGTAACCGAACTCCCGAATCAGAATGTTCGAGGAGCCCGGTTAGCTTGTCATCGGAGAGAGACGAGATGGTCTAATCCCTTGCGGGTCTTAGTCCGAGTCGCCGCCGCCATCCCCAGAACCTGAGTCCTCGGGAACATCCTTGACGCCCGGATCGTCCGAACCGAAGTCGACTTTACCGTCGGCTCCATCCTCGGACTTTTTGGTCTCGGTCTTTTGGCCCTTATTCATATCCAGGGGCCAGGAATCCTCGGCCTTTTTGGTCTCGGTTTCCTTTTTCTTCTTGGCCTCGGCCTCTTTCTTTTCCTTCGCGGCCTTTTCCTCTTTGGTCTCCTCTTTAGGCTTGAGGGCCTTCAAGGTTTCGTCGAACTTTTCGAGGACCGGAGCCAAAACTCCGGCGACGACCTTCGCAGTTTCGGAGGCATCCACTCCGCGACCTTCGGGAGCGGCTTCGTCAACCTTCAAATCCGCGGACTTGAAGATAAGAAGCTTGGGTTCGTCGCCTTCCTTCGCGGCCTTTAGAGCCTCGACGGCTTTCCCAAGATATCCAGCGATTCGCTCAATACGCGCCTTGGCGGTCTTGAGCTTTTTACCCTTCCCGTCGGAAATCGCTTTCGAAATTTCCTCGGCGATCTCTTTCGAGAAGTCATCAACGGAAACCTCGCGAGTTTCCTCGGTCTTACTCTCGCCGGAACCGCCGTCCTCGGTCTTCAAGGATTTGAGGGTCTCCGCGAGTTCATCAGCTTTTTCTTTCAATGATGTTGCCATTTGATTCATCCCCCTTCGAGGTTTCCGGGTCCCAGCCATGCGGACCGATTTTGTTCGACGAGAGGGAAGACTTCTTCCCCCCTAAGTTTTCTCAAGAGTAAGACCTCTAACCGATCCGAGCATCGACGCGCGGACCATTTCAAATCGTTAGACGCAATTTTGTAAATATCCATACAAAGAAGCGTTCGTCTCTTTGTTTCCC
>SDBT01005956.1_pt1 | contig 20382 bp, 36 predicted proteins | sample 2277101 | NCBI WGS metagenome assembly SDBT01 (sample SAMN10404973, study PRJNA504765) | marine sediment metagenome | isolation source: marine sediment core GS10_PC15, 103 cmbsf | place: Arctic Ocean: Southern Knipovich Ridge | collected 2010 | reverse complement strand
ATGGTTGCTCCTATCACCGCCAGTGTGAAGATGGCTTCATGGGTAGCTAAAGCGCCTCTTCTGATGTCCAAGCACATACAGGGAGGTTCAATAGTCACTGACTGGATAGCTGGTGCTATCTTCGGTGGGCTGTTTGATGACTCTGATACAGCTAAAGATCGTATGATCGCTGCGGCTAGAGAGAGTGCGATCTTTGGTGTAGGAAGGATTATGTTCTCCACCCTGGGCTTTACTCTTCGCTCGGTCACTGGGAAGAGAACGATCCAGAGGAGATCATCTGAGGAACTACAAGGGATCCTGAGGAAGCTAGAGAGGGGCGAGCCTGTAGAGATAGGTGATGATGTAGCTATGGAGCTGACAGCTCTACTCTCTGAGGAAGGGTATGTAAGTTCTTCCATCGCTGCTCAGGAGATCCTAGCAAGGAATATGGACGAGAGTGCTCTGGTACAGGCTATTGTAGATGTAGGCGGAGCCAAAGCGTCTATGGGCGTTATGACTATGGCAGAGAAGGACTTCGTCAAAGTGACCACTATGATGGAGCACTTCCGTAGTCAGTTCCCTCATATGAAGTTCGATGTTCTTAGGAATCAGGGCGGAGGAGGATATGATATCTACTTCGGCTCGAGAGGACTGAGTCCTAAGCAGAAGGCACAACTGAAGAACCCTGCACATAAGGGTAGGTTCGAGGGTCAGGCAGTCTATAGGCTAGGCGATGAGGCACAATATGAATATCTGGGTCGTGCGAAGCGTCCTGAGTGGATTCGCGTTCGTAGGAGTGATGGCACTGTTACTGAACTCATGGAAAAGAATACTACCACTGCACCCTTCGCCCGAGAGACCATAGCTTCGACTCCAGACTTGGATGCACTCTACAAAGACTTCTGGAGAACTATTAATCTAGAGACTGAATTCCCTATCACTGGCTCTGTAATGACAGAGATGGAGGTCGTGCAGGGGATTCGAGATGGAACTCTGCAGATCACGAACGAGGCCAGACGGGCCTTCACTAGCTCTGGTATCGTCTTCCCTGAGGAGATAGGAGCAGCTACGACCGGAGCAGATGACTTCGTTCAGAACTTTCTTAGGGACGGAGTCGATGCAGGAGGGGTCCATGCGAGAGGTGTGATTCCTACCTATAACGAGATGTTCGACTCCTGGGCAAGAGCGAAGAGGATTCCTAAGAACTCGGTGGACTATGAGGCTACTCGAGCATTCTTTGCTACTGAGGCTAGGAGAGACCTCTGGAAGTTAGTACCAGAGGAAGATAAAAAGATATTCGATGCTATCAGGGCAGAGCAGGAGGTCTTGATAGCAGAGGGCGAGATCCCCTTTGAGGCTGTTGCAAACAGTAAGGGGTTCTTCGTAGATAGAGTAGCGGGCGGGAGGATAGAGCTGCGGGACATCAATACAGGATTTAGGCTCTCCTTCGGCTCAGAGGTCGCAGCCTTGAATGGGTTGAAGGGAGTCGTGAGGACAGAGGGTGGCGGTCTAGGGGGTATGGCAGAGCTGATAGAAGGACACGGGATGGGAGGCTTCATGGGAGGCTTCAGGGCTACTGATGGTACCTGGAGATTCCCTGATAAGTGGAAGGCAGTCGACTATCTCGACGATATCCCAGCTGGTTGGATTCAGAACACAAGAGACCACATGAGGGCTATTGAGGATCTCATGGGCGGGCCTCCTCTGTTCACTCAAGGCTTCAATGAGATTGATACAGGCCTCAGTCGGATGAGGAATAGGTACGAGCCTTGGGCGCACGAGATCGAGAAGACGTGGAAGAGACCTCTGACCATGAGGCCAGGGAAGCACCGCGCCGCGATGGATGAGGTTATCTCTCATTGGGTAGATATCGAAGGTGCAGGTATGGATCTTCCCTCAGCCGTACTCTACCTCAAAGACAAGGGACTATCAAACTGGCAGGTCAATGCGTTTAGGCGTTCTCACGCTATGTATGACGCATGGTACAAGTTACTTGGTCTGCCTAGAGGTAGGTATATCAATCTGTACTTCAGCCGGATCCGTCCTTACGCAGAGAAGAATCAGGGGCTAGTAGATATTCGGAAAGCACTTGGTCTTAATAGAGACTCTCCTGTTCCGGCTGAGTTTCAGTTCTGGGCTGAGATGTCTCGAACGGGTGAGCTAGGTGTGATGGAGACAGATCCCAGGATCGTGATGCATAAGTATATACGATCACTGCTATGGATGCAGGAGGTCAAGACTCCTTGGGATCATCTATCTAGGCTCACAGGATCTAGGACCAAGCCAGGGCTGTTGATTAAGGATATGCCTAAGGCTCAGCAGGCAGCTATCCTCAAGCACGCGCCTCCAGGAACTCCTATAGATGATCCAGTACTATCTGAACCTCTGCGTAGGGTTTTACAGGAGTATCTAGCTACGACTAGGGGAGTTCCTAACTCTGGGCTCAAGACTCTGAGAGACTTCGGTGAGAAGTTCTTCCGTAAGCTCGGAGTAGATATCGATCCTAGAGTAATGGATGAGTACTACAACACAGTGATGTCTTGCTTCTACGGGGCCGCGATGGGACTCAGAATGAGCCTCGTAGGCAGGAATGCGATGGAGAACATATGGACTCTCGGGTCTCGACTCGGATATAAGATGGCCAACTCGAGCCTCGAGAGGGCAATGACCCAGGAGGGGTTTGATAGAGTCGTTGCTGCAGGCTCTATTCGGTTCACTGAGGCTGGTATCCCTTATGGCGATGCTATGTTCCAGCAGCTTCTCGATAGAATGCCGAGAGCCGTAAAGGGCCCTATGAGTCACATTATTGCGGCTCCTTTGAGGTGGGGGCTGAGAGGGGGATATGTTCTGAGGAAGACAACACAAAAGTTCCTGATCCCTTACTCTGGTGCTGATGATGTGAACAGAGCATGGGCGCACCTCTGGCAGGAAGAGCACACCCTGAAATTCCTCACTAGGTTTGAGGAGAAGGCTATCCCTTGGGAGAAGTTCCTAGATGACGGCTTGCCCTTCTACTCTCCTACAGTGAGGGGCGAGTTTACCAGGATCTATAACAACCTAGGCCAGGATGAGGCCCTTAAGTTCATCGGGAAGATGGCGGCTGATGAGTCGAACTATATCTACGGAGTAGGGGCTCAGCAGGCTTGGATGCAGACACCCTTCGGACGTATGGCTGGGATGTTCGGAACGTGGCCTATGTGGGCACTCGAGCTCTACAAGCGTCGGATGATGTTTGGGACTACAGCGCAAAAGATGGCTTTCATTACTAGGACTGCTAGTCTTGTAGGGGCTATAGCCAACATGACACTCCAAACTGGAACGAATCTCTGGAGTTGGATAGCCCCTACATCTATCTTTGGTTGGTCAGGTGGTCCTACAGTAGATCACGTGATCAACATGAAGAGGATCATGGATGCGCCTCTTGCTCAGAAGGGATCTGCGCTGGCATACTTCTCTGAGAACGTATCGAGGCTAGCCCTCCCTGGTCAGGTGTTCTTCCACGAGGTAGGAAGAGCACTGAATCAGGACAACCCGATGGATGCAGGGCTGCTCCTTATGCTAGGCAGGCCAGTAGACATCGGTCACTACTCTATGGATTATGTCTTCGATGTAGAGGGAGATCCTCTCACGCTCGAGACGATGTATCCAGAGAATATGCGTAAGTTGGATCTCGAAGATATGCCCTCTCCTTATCAGGATATTCTAAAGGAGAATAAGGAGAGGCGCTAGGCAGGAACGTAGATTGTCTTGTCCTTATCATTCTTAGATTTCTTGATCTTACCCATAGACAGAAGCATCTGGACGATCTTCCCAAGTGCGTCCACATCGCCTACAGCGTAGTTACGGCGATAGATCTCCTGCGGAGTCATCCCACCTTGGTCTATGATCTGAGCTAGGATCCGTTCAAGATCTGAGGCTAGATCATACTTTCCTACTGCTGAGAATGCTGATGTCATCTTGGGCTCAATAGCCATTAGTAGTGTCCACGCGGTAGTAATGTCGCGAGGAGTGATGACAAGCTCGTCGCTCTCAGCGAGGGATAGAAGCATAGCTACCTTGAGTAGGTGGGTACGTTTCCGCCAGTGGAATCCTTCAGTGCGGTAGTCAGAAGGGAGTGATGTGTAGATCTCATGGTATAACTTCGCGTAGGTGTCTTTTGTGCCTTCTCCCCACAGGAAGGGACCTGTGACACGAGACATATGGTCGAGGTCATTGACCAAGGCCTTCACTAGTTTCTTGTCAGGCTTACCTGGGAAGGGGTTCTCGCTTCGTGGTTCTTCCTCGAATATGAAGATGGTACGCGATGTGAAGCCGTGACCTACGACCTCAGTAGGGAATCCGGTAGCTATCCAGCTAGGAGTAGTACCTGCGAGGAGGTTCAGGATAGGGTGGTGAATCTTATCCTTTCCTGAGTGCTTGGTAGCGTGCTGGAACTTTATATCGCCGTCGTAGATCTCCGTGAGGAACTGAATCATCTTCACGCCGGAAGGATCTATCAGGGAGGATAGCTCGGTTGAGTGGAGAGTGACAGCCGACTGCTTGTTATCCTTGCCTGACCTAGCCATGTGGTGAATGAGTTCTTCACGAGTGACTGAGTCAGGGCCGAAGGTTATTCCCTCTACCCCGAGGAGGAGAGTACGCCCTAGACGAATCGTAGTGCTCTTCGCTACCTTCCCGGGGGGACCAACTAGGATAACGAATAGACAAGGGTATAAGTTGAATATCCCCTGATCCAGCCAGATATTACGTCTGACTGCTGAAGCGATGACAGACAAGCCAGTCCATAGGTGGAAAGACTCAGGACTCTCACTCTCGCTCGTATATTCTTGATAGGCTGAGAGCCAATTCCCTAGGACTCGTTCAGTCTTTCGAGGCTTCTTCGAATCCTTTTTCGATGAGTCCTCTGACGAGGCTTGCGAACGTAATTTGATTTCTGTCACAGGTCTTTACCAGTTTGGCTTCAAGCTCTTCAGGGATACGGACAGTTCGGGCCACCATAGGAGGAGTCTTTTTGTTCTCCTCCCTCAGGGCCACTAAGAATTCTTCATTCATAGGCGTTCAATCCTTGAACAACTGTGAGACTTCGAGGACGGATAGTGACCGGGCATCTGTCCGGATACCTTCTTCTGTGAAGGTTACCACTCTCACTATCCTGCCTTTCATCCTTCTGATCTCGACATAGACAGGGAACGTGTTGCCCATATAGGGCTCCCTCATATCACACTTGAATATATCGACCCAGGTCTTGTCATCTGCCATTAGGCTACTTTCTCCATTTCACCCCAGTTAGGCCCCACCTTGATCTCAAATGGTATGACGAGTTCATGTCCGTCTACGATCAAAGTCTCATCCATGCATACTCTCATCGAGTCTACAGTACGTTCCACATCCTTATCCAGTACCTGTACGAACCCTCCGTCATGCATATGGGTTAGAGGAGTGAGCCAGTCGTTCTCGTCTAGGCGTACTATGGATCGGGTGGTTAGGTCTGCGATGCTTGACTGAGGCTCGAATGCGATAGCATCGCGATGGAGATGATTGTGCTCAGTGAGTGCGCCGAGGAACTTGCGCTCACGACCGAAGCAGTTACGTAGGAATCTATCATTCTCCCTAAGTTTCTTAATGACCTCATCCCACCACCACTCTAGACCCTCAGAGAGGTCAAGGTAGGATCGTCGAAGGAGCTTCGCGTTGGCCGCGTCTATCCCTACTCCAGTGTCAAGGTAGTCCTTATTGATTCTAGCCTTGAGGCCTACCCAGGTCATATCATAGTTCATACCATGGCGAGTGTGCTTGGAGATGACTCGCTGATCTACATTATCCTTCCCCTTCTCCCTAACCAACGCCATGATCTCTTCATATGTCAGATTGAAGGGGAGTTGGGCAGCGAGTTGAACATGGATGTCAACCCCGGCTTGCATAGCGTCGAGAAGACCCCAATCACGGGTCTTGATGGCAACGTATCTAGCTTCGGCTTGCTCGTAGTCAAAGCCAACAAAGGTATGTCCTGGATCAGCAACGAAGCAGGTTCTCGCTCCTTCGGGAACGGTCTGGATTGCGACTCCTGGCCACCAAGGGATAGTAGAAGATAGCCGACCGTTCCTAGTACCTCCGAGATTCCAGTTGCATCTAATCCTACCATCAGTATCAATGATACCTTCATTAACGTAGCGAGAGACAATGTTCCTGTCTCGCCGTACACGGATGATGCTTGTAAGGATCTTTTTAATCTTCGGCCTATGCTCTGAGGCAGCGATATCCATGAGGACTGCCTGCTCTGTAGTACGCTTCTTCCTGCGAATGCCGAGTTCATCGTAGACCAGGCTTGCAACCTGCGGGCCTGATCTACAGTTGATAGTGTACCCGACTTCTCTGGATAGAGCATACTCTCGTCTGTCTGCATTTCGTAGATGTTTCTTCCTAAGTCTTTTAATCTCATTCCGGTCGGCCAGTATACCGACTTTCGATGCCCTAATGAAGGTATTGAGTGCAGACATGGATATGTCATACCCTTTCCTTCCCCGAGATATGTTAAACTCCTCGAGCAGGATTTTCTCCATGCTTTCGTGCTGAACAACACAGTCTGTGGCACAGTATTCCTGACCTCTCTCATCATTCCCCTTCACAAACTCTACATCAGTCTTGTAGAAGGGCCAACGGGTGAGGACTGAGCAGATAGTGGAGAGACGCTTCTCTCGAATGTCCGTGTAGCAGTTATGCCAAGCTAGCATCGAGTCGTGGATAATGTTCTCGACATTGATACCTACTCGCGAGAGAGCCACGGCGTCGAACTGTGCGTTCTGGAAGGCCTTAGGAACGGATGAGGAGAGGATGGTTTTGTAGGCTCGGTAGGCCTGCATGGTAGAAGGTGGTATGACCACGGCGTAGTCAGGCGAATCTGCGAACCCAATATAGGCTAGAGAGTCAGGGTTATACCACTCAGTATCAATTGTGATGAACTCGTGAGAGGGGTCAGTGTAGCGCTCTATCGCATCCTCAATCTCCTCAGGGATAGGACTAGTGATGAATGTAGGATTAGGGAGAACGATCTCTGGTGTCAGGCTCTCCTCTCGAATCCGCTGCCAGTCCCACTCAGTGAGGGGGGTCTTATGATAAGCGCGAGACCATATGAACCAAGCAGGGTGGATGGTAGGGATGACCTTCAGGCCCGGGATGAGAGTAGATTCCAGAATAGAACCTCTCCACTCGAATATCCCCCACTTCTGAGTCAGAGCCCACAGGGCATAGTTCCCAAGAGCTACTACCACATTCGGCTTGACTTCACGTAGCTCTGCAACCAACTCCAGGATCCCGTCCATGAAGGCCTTAGTTGGGACTCCCTCCTTGGAGAAAAAGAACTCGCTCTTATCTTTCTTATACTTGGGGTAGTATTTAGTAGCGTTGGTTAGGAAGCACTCGGACCTATTGATCCCTACAGCGAATAGGATCTTATCAAGCTTACCCCCAGCATCTCCCACGAACGGCTCAAGGGCTGCTAGTTCATCCCGACCTGGACCCTCGCCTACAACGGCTATCTTAGCGTTGCGAGAGCCAGAAGGAGGTACATAGATAGAGTATCGATTACTCAATCCATGACTCCTACGATAGTCTTCTTCGTGATGAGAATGAAGATAGGCATCTGAATCGTCTCAGGCATACCAGGTACCTGAATCGCCATCTTTGATGTCTCGACAAGGCCCATCCCAGCGAAGATGGTATCGACGTAGCGCCCGCCCTTCGCGTCTACCTCGTTGAGGGCCTGCTCCAATGCCTCAGGTCCCTCACAGGTCATGGTTCTGTACATTGCCCTCTCCTTTGATAGCGTAGAAGGTCTCGAGGAACTGGCGCTTAGCCATATGAGAGGTCATATGTCTGATTTCCATTAGGTCATATGGTTCTCCATCAACCATCCACCCAGACTCACTGAAATCACATATCTCCATAATAGTGCAAGCCTCAGTGGCTAGCACTCGATTATCTATCTCATTGATTAAGAGAGCTGCCGAAGGCCCAACTGTGAGATCGAAGGCCTCGTGGATGACAGACTGTATACGCTTCTCTATTACGTCTAGGGCTAGGGTATGCTCTTTGATAGCTGCCTTTAGGGGTCTAGAGATATCCCCTATATAGGCCTCATGAGCATCGTGAAGAAGGCCTGCAAGTCGAGTCCCAAGGGGAAGCCTCCCTGCCACGAGGAGTGAGTGCTGAGCAACAGAGTAGTTTATTGGGAGTATCCCACCCCAGCGAGGAATGTTGCTCAGCGCATGAGCGATGTCCCCAATGTCTACCTCAGAGCTCTTCGGGGTCTGGAGGTAGAACTTCTTGTGGCTGCTGGTCAGAACGAACGGTCCCCTGCTTTCCTCCTGCGACTCCTGCATGGATATGCTCCTGTAGTCTCATGTTCCCATAGCGGCAGAACTCCTCGTCGAGTTCGAAGCCAAGATATTCACATTGCTGTTCGAGAGCGCCGAGTCCTGTGGCACCACTACCAGCGAATAGGTCGAGGATTCTTCCACCCCCAAGGCAGATCATCGAGACGAGATGCTTGCAGAACTCGGTAGGCATCTGGACGGCATGAACTCGATCCGCGCCGAGATCAACTTCGAAGGGGAAGTGATTCTGTAGGCCCTTCTTCATGAGAACGGGTTGCCCCTTGGCCATGAAGATGAACGCCTCGTAGGAGGATATGAGACCCTTATTCGGGTCGCCGATGAGACCCTGAGTCTTGTTCGGCTTGGTCCAGATAGCCGGTACCTTCTGCACCCAGTTGAACCCTGCCTGCTCAGCCCAGAAAGCGAGGCCCATAGACTTCAACAGGTCTAGTCTTATAGTCTCATATGTCTCTTTGGAGATGGTTTCGTCCGCAAGGAGCCTTGCTACCATCACCTGAGCATGGTCGAAGGCTCTGAGCTGTGCAGAAGAGTAGGTGATCTTCCTCACATCGAAGAAGGCCACCATCCAGGAGTCAGGCTTGAGGACTCGATAGCAGTGAGGGAGGACCTCCATGACCAGCTCGACGATATAGTCCTCATCATCGTAGTAGGGCTTCTCCCCTCCCTTATAGGTAAGGTCGACTCCGAAGGGGAAGTTGGTGATGATCGCGTCGAAGGACTCATCCTCGAGTTCCTTCACGAGATCTCGCGCATCTCCTTGGAGAATACGAGCTGGGAAGGAGGGCCCCTTACCAGCCGCCTTCCTCTCCATAGCCTTCACACGCTTCTCAAGTCTCTTCTTCGTATCGAGCTTCTTGAGAGCGCCGACCAGCGTCTTCTCTTCCTTCACCTTACCACCCGACTTCACCTCGGTATCGAGCTGCACCGACTGAGAGACGGTGCCTACACTCTTACCTACGACCTCAGCGGTCTTTCTCATGTTCCACTCAGGGTCGCGCTCCATGTGTAGGGCGTGAATCTCAGCCACAGCCGCGGCCTCCTCGTACCACTCGAGAGCCTTCGATTCGATGTTCTCCTCAAGCTCCATCTCCTTCGAGAGGATGTCATCGACCTTGGTCTGAAGCTCATAGCGAATCTCATCCCACCCAAGGGATAGAGCAGCTTGGGTACGGATAAAGCCGGCTACAAGGACCATCTTCCCTTCTTTCTTGCGAAGGATGATGGGCTGGAGTTGGCCGAACCTTTGGAACGAAGCAGCTCTCCGGTCAACATCTTCCTTCGTCAGTTCCTTGCGCTGCCTCGGCTCGATCTCGATATCGAGTATTCTGATCTTAGGCATAGGGCTCTTTCTCGTCCTCCTCTAAGAAATCAGGAGCTATGAGTTTCTTCTCAGCCCTCCACGCTCTATCTCTATCCCACCCTGATTCTCTAGTCTCAGGAGTAATAAGGATAAATAGGGATACGTCTCTAGTTCTGATTCTAACAGGTGAGCCGGAAGAGGTATAAGTCGAGACCAATACGTCAGGGACCTTCCCATCTGCACTAGACCCCATCGCCTTATCCAGCAAGGCGAAAGCCTGAGCATCACAGTCTTGTGATCCGGCAATATCGAAGCATACGCGACAGAATGTCCCTAGTTCTTTCATAGGTTGATCGTGCATAGCACGTTCCTCTGGTTGATGATATAGAACATATGGAGAGGACCGCCTGCCACCTTCCATGTGTGGAATACGAAGGTAGGGATATAGGAGAGGTAGACCCTATTCGATGGTCTCTTCACTAGTTGAAAGTCAACCACCTCGTCAGTAGTGAACTTCACTCCGGTTCCTGTATCTTTGTCTTCTACTGTGATCCAGTGAAATTCACCTCTTCGGCGGTCAGCCTCTATATTCTCTTTGATCACAGGCTCGACTTCTGGGTCTACCAGTACCGAGCCATCATGCTTGAACGTGATCTCGAGAAACTCGCTATAGACTTCGTCCCACTCATTGCCGTGGTCCTCGATCAGAATGTACTGGTCTGGAGATACGTCCTCGTCTAGAGGACCGACGTCTAAGACCTGAGCTATGACTGGGTAGCGGGGTAGCTCGTAGAGAGAGGGAATGATAATCCCCTCTTCCTTATCCCATAGAGGTTCAGCTAGGATCCAGCCCTTCCTAGGCTTCACTTTCTTTATGTCGATCATCTAACGCGTTGCTCTCCAAGCTATGTAAACACTTAGTTCGTCGACGAAGCAAGAGAAACGAGTAATCCCAGGCCTAGAGTAGTAAGCGTAAAGCCCTCTAGCCAATACTCTATCCACTACCTTATCTGTATTACAGTAAGGAAAGAAGAAGGAGCCCCTGAAGAACCACCCCCAGAACTGAGGTGTGTCCTCTAGCTCGACAAGAGCGTGGCTCTGGATGAAAGGCGTCCCAAAAAATGCTCTATAGTCAGTGTAGCCTACTAAAGGCACATGCATTATAGGTTCTTCCTTCGACCAAGACCTTGCACGCACTTCCCGAGAGATTGCGAGTCTTTATCATAGTGTCGAGGTATGATGTCGAGCCTATACTTGTCATCGTAGATCGCTCTAAGAGCTTCACGAAATAGTTCTACGAGCATGAACAGATGAAGCTCTGGGGGGTGATCAGAGAATATAAGTGCCGTGTTATGTTCTTCATTATCTGAGTCTACAACTCTTATTACTATATTCTTGGCACTCATCTCACTCTCCCTTGTTAAAGCGCCCGGAGGGACTCGAACCCTCATCATCTGCGTGGCGGGCAGAGGTCTTAGCCGTTGGACAACGGGCACTGAAGACCCCCTCAGCTATCCAGAAACTCCCCAGAATCTGGAAGAACCGCCCGGGTTCTTATCACCGAGGAGGGACCTTTTGGCGTCTCAGGTTACCCCGATAGCCTATGCCTCCGCGGAGAGCAGCTTCTTGATGGAAGACCGCATCTCGCCGGAGTCCTTCGGGTACTCCTCCGTCTTGGTGACGATGGCGATGGAAGCGCCGACCAGATCCTCAGGATCGACCTCCAGCTCCTCCATGTCATCCACGTCGTAGTTCGTGCCCTGGACCTTGTTGACGAAGTCTATGAAGATGCCAGCGCCCTGTCCCTCGACAGGCATATTGTGATAGAACTTCCGTCCCTCGAAGTCCCCATCGGAGATTGCGATGATCGCAGTGGCATACATCGCCTTGTCTCCCTGATGCGGCCCATTGATCTCCTTCACCTCGGCCGGATAAGTGTCATCCGGAATCGGCTTGAGACTTTGGGCATCAGAGAGGTCCAGCTGGAAAATCGGCATAACCCTTCTCCTCTGTTATTTGAGTAGATGTTCAACGATTGAACACCTGGGTCCATCACCAACGAGATGTTACGATAGGAGTGAACTGTGGGGAATCATCTCCTGGATAAGGTTGGCGAGAGCAGGATCTCTCTTCGCGGCCACGAGAAGGGCATCCACGCCTTCAGCTATCTCGCGTAGATGCGCTGCTCTCTCGATGAGTACCTCGAACGGGGGGCGCTCGTTTGGTGGCAGAGGTGAGGTCTCTCTCAAGACCTTGATAGCCTGGACAACCTCTTCCTGAGAGATCTCCCTTATCCTCAGCTCGTCAGGTCGGGCCTTGCTCAGCTCCTCCTGAATCAGCTCTCGGACTTCACGCCTCTCCATTATACGTCTGCTCCTTCTTCCTCCATATCTTCCTTCATGGCTTCGGCGACTTCCTCAGATCCATGAGCGGCGCGCCAGAGGAGGTCTTCCGGTACGCCGTAGAACTTGGCTACCTTCTTCTTCATCGCATAGAAATCGAACTTCTTCTCAAGAGAGTCGAAACACCCAAGGCGAGAGCCTAGATTCCTGAGGCTATCGGGAGTAGTCTGGATCTCATACTTCGGCGCGACTCGGGTGCCAGTCGTTCTCATGTACCAACACTCATCGAACGAGCCAGCGAACCTCTGACGTAGCTGACCGATGACGAGAGGATCGATGGAGACGAGTGTGTTGTTGCCCTCATCATCCTCTCGGTATGTATGGTATTCATGAGCGAGAACGATGACGTTCTTCCCGATGGACCTGCACGTTGAGATGAAGTCCATGAAGAGATAGGCAGCTGCGCCCCAGTCCTGTTGGCGCATAGGACGTACCTTCCCTCTACCCTTGAACCGCCCCCAGCTCTTCGAGAGCTTTAGGGACTCATTCTCCTTCAACCCCTTGATGATTGAGGCCTCAGTGAGAGTAGTAGCTGAGTCGATGATGAGGGTGTCCCAGAACTGGGGATAGATCTTGTCCCACTTCTCAGGGGGTATGTCCTCTTCCTTGATCCACTCCTCAACCTGCTTCGCTGCCAAGTCAAGGATAGGCGTCCCTGTCTTCTCGTTCCGTGGAGGGAGGATCGTCTCGTACGCGATCTCCTCCATCGTCTTCTTCAGGAGCCCACTCTTGATAGCCCACTCAACTGCCTGCATCCCGTCATCGAAGTCGAGGGTGCGAGTGTTAGGCATATGATGGGCGAAGACTGTCTTGCCCTTTTTCGGCGGTGAATAGATCAGAGCGTGTAGACGCTTGACCCACCCAGGAAGCCGGTTCTCAGGGGATGCGCTTAGTCCACTCTGGGCGAGGGTAGTGGTCATGTCTTCATCGCCCCCAGATACTTGGTAGCTCCTATGATGGTCCAGAGGTCGAGAGGGCTTATCACAAACCCTTGGACATCAGGATTGTAGGAAGTAGCCATCAAGTTCGCGACTACGTCAGTGAGTGATATGATAGCCAGAGTAGAGCCCTTGACCCTGCCAGTTCTGTCTACCCTGCCAGTTCTTGCCTCTGGGACCTTCCCTTGATCCTCCTGCTTCTTCTGATCACACATTTTGCTCTCCCATGAAGGAAGGATCCCATCGGTCCTCCATATAATCCTCTTGGAGAACTCTGAGACGGGTATCTCGAGTTGGTACTACAGAGTGTACGTCGAGGAATAGACAGTTGCCATACCTCGTACACTCATTGCGACTCTGGCCCCACGCAGCAGGATCTTGAAGATGATTCTCCAGCATGGATACAAGCTGGTCTCTCCAGTATACTACGTTCTTCTTCCACTCCTTCATGTGTGCAGGCTGATACCGGAAGGTACGACGGAAGAAGTCAAAGGACGCGGAGAGAGTATACATTACATCTACTGTGATCTCATTCACAAGATCTGTCATGATATGATCTGCTCCCCAGATATACCCGGGGAACTGGAAGCCAAGCTCATGTTGAGTGAAGTAGGATCCGCCCATGACAGAGGCCGTCTTGTAGTCGAACACTCTTACAGCACCAGAGTGTTTGTTCCTTCTAATGTTATCTATCCTACCAGCCCACTCGAATTCATCCCCTGAATCTATGAGGTGGAAGAACTGCTCCGAGCGTACGATATCCCATTCATCGTCCTGTGTCTTCCACTTCTCGACATAGGCGAAGAACTGCTTAATCATACGCTCCTTCGAGCGGTTGTGCTTATCAGTGGCAGGCGTGAGGTACTCAGGATAGTTTGCTTCGATAGCCTGGAGCCCCACGATAGGATCTCTTCCTCCCTTGTGATAAAGCTCCATGACTTTATGCCAGCAGGTGCCCCAATCGAACTTACCGTGGTATTGAGTGTCAAAGACTTTCTTCCGTAGTCCGAGGACGTGACGTAGATAGTACATCGACGGACAGTCGATGAAGTCCTTGAGCATAGAAGAGTCTATGACGCCCGGGGCCTTCGCTGTAAGCCCGTACTGGGCTAGTAGTTCTGCACTCATCATACCTCTCTGATCTAAGTCTTGGCGATCTCTGCGGCGGCTTCCGTTGTTGCAACTCTTGCATAGTCTGAAGGCGTAGGCATTCTTCCTTCAGCGATCATGATGTTGAGACTCTTGAAACAGCCCTCGACAAACCTCTGCTTGAATCCTCGACCGAACTGATCGTTAATCCAGTCATTGAGGTCACTGTCGATTCTGGCTTGAACCAAGACTCTTCTCATGAAGATCCCTCTGAGGACAGCGCTGTCTGACGCTTGAGAATCTGACGGAAGTTCTCCAACTCGATAGTAGTAACTTCATATTCTCGGTTGATAGCGTTCCACTGAATGAGTCTCATCTCGCCCCACTGGAGTAGCCAGAGGATACCAGCTAGCATATTGACTGTGGGAGTACCGCTGATGAGGACATAGTGATCCCGCTGAGTGTACTTGACGATACCCTCGGCGAGATCAAAAGTGAGGCGGTCAGGTCGTAGAGGATTGATGCTGCTCATGGTAAGGGGACGAAGCTCTGCGTTCTCGAAGCCCCTCTTCTTTTTGATCTTGTCGTAGGGATGCCCAGCCTCATTCACAATCCAGACGATCGGTACTTTATCGAACTTGTCTTTTACTAGGGCGGACATAGTTGCTCCCAATTCGTGGTCTACTCAGGAATATAATCAATTTCATACAAATATGCAAGGGTCTGGATTTAATCGGTCTTGACGGGCTTAGACTTCTTCGTAAAGACTGCCTTCGGGCTCATACCCGGAGTATCTTCCCTAAGCCACGCTGCGCACTCAGCTCTGAGATCACCCATCAGCGTATGGGCTTGTTTCCAGGAGAAGGCCATAAGAGGAATCTTCTCTTTGGTCTGATGCTCGAAGATAATGTCCCTATAAATGTGATGTATCTCAGCGTGATGTTGGTCACAGATAATACATACATCTTCAGGTCGGAACTGGAGGTAGCGGTCGACAAGCTCCTTATAAGTCTTGCCCCTCTTAACCCCTGCCCAGATATTGATGAAGAGTTTCTCGTGGCCCTTATGGTGGCGATGAGTGCGCTTGAGTTTTCTTCTGCACCTAGGCTTGATACACCCTATATCTTTAGTACTTATTTTGATCTTAGCCATCAGCGCTTGTCCCAGAGCTTATGGGCTCTATCCATGACCATCTCAAGCTGCTTGTCAGTCAGCTCGCACTCCCCATCACAGTCATAGTTGAATTCCTCTTCAGGAGGAGTGCCGCTGCCATCAGCGTGATAGCGAACTCCATGGTCGTACTCGTAGAAGAACTCGAGATCTCCCTTACACTGTGGACACCTAGTGCAGCCGTTCATCATCTGTTCCCTCTTCGACTCGCCCGAGCTGCCTTGGACTTCTTCTTCCGTTTCTGGTGCTGCTTCGTAGATAGGCCATGACCTAGCCTACGCTTGGGTCTCAGGCCTGTACTACCAGAGCCTGCAAGGAGTGCTAGGGATAGGAACCTCAGGTTAAGGTGCTTCATTGGTCTCCCCTGGGAAGCGATCATTCATGAAGTCACGCGATGCCTGCGTCAGCCTTCCTCTCTTGGTCAGTGTGAGAACTACGACCTCCTCCTCACCCTTACGGGTCCTACTAGTCCAGATGGTAAGACATCTGAACTCATTAGAACTCTCCCGCATACGGTTTATCAGTACGTAGCCGCTAAACGGCTTCAGTCCGATCATCTTCTTGTCCCTTCTTGAACAGCTTGCTAATGCTCCTATCTAGTGAGCGGTACGAGCAGTACCACACACCAACAAGCCCGCCTACAATGGCAAGCCAAGAGAATTGAACCACGATGAGCACTGCGCCAATTATTCCTGCGAAGATGCAGACCGTCCAACCCAATGCCCGTACTGCTCGTTTCTTATCCATCGTCTTGTCCCTTCTCGGTGGTGCGCCTGGGAAGCCAATCCTCCGCTTGCTCGCTCAAGTGGATATCGTGCATCGGGTCCTGCTGAATGTCCCACCTGATTCTCCATAGTGCATGGCGATCCTCAGGACCATCCACCTCTCTGTCCGACTCTCTCCAGCGTGACATGAGGAGCACCAGTAGGCTGAAGGACAGCCCCAGGACTATTTGCTCACTCGGCATCTCGCTCCCCCTTCGCAACTCGTTCAATCAGATCCCTCAAAGCCTTCCATCTTGCGGGCCAGCGGGACCATGCATCATCATAACTCAGTAGCGTCAACGGCTGCTCCTCTTCGATCTTGTCCAGCATGGCCGGGGTTGGTCGGATGCTGGGTTCAGGCTTATCAGTCACTGAGCGTACCGTGACCGTGTGGGTTGATCCGAATAGGTGGAGTCGGGTCGCTAAGAGTCCGGCGGGTCTCACCGCCGCGCCCCGGATCTTGGCGGTAGCATTCATAAATCTTTACACAGCCCTTTGGGCAGAGATAGAGGCTACCGTAGGACGTGCGGAATTGTGAAAGATACTCCTGCCACTCTTCTGGTAGGTCTTCGAGCGTAATCACATGGGTGTCGCAGTCGAACGTACGACACGCAAGGCCAACACACGGCCCATGTGATACTCTAGGCGACACTCCATCTAGGACCCCGCTGAAGTGTTTTTCCATTACACGCCCGCAGTGGGGGCACAGAAAGTCCTTCTTCGGGCTTGATTTGGTCTTCATCTTACTCCCCCTCGGCTGCGAGGATGGCGCTCATCTGACTGGATCTGAACGCCGACCCGGACCCTTTCGTGGGCCGCCTGTCGGTGTCCCGCCAGAGGTCCAGCCTTCAAGTTCTGTGTCCGCCGCATCCGGTACGTAATGTGATTGGACTCGTACCACTTGCGGCTCGTCAAAGGTGCGTTCTTTCGATGGTTGGCCTTCGTGCAACTCCTGCGGCTGAAGGTAGAGACGCACACACCCATTCAGCCATTCCGTTCTCCCTGTCACCACACCCTCAAATCCAGTGATGGTGTCTTTCGCTACTGCCCCAAGCGGAATCATAGTCCTGCTCCTTTCTCGTTTTCCTCGACTGCGTTGATTGCGTCGGCGGGGTTGCCTGTCTTGGGCGGCTTCCCTGATGGATTCTCTCCGACCAAGGCTGCACCGGAGTCCTTTTCACAATAGGCCCAGTTGAACCCAAGCCGTCGCAACTTCTCCATCGCCCTATGATCCCTCACAAGTGAACCCTGCTGATCGTCTGGTGGTGAGGTGTCAACGGCAACACGCAACTCGTCCCACGCTGTTTGCATTCGCGCCGACCAGAACTGAGGATCGTCTTCAGGGTGCGGCAGGTAGGCATCGCCCCTCAGGTCAGCGCACTCTAAAAGCTCTTCGGCTGCGTCCCGTAGAGATACCTCCTGCTGTGGTGAGGTGTCGGCGGCTAGCACCTCTTCAATCTCGGCATGAAGGTGTGCAGGTGCGGGACTCCATTCGGGGTGTGTAGGCGGTGCCCCAACTTTCGCGGCCATCTCAAGGTGACGCTCGAACCGCTCTCTCACCTTAAAGGGCCCACGTTCACCTTGTCGGCCTACCCCCGCCACAGGCTCCGGCTCTTCGCGCTTGAGGAGTGAGAGGAGATAGCCACGAATCTTTTGCTGCTCTTTGTGGCCGATGAACATTTCACCTGCGTGATCGTGAATTGCGCCTTTCACGAACTCCTCCGCTTTCTGCCTCATGTCGTCGCTCATTGCTTTGTTTCTCCATCCATTCCAGTGATGTAGGCCCCGTCACGCTTACCAGCCACCGCAAGACACGCGCCCAACGATTGCCCCAACATTCCGAAACGCTTTTCCTCATCAGCGTCTGCGAATTCCTGTCGCCGTTCCTCCGGCCAAAGCAGACGGGGTTCGCAGCAAGAGAAATCAGGGCAACACTCATCACGGATCTTATTGTGGACTGGGTTGCCCTTGAGCCATTCAGCTAACTGCTCAGCGGAGCCGTCACTCACCTTCAGCCGCCTCGAGTATCCGCTGGATGGCGGAAGCGATCTGCCCTAGACCTTCACCTTTATTCCATCCGTCGAGGTTATCTGGAGTCGCTCTTACCGTCTTGTGAAGCATACCCACCATCCACTTCTCAAGCCCTCCCACATTCCCTTCGCCGTCGGATTCGAGGATGATGACTAGTTTACCGTTGAACATGGTACGCTCGACCCTCAACTCCCGCTTGTCAGTCATGATACTTCGCTTCATCCAGCAGCTGATCAGCCCGAGCTGCCTGTCGATCTACCATCTGCATGTTCGCCATATTGGACAGCTCCTCATCCGACTTCTCAGGATACTCAGCTTCCAGACGCTCGAACTCTCGGAACCACTCTTCCTTGCTCATGTCATCCTCCCAGCAGAGTCTTGAGTCTCGCCCGGTACCTGTCGAAGGCCTCGAGGGTTTGATCTTCTAGAGCGATAGCGCCAGGGCCAAGACAGCTCTCGTCTTCTACCCATACCACGATCTGATAGCCGTCGAAGCCGACATAGACTCCATCACCTAGATAATCCTTATGCAGCAGTTTGTCATGCAATGTCTGGTTCATTCTTCTTCCTGCGCTAGTTTGAAAGCAGAATGGAAGGCAGGATCAGGGTAGAGCCAAAGATCGCCTGCAGAGTCTCTGACAATCCAGTCACCCCAAGCGACATTGTAGGTGCCCTCAGGAGTTCCTACATAGACGGGCTCCTCTCGACACCACACAGCCCCTAGGCCTTCTGCGATATCCCACGCATCAAAGAGCCACTCGGGCCAGTCGTTGTTATCCCAGCGTGCCTCCTTCGTCATCTGGAATGCATCTACAACCTCAGGAATTCTAACGAACTTTGGCATCTTCGGTCTCCTCTCTAGAAATCCGTGGATCGCAGTAACGAGATTCTCGGCGTTCAGAGCTATAGTTCTTCCATCAATACACAGAAAGCCACGAGATATACTCATCATGGTATTCTCCGGAACACGTAGAGTGCTACGAGGTATACCACTGAGATCCAGCAGAACCCCTGAGACACGATGAGTATAATACGGAGATAGTTGGCAGTCTTGGTTTCCTCTGCGAGAATCTCCAATTGCTGCATCGCAATCTGCATCTGCTCGTGTTGGTACTCAGTCAGCTCCATCCTACTTCCCTTTCTCCACCGCATGGAGCTTCCCAGAGAAGGTTCCTCCGAAGAGGAATTTCTTCGCCCATGGCCTGAGAGCAATGACTTCCCCTAGAAGCTTGCTGTACTGGTCAATATCTCCCTGTCTGAGGAGGATAGTTACCAAGCACAGCTCATCAACCCTAAGAGCTTCAATCTCCTTCTCCAGACTCTCGATCGTCTTGCGCGCCATTTGTAGTCTCCTCTACTTTCCAGTACTTCACGTTGGGAAGGGATTCTCGACTTACGAACCAAGTAGATCCTGGGTGGCAGGAGCAGCGAACTGTCCCACTCATCTGGATCATAAGGTCATCGTGTTCGAGAATGAGTTGAGCGATAGCGAAGTGTCCTCGCATCACCACGAGTTCTACCTCTACCATCTTTCCCTTGTCTACTACTTGTCGGGATAGCACCTCCTTCGAAGTGAAGCGATGAGCGCGAGTGTACCACCCACAGAGAGTATTAAGGAGTCCGCCCTTGATGCGCTTCTCAGCCTCAAGAGCTCGATTGAATGTAGACCGAGGTACAGTGTAGAGGATCTTCTCAAACCCTCCGCCGAGTTCTCGAGTGACGTCAGATGGCTCGAAGTAATCAATCCTCACTGACTGGGTCCTCAAGAGGCTCTGCCATCATCAATCGTGCATGGACCCTGATATCTACCATCTCAGGGACCCCAAGGATCTCCCGGACCTCTTGAAGGACCAGTCTCGGAGCCCTCATGAAAGTCCTCGATACGCGGGCTCTTGCGACCCAGACGCCTCTAGCTGCAGAGTCTGCGGCCATCTCAGCCATCTTATCCATTGCTTCTTGTGAAACTGCCATGAGTCACTCCGTAGGTATGAGACCACGAGGATCGAGGTAGCTTGTCATCTCAGGCCACTGCTCCTCCCAGCTCTTGATCATCTCCGCGAAATTCTGGGGCGATGCCTCCTTGTACGCACTCATACAGAGTAGCAGCAGAGAACGCATCTCTACGTACCCAAGCCGGACAGCAGGTCTACCGTCGCTCTGGAAGATAGTGACTGTCCGAGCCTCTCGATCCAGAGTCAGAGAGAACTTTGATGAGTGTGGGTTACAGAAGCTGATGATATTCGAGTCCTTACTAGGTATATTGAAGTCCGGCATGATCTACTCCTCATCTACGTAGGTCACTATCACCATGTGCCC
>SDBT01005955.1_pt1 | contig 20384 bp, 22 predicted proteins | sample 2277101 | NCBI WGS metagenome assembly SDBT01 (sample SAMN10404973, study PRJNA504765) | marine sediment metagenome | isolation source: marine sediment core GS10_PC15, 103 cmbsf | place: Arctic Ocean: Southern Knipovich Ridge | collected 2010 | reverse complement strand
AATCTTTTTGAAAGGACAAAATATTTTCCATTGAAGCGCCCTGAAATCGAAAGATTGACTGTTCATCATCGCCGACTACAAAAACATTAGGAACATCATAGAAGCTTGCCAAAATTTTTACAATTTCATTTTGGGCTGAATTAGTATCTTGGAATTCGTCAACTAAAATGTATTGGAATTTTTCTTGATAATAACTTAAAAGTTCGCTGTCCGTATTTAAAGCATTTACAACAAAAAGAATCATATCGCTATAGTCGTATTTACCTTCTTTTGCAAGGTTTTCTTGATAAAGATGATAGACTTTTGCAAGTTCAATGTTTTTACTGATTTGTTTTTGGCGTTCTTGGATTTTTGCTTTTGATAGATCTTTCTTAATTATCAAAAATTGTTTTTTATCGTTTTCAATAATATCAGAAAAATATTTAGGAGTGATATTTTCCTGTTTTAGTTTGCCAATTATGTCAATGATTGTTTTTTGATAATAGTACGGGCTTTTAAGCGGTTTAATGTCTTTAAAATGGTTGTTTTTAAGAATTTTTTGAATTAAAAAAACCTGCTCTAGATCATCAAGCTGGTTAATTTTTTTAGCAATTAAAAATTTTTCTGGGTACGTGTTGATTATTTCATTGCAAAAAGCATGAAAAGTATAGACTTGGACCTGATAGCTTGGCGGGCCGATAATCTCCAATAGTCTTTGCTTCATTGCGTAAACCGCCGAATTAGTAAAAGTAAGGCATAAAATATTAGAAGGGTTAATTTGGGTTTTTCTAAGGATATTGGCAATCCGCATGGCAATGATTTGGGTTTTGCCAGTCCCAGGGCCTGCAAGCACCATGACTGGACCTTCAGTTTCAAGGACAGCTTTTTTTTGCTGGGTATTTAATTTTTTAAATTCTTGTTGAAAAATTTTATCTTTCATAAGAATCAAAAAAGGTTTGATTGGGAATCAGAGACATCTTTTTCCTTTTTAGAAGGCTTTTTTACTTCATCAATTTCTCCCAATTCTAAAAGTTTGATATCAGGCAGAGCTTTACCGGCAATGCCCTGGATTTCACCATACATTTTAATTGTTGAATCCTGCAGTCTTTTAATTTGTACTTCGCGGACTGTCCAAATTTTATTCATAGCAATTTTTTCTTTTTCAAGAGTTCTTTGCATATTTATAAAAGTTTCGACAATTATTTCTATTTTTTGGGCAAAACCCGGACTACAAAGATGATCGTAGAGGATTTCCATTTTTTCTTCTTTGCCTGTATTAACAGTGATAGTGTTATGAATTGCTAAAATTTGATTTCGTAAAGCAGTTGTCAGACCATAGATAGATTGTCGGTTGCAGACCCAAATGCCGTGATATAGACCAAAATTATTAATCTCTTTTGGAAGAATATTTGAGACTAAGACGGCAATGTCGGCTTTAATTTGACGGCTATCATCTTTTAATTTTTGGATCCAATCTTCAGTCCAGTTTTTCGTTTGTTTTGATTCCCAAACGATTGTTCCGGCCGGCTGGTTTGAATGGCTATAGACGGTTTGGATAATATCAGCTCCGGAAATACCCTTTGGAACGGGATCGATTTTATCAAAAGGAAATTTTTTCTTTAAAAGTTCTTCTAAAGATAGTTCTAAAACTTCGCCTTGAGTTTGCATTGAGCCCTGGTGGGCTTTGCGTTGGGCCTCAAATAGGGCTTTTTTAGTATCCTCAAGCTGTTTGTTTTTTTCGGCAATCTTTAGTAAAAATTTTTCTTCTTTTTCTTTGGTGATTTTTTCTTCAATGTCTTTTCTTCCTTCAGCAGTTCTGCGCTGAATTTCTAAGTCTATTTTTTTCTCTTTTTCGATGATGGCTTCCTCTTTTAGTCTTAGCTCCAATTCCTTTTTCTCGGCCTCTTCTCTCTTTTTTTTCTCATAAAAAAACTTTTTCTCTAAAAGTTGTATCTTGCTGTTTTGATCATCTTGGTGTTCTTTCTCTATTTCCTCTTTTAGTCTTGGCCGCTCTTTTTGAACTCTAAGATTAACCATTTTTTGGACAATAGCTTCGTCGATTGAAATTTCTTTACCGCATTTTGGACATTTGATTTTATCAGCCATTTGAGATCCTTTTTAAATCATATATACTAAATAGAAATATATTAAACAACCTTTCAGAGATATTATAGCATAGGGAAAACCCTTGACAAATAATACTATTTATGGTATTATATTATTTGTTAGGATGATTGCCTGGGGACTACTCAGGTTAGATTGAATAAGCTTTTTTTGACCCTTCGGGGTTAGCTAAATATCATCCTGACACCAACTATCTAGTTTACCCTTGGGTCGGCCTTTTGCGCTGGCCCTTATTTGATTCTATTAAAAGGGCTTGACAAAAAATGCAATTTGTGATATAATTAGGTCTCAAAATAGGAATGTATTTAAATTAGGGCTTTGCTCTGCTGAGATAGGTTTTCCCCTCCTTGCCTGTCTCAGCTGAAAAGAGCCCTATTTTCGAGCGAATATCCCGACGTAACGTCGGGTATAAATATAGATAGTGCTATTTTCAACTCGCGAAGAAAAGAGATACCGCCGACTTTAGTCGGCGGAGTGTCATTTTTTATTCTACTACTTGACTCCCAAGTAATTTTGTGGTATAGTAATATGAGCTTGAACCTTGAGAATGTCTTAAGTCAGCAATTTGGATCTAATGTTTTGGGTTTAGTTTGCTGCCTTAAGGCGGCTCGGCGTGATGCCGTACATCCTGTGATAGGAGGATCATCAGATGTTCAAGAGAGAAATTAGTGCTTCAGAAACTGCCTTGGTGGTCTATGCAACCGCTTATAAAGTTGCATGTGAGATGGGCAAGGAACCTATCAAGGTGGCCCGAATTTCAGGCTGCGAAGGGGATTCCGAGTTTAGTCTATTGCGTAATCGCGTTATCCTTCAGCTTCCAGAAGGTAAAATGGAGATGTGGGTAACAATTGAGCGCAATATGGTTGGTGTGTGGAAGCCGACTTTTGTTTTCTGGTCAATATTCATTCAGAAGATAGGCTGGAGAACAGGCAGGTGGTTTTCCAAAACCACTAAACTGAGGTGCAGTAACTGCCATAAGTATGCAATTACATCTCAGCATACGCCTTATGTCTGTCCCCAATGTAACGGCGATCTGATAATCAGTGGGGATTAGTAAACTGAACTGCCTGTGGCCCCGGATTTATCCTGGGCTACTTTTTTATCAATTTTTTTAGATTTTGTTCAATAGTGGATTTAGTAGTAGAACCTATTATTTGATCAGCTATTTTTCCTTTTGAAATAAAGAGAATATTTGGAAGACTCATAACTCCCATTCTGGAGGCAAGGCCGGGATTTTTTGAGACATCTATTTTAATAAAAGAAATCTTATCATGAGTTTTAGCTAATTCTTCCAATATTGGTATTATCAACTTACAAGCGGCACACCAGGGAGCGCTAAAAATCACAAGACCATCTTTTTTTGATTTTTGAAAATCAATAAATTCTTTTTCTTGATAGCTTAATAAGCTTGAACCCATTTACCTCCTTTTGTAATTTCCACCTAGAAGTAGTATATAAAACTAATTCATAAAGACCAAACATTGCTCCGACATAAAAAAGATCGCCAAGTATTGTGTTGCGGAAAAACGGCAATCCCATTGTATAGCTTTGGATAAGGCCTTGTAAAGTATGTGGATAAAATGAACTTGGAACTGCCCAGACAGCAAAATTAGTCACTAGAAAAAATAGAATTGAAGACGTAAGACTTGCTCCTATTATAAATGAAAAGCGTTTATGTTTTTTAAGATAAATTCCTAAAAGACCAATTATTAAGAAACTGCCGTAGACAGAAAGCATAATCCAATAGTTATAATGACCAATAAAGATGTCACTTATAAAAAGAGCAATTAAGGGAATTATTAAAGCATATTTTTTGCCTAAATATACTCCGCCAAATAAAGCCATGGCCGCAATCGGAGCAAAATTTGGTAGATGTGGAATAAGCCGTAAAATTATACCAGCAGCAATAAAAAAATAAGCCATAAATAGTTAAATCCAAAATTAAAAATCCAAAATCCAAATTAATTAGTATAAATAATTCATGTCAAGCGGTTTATTGATAGCTTGAAGCAGGATGATTAGAATTGTAATGATTCGTAGCGCCACTCAATGTTTTCGCCGTCTTGGGTTTTGTATTGATCAGCGCCGAGGGAGGCAAGTCTTCCGTCAACATAAAACATCCAGTATTTGTTATCTTCATTGGCGGTTTGGTCAATTGAGGTTACAAAGACACCAATTGATGAGTCTTGGATTTCTACTTTGTATTCTTCTTGAAGCAACTCCAAGGCTGTTCTATCATTTTGGCCTTCATAGGAAATTGTTTTTTCAACTACTGGTTGGAAAAGAACTTCAGTGCCGGCAACACCTTTCTGGCTTTCTTTTTCTAAAACATAATTTCCGAGCAGGCTACCACCGATAATAATGATAGCAGCAAGAATTGCAATTGCGATAAAGTTTCCCCACCCCCACGATGTTTTTCCTTGAGCCATGTTTGTACTCCTTCTCCCTCCGCTCCCTGACATTATGTCGGGGAAGTCCGCCGAAGCACGCTATATGCGCAGGCGGGCATTTTTAATTAAATTACTTCTGTTTTTAAATTAGAATTGATTTGAGAACTTGTCAACTGTGGACAGACTTTTAAAGAGAAACCCTGGGGAAAACCAGGGCTGGAAAGGCATTGTCATAGTTTTTTTTGTTGTCTTATGTTCTCTAGTGTTCGTATGATTTCTCTCTTTATATCCTCATAAACTACTTCTAAAGGTTGTTCGCTATCTGGTGTTTCCAAAAAGGTTTTAAGTCGGTTAGCAGCATTAAGAAGTGGTTGGTCACCCCTTGGTAGTCTACTAAGACTTTTTTGATTTCCTTCAGAATCAAATAAGATCCTGTTCGTTACAGCTAACAAAAATGAACCAATAACGTCTTTTGAGAAGATAGCTCCCAGATGAGCGTCAAGATTAACCCGAAGTGTCGCCATACAATCATCCAATTTCTGACTAGCTTCTTCATCTAATAGATGTTCTCTAGCTGGATGGGAGTCGAAGAATGTATGCAAAGTTGGGCATATGTAACAAAGGCTCAAAGGAAAGCGACCAGTGCAGTTTTCAAAAGATGCTAAAGGACATAGAGAAGTTATTGATTCTTGTAGCTTTGTTTCTTTCGTGGCAGTATTTCCCATTTTGTTATTTGCGCCCCCATTTTGTTTGACGGAAAGACATTATTAACATATCTTAGAAATCAAAAATCTGTCAATACTCAATCCCCTTTCTTGCATTTAAACCTTTATCAAAGTAGTGTTTATTTTTTTGCATTATCGTTACTAGATGAGCAATTTTTTTTAGTTTAGGATGGGCGTTGCGGCCGGTAAGAATGATGTCGATATTTCGCTTATTGCTTATCGCTAATCGAGATAACAATTCAATTACTTCATTAACGTCAATTAATCCAGAACTTATGGCGATATTAATTTCATCTAAAATAATAACATCAAATTTTTTTGACTCAATTATACTTTTAGATCTTTTTAAAGCTTTTTGAGCTGCTTTCTGATGAGAACTTTTTGGTTTTTTATCGTCTAAAATTTTATAATATCCAATGCCAAATGACTCAATCAAAATTGGCAGTTTATATTTCTTAATAGCTTTATGTTCTGAATAGTCAGCTTTTTTCATAAACTGGATAATAACAACTTTTTTTTCTGCCCCAAGAGAACGGAGTGCTAGACCCAAAGCAGCGGTAGTTTTACCTTTTCCATCTCCTGTATAGATTTGGATAATAGTATTATTTTTGGATTTCATGCTAGCCACACTTACTAAATCCGCATAAATTACATTTTAAACAACCCTCAGCGATTTCTAACATTGCTCCACATTCTGGACAAGCAGGTGCTTCGCCAATATCAGCCAGAGAAAGTGTTTTAGCATTTGTATCTTTTGAAAATCCATTTGACATTTGGGTCTGATCGTTGTCTAAAGTTTTTTGTTTAGCAGTTTTAAATTCTAAACCTAAGTCAGCTTGTTCTTTGTTAATGTGTTTTTCTAAAACTTGAGCAATTGCATCCGGCAAAGACAAAATCATTTTACCGTCTTCCGACCATGTTGGGGTAGGACCGCGGATGCCTTTTAATTGATCAATGATTTCTTCGGCGGCAATCCCCGAGCGAAGAGAAAGTGAAATTAACCGGCAAATTGCTTCTGCTTTAGCCGCAAAAAAACCGCCAGCTTTGCCTAAGTGAGAAAAAACTTCAAAGGGAGTTCCCTTTTCGTCATTATTGATAGTGATAAAAAGTTTTCCATAGGCAGTTTTAATTCGATAAGTATAACCTTTGATAATATCAGGGCGCTCACGGGGAATTATTTTAATACCGGATGCAACAATTGCTTGTGGTTTTTTGTTTGTTTCTTCTTTTTTAGCAGTTGTAAAGACTTGGCCTTCGCGAGAACCGTCTCGATAAACAGTTAATCCTTTGCAGTTTAGTCTATAAGCCAGCAAGTATGCTTTTTTGATATCTTCAATAGTAGCGCTTTTTGGAAAGTTAATTGTTTTGGAGACAGCATTATCAGTATATTTTTGAAAAGCAGCTTGCATTTTAATGTGCCATTCTGGGGTTATGTCATGAGCAGTCACAAATATTTTTCTGATGTTTTTTGGAATTTCTTCTAAGTCTTTTAGAGAGGTTAATTTGGCAATTTGATCTAAAAGATCTTTATTAAGAAATCCTTCTTTTTTAGCAATGTCTTCAAATGAAGGATTGATATATATTTGTTCTAATTCAGCGGAACCGTCTTGTTTAAAAATAGATTTCTTTTTGTAAACAATTGAGTAAAACGGTTCAATCCCACCAGCGCAATTTCCTAGAAGTGAAAGAGTTCCAGTTGGAGCAATTGTAGTGATGGTGGCATTTCGCAGTTTTTTCTTATGTTTTCCTTTGGCAAAAATACTTTTTTCCCAATTAGGAAATGTTCCTTTATCTTTTGCTAATTCTTCTGACATTTTTTCGCCAGTGGTTTTAATAAATTTCATGACTCTTTCGGCTATTTTAGTGGCTTCGGCTGAATCATAAGCTACATTTAGTTTTACCAATAGATCAGCAAAACCCATAACTCCAAGACCAATTTTACGATTGCCTTTAGTATGATGTTCAATTTCTTCAATTGCATATTTATTGGCATCAATAACATTATCTAAAAATCTGACAGAAAGTCTTGTAACAATTTTTAGTCTCTCCCAATTTATTTTATTGTCTTTGACAAATCTTGAAAGATTAATTGAGCCTAAGTTACATGATTCGTAGGGAAGCAAAGGTTGTTCTCCACATGGGTTTGTTGATTCGATTTTTCCAATCTCTGGAGTTGGATTATCTTTATTCATTTTGTCGATAAAAATAATTCCAGGATCACCATTTATCCAAGCATTATCAATAATTTTATTAAAGACATCGCCAGCTTTAATTTTTGCAACCTTCTTTTGATTGCGAGGATTAATAAGATCATAGGAATTATTATTTTTAATTTTAGACATAAAGTTGTCTGTAATACTGACTGAAAGATTAAAATTAAGATATTTTTTACCATCAGACTTACAATTAATCCAGTCCATAATATCAGGATGCGAATCCTGCAGGATCCCCATATTAGCGCCGACTCTTGTCCCACCCTGCATTACTTCGCGGGCCATAGTATCAAAAATATTCATAAAAGAAAGAGGTCCGCCTGCCACTCCTCCTGTGGTACCGACTTTATCACCTTTGGGACGAAGTCGGCCAAAAGAAAAACCAGTTCCTCCCCCTCCTTTATGGATAAAGGCAGTAATTTTTAAGGCATCAAAAATTCCATCCATGGAATCGTCAATTGGGACAACGAAACAAGCTGCAAGTTGATGAATTTTTCGACCAGCTCCCCGCAATGTTGGCGAGTTTGGAAAGAATTCTAGATTTGCCATAAGCAAATAGAATTCTTTAGCAATCTTTAGAACTTCCCCAGAATTTTTATTATAAGATGTCTCAACATCAGCTATAATTTGAGCAACTCTTATTAAAAGATCTTTAGAAGTTTCATTAATATCCCCATCTTTATTGAGATACCTCTTTTTTAGAATTTCAAGAGCATTTTGGGTAAATTTTGGGTCAGGAAGTTTACTTTTGAGGTCATTTAGAGTGGTTATTTTTTTAAGTAATTTTTTATTTTGAGTGGGGGCAGATTTTTCTTCTTTTAATCTAAGCGTTTTTTGAGACATTAAAACCTCCTTAAAATACAGTTATTCAAAAAATATCTTCTTTAAATTTGAGAACTAATGACAAACATTAAGAGATGAAGGGCGAGATTCTATTAACGTTTATAATTGTTGCTCTTGATAAGTTTCAAAGATTTCTTTTTGTTTTAGGTTATTTTAGTTTTCTGCGGATGAAAGCAGGCACCTCTAATTCATCTTCAAGCGAATCTTCTTCTATTTCTTTTCCTTCTTCTTTTAGTGGTTCAGCTATATCTTGTGGGCGTTGAATCTTTCCAATTTCTGGTCTGGATAGTTTATCAACATCAAAGCCAGTAGCAATTACAGTTATTTTTATTTCTCCAGACATAGCTTCATCAATAATTGCCCCAAAAATAATATTGGCGTCAGAATCAGCGGCTTCAGTGATAGCTTTCGCTGCTTCATCAATTTCATACATCCCCATATCTGTGCCGCCGGTGATATTAAATAAAATTCCTTTAGCGCCATCAATTGAAAGTTCAAGCAGAGGTGAATCAATAGCGGCTCTCGCTGCTTCAATGGCTCGATTATCACCTGATGCTCGACCAATACCCATTAAAGCTGAACCAGCATCTGCCATGATTGTTCGAACATCTGCAAAGTCAACATTAATAATTCCATGTAAAGTAATTAAATCAGAGATGCCTTGAACACCCTGACGAAGAACATCGTCGACAATTCCAAAAGCATCAAATAAAGAGGTCTTTTTGTCAATTATTTGCAAGAGGCGGTCATTGGGAATAATAATAAGAGTGTCAACTTTATCGCGGAGTTCTTCAATCCCAAGTTCAGCCACTTTCATTCGTCGTTGACCTTCGAAAGTAAATGGTTTTGTAACTACGGCGACTGTTAGGGCACCTAATTCTTTAGCAATTGATGCTGCCATAGGCCCTGCGCCAGTGCCTGTCCCACCACCAGAACCGTAAGTGACAAAAACCATATCAGAACCTTTAAGAGCCTCATAAACTTCTTCTTTGTTTTCTTCAATAGCTTTTCTGCCAAGTTCAACATCTGACCCGGCCCCTAATCCGCGAGTAGTTTCTTTACCGACTTGAATTTTTATAGCCGCTTGATTATGTACAAGGGCTTGAGCGTCGGTATTAACAACAATAAACTCAACACCTTTAAGTTTTTGAGCTATCATTCGGTTAACTGCATTTCCACCAGATCCCCCGATACCCATGACTCTAATGGTTGCGAATGATTCTATTTCCGAATCCTTTTCCATAAAATATTCCTTGTAAATTAAAACAAAAAATTATATCAAACTTATGGCAAAAATTGTTTTAGGAAGCCTTTTGCTTTTTGATAAATGTTACCATTTCCTAAATGGTAAATACTATCAGCTGAATGCTCTATTGCATGAAGCATTAAACCTACACTTGTAGCATACACAGGGTCAGAAAGCTTGTCAACAAATCCTGCCATCTCGAGTGAATAACACCCATTTGTTACCGGTAGTCTCAGTTGGTCTTTAGCGGCTTCAACTAGATCTTCTAATTTTGAACCCCCGCCCGTCAAGACTACCCCAGCCGGAAGCATGCCTTCTTTGCCAATTTTTTTTAATTCCGAATTTATTAATGCAAAAATTTCACCCAGTCTTGCTTGGACAATTTCTGAGATATATTTTCTTTCTATCCTCTGATCGTCTTTTTCATCAAATTGAGAAAGGGAAACTATTTCTGCTTCTCTGATTTTATCAGGAATTGCAGAACCGTATCTGATTTTTATTTTTTCAGCAGTTTCGACAGAAGTTCTTAAGCCGATAGCGAGGTCGTTTGTAATATGAGATGACCCAATAGGAATTACGGCGGCGTGGATTATGTTTCCTTCTTCAAAAACTACTATTGAAGTTGTTCCTCCTCCAATATCTAAGAGCATTGAACCAATTTCTTTTTGCTTTTTTGAGATCATATTTTGAGCAACCGCAATCGGTGAAAATACAAGATTTTGTACTTCCAGGCCTGCTTGGTAAACACACTTTGTCAAATTTTTAATTGCAGATGTAGCCCCGCTTATAACAACTGCCTTTACTTCTAAACGGATTCCTGTCATGCCGATTGGATCATCTATCCCCTCTTGGCCATCAACTGTATATGAGTGAGGGATAACATGAATTATTTCCCTATTTGGTGGCAGGGCGACAGTTCTGGAGGCCTCGATGACTCTTTCGACATCATTTTGGCCTATTTCTCCATCTGCCCGGGCAACTGCCACAACTCCTTCTGAGATATTGGTTTCGACATGAGCACCAGAAATTCCGACAACAGCGGAATTTATTTTATTGCCAGAGACTCTTTCTAGTTGTTCTAAGGCTTCTGAAACCGCCGAAACAGTGTCTTCAATATCAGAGACCACCCCTTTTCTAACGCCACTATTGGGAACTTTTACAGAACCATTAATTTGAGCTGCTCCTTCAATAATTTGTCCACAACAAGCAGTTACTTTTGTAGAACCCACGTCTAGTCCAACAAGGAGATTTTCTTTTGCCATAGGTTAACTACCCTCCAAAACTATTAAAAATCAAATGATAATTATTTTTACCAATCTAAAATCAATCGCCTAAATTAATTATATAATACCAAAAATAGATTATTTATGCAAAAAATTATTAATGATGTCTTCCGACTAGATGATTTAAAGAATGTTGGATGATTCTACTTAGTTCTTCTTTGAATTCTGTCTTAAATTTAAGAGAATTTCCTTCAACTATTTGGGGGCAAATAATGATATCTCCTAAGTTTATTTTTCCTTTTTTAGGAATGTTTTTTAGACTTTTCCAGATAGGGAAACTTAAGACATCAGTCGGTTTATCAATTTTACGATACTTTTTATTTAGAGCTTTAATTTGAGAAATACTAACAAATTTAACATCAACGAATATGCCAGATGCTATTTTGTTGTTCATTAAAAATGTTTCAACTTCTTTTTTGATTATATTTTGATTATTTAGAGCAATATTTTCTATTTTAGTTACCATTTTTAAGATAGTTCTTCTTTCACTATTTTTGAAACTGTTGAGCCATCAGCTTGGCCTTTGACTTCTGCCATTACTTGTCCGATTACTTTACCCATATCTTGGATACTTTTTGCATTGGTTTTTTTAATTTTTTCTTGGACGATTTCTTTAATCTTTTTTTCTGTTAGTTGTTGTGGTAGATAAGCTTTTAGAATCTCAATTTCTTTTTCTTCTTTTTCAGCTAATTCCGGACGATCCCCCTTTTTATATAGATTGACAGAGTCTTTTCGGGATTTTATCTGGGATTGAATAGCAGAAATAATATCGGATTCGCCAAGATGGTCTTTTTTTTCGATTTCTTTATTTTTAAGAGCGCTTTTGAGCATTCTTAAGACAGAGACTTTAATCTCGTCTTTTTCTTTCATAGAATTGGATAGATCTTGATCGATTTTTTCTTGCAACATTTTATCCTCAATTGAAAATTGCTCTAGTATCCTCTTTTTATCTTTTTTCTAGCGGCTTTTCTTCTGGCTGATTCTCTAAGGATTTTTCTCGAAAGATCTTTTTCATGAAATCTTCGTTTTTTTATTTCAGTCAAAATTCCACTTTGTTGAACATCACGAAAAAATCGACGCAACATTACTTCGAATGATTCTTGTTTTCTAAAATGTCTACCATGTTCTCGCCGATCATTTCTCTGGTATCGATTGTTTTCTCTATTTTCTTGTTTTACGATTTTATTTTCTTCCAATTTTATCACCAACCTTTCATAATACTTCTAGATTATAGCATTGAACCTATTTTTTGTCCACCCATAAGATGTAAATGAAGATGGTCAACAATTTGACCGCCGCCTTTACCAACATTAAGGCAAAGCCGAAAGCCTTCTTCGGAAATTTGATGTTTCTCAGCCATTTTTTTAGCTACTAGAATCATTTTTCCAACCAAAGGAGCATCTTTTTCTTGAAGCTTTGTAACTGCTGGGATGTGTTTTTTAGGGACTATTAAAAGATGAATTCTTGCTTTTGGGTTAGTGTCCCTAAAAGCCATAATTTCATCATCTTCATATTCGATGGTGGCTGGGCTCTGTTTATTGGTTATTGCACAAAAAATACATGAGGCCATTTCAGCCTTCTTTCTATTTAATTATGATTCTTTTTTAAAAATTTGCGCCAGTTTTCTTTAATCCATTTCTTTTCTAATTTTAACAGACCTTCAAGGTCTCTATCAACCATTTCTTGCTTTACAACCCCACCTTGATGGGGATGTCGATAATTCTGTTCATGTGGACTGCAAAAACCATGGTAATAATGAGTTAATTCATGGGCAAGAACTGCATCTACCACAAATTCAGGAATTTCAGGATTTTTAAAATGGCCGTTAATTGTGATTATTGTGCTCGGTTCAACCTTGCGCCTACCAAATTTAATTGATCCTAATCTGGTCATGGCTTTTTGGCCAAATTTAACAAAAACATTATTTACTATCGGAACATCTGGAAAATGTCTTTGCCAAATAGTCTCTAACCTATTTTTTAACCAATTATGATCTCTTTCCATGGCCTTATTATAGCAGAAAATTATAAAAAAGAGGCAGCCGAACTATGTTCAGCTGCCTTTGGGGTGGGATGGGATCTGGGCAGGAATCGGCTGACCCCAATGATCTCTACATTGAGATCAGCCGATCGTCCGCCGTCAAGGCGGAACGATTTCACTCGCTATCTGCGAGAAAAAGTGCGAAGGATGTCGTACGAGATGCAACACAACATCCACCGTCAGAGGCAGGGATAAACCAACGCATTTATTTCGTCGGGCTAGATAGCCCGCTGCGGAGGCATTCCACACCGCTATCGCTTGCGGTTCTCCCCCTGAACTTCTAACCTACTTGTCCGTTCTTTTTGAATAGCGTGCGATCACGCCTCGGTCTCGGAACTATAACCAGTGTTATTGCATCTCGTTCCATCTCGCCTTATCTTCGGGCCTGTCGACATAATCTGTAGCTACCCGAATGTCCAGCGTTTGGCTTCGACCGAACAAGCCAAATTTTTTGGAGGCAACCTAGGCGAACACGCCTACCTGCCTCCACGTTCTCGCGTCGTGCCGGCGATCAGAGGTTCTTTTCTGATTTTCTCTGGGCGCCGCGGGCACCGGGCCGCGTCGATCGGTTCAGAAGATAACTAGTCTCTGTACGTGTTTGTCGTTCCATGCGTATCCTCCAGTATTCGAAGCAATCAGGCTTGATTGCTTCTTTAGCGTGTTTATACTATACCACAAAACAAACAATTTGTCAAGTCCCTAAACCACTGACTCGGATATTCTACTCGAATTATTCATTCGTGTTCCATTCCGTGTTATGGTTCAGGACTGCGCTTTTTTGGTCTTTTGTAGTATTTACGGCCTTTGAGGTTTTTAGGGAGAAAATCTATTTTCTTTTGAAAGTCTTTGTCATCAGTCCATTGATATCCTTTGCCATAGCCTAAATCTTTCATCAAGTCTGTGGCGGCATTTCGAAGATGAATTGGCACTGGCTCTAATCGTTTTTCATCAATATCTTTTTTGGCTTCTATGAGTCCGTCATAACTTGCCCGTGATTTTGGAGCGCAGGCTAAGTAAGTAACTACTTGAGCTAAAATAATGCCTGCTTCAGGCATGCCAACCATGTGAACAGCCTGCATACAAGAAGTTGCTATAACTAAAGCTGTTGGGAAGGCATTTCCGATGTCTTCTGAGGCAAAAATGACCATTCTCCTGGCGATAAAAACTGGATCTTCACCGGCCTTTATCATTCTGGCAAGCCAATATAAAGATGCATCTGGGTCTCCGCCCCGCATTGATTTGATAAAAGCAGAAATTGTATCGTAGTGCCAATCGCCTTTTTTATCAAAATAGATGGCCTTTTTTTGGACGGCATCTTCGGCAATTTTTAAATCAACTTTAGTAGATAAATTAGTTGCCAATTCTAAAGCATTAAGAGCAGTTCTTCCATCACCATTAGATTTTTTAATAATATAGTCCAAAGCATTTTTATCAAATTTATGTTTTTTAAAGTAAGTTAACGCCCGTTTAATTAGATATAATATCTCCTTGTCAGAGAGTGAATTTAGGACAAAAACTTGAGAACGAGAAATTAAAGGAGCATTTATCTCAAAAGAAGGATTTTCTGTGGTAGCGCCGACTAAAATGATAGTGCCATTTTCAACAAATGGCAAAAATCCATCCTGTTGGGCTTTATTAAAGCGATGAATTTCATCAACAAATAAAATAGTTCTAATATTTTGGTATTTTAACCTATTTTGAGCTTCTTTAATGAACTTTCTTACTTCAGCTACCCCTGAAGTTACAGCCGAAAACTGCTCAAAATGAGATTTTGAATATTCAGCAAATAAATTAGCCAAAGAAGTTTTACCTGAACCGGGGGGACCCCAGAGAATAATTGATTGGAGTTTACCCTTTTCAATCATTTCTCTAAGTGGTTTTCCTTTTCCTAAGAGGTGTTTTTGGCCAACAAAATCCTTGATTTTTCTTGGCCGCATTTTTTCTGCCAAAGGAGCAACATGACGGAAATTTTGTTCTAAATTTTTATCAAACAAATCAGCTCTTTTCATGGCACCAACATTATATATGAAATATAAAAAAAAGTCCTTTTAGGACTTTTTGCACATATCAAAATACCTCTCCCGAACAAGAAAGATGGCTTCTTGTGGGTCAGTCTAAATTTACTCGGCTTTGTAGACCTTGTCGCCTTCGCGGACTTTATCAGTAACTTTTAGGCCAACAACATCACCTTTTTTGGCATCTTGAACATCTTTGTGGTCAACCTGGATTGAATCAACATCTTGCTCAATGTCAGTTGAATGACCTTGAATTTTGACTTTGTCTCCGACTTTTAAAGCATCTGTTAATTTAACAATTCCGACACCAATTTTGGAATAAAAGTGGGTGACTTCACCAATAGGTTTTCCTGGTTTTTCTTCTTCTGGCAATTTAATCACCTCCCTTCTTTAAGTTTAGTATAGTATCAATAGGATTATTTATCAAGTTCTTATCTTGACAAAACGAAAGTTTAAGCATATTGTAGAGATACAAGTGAATACTGACCATTAGTAGATTCTTATCAGGAATCCAGCGGACGCTTGCAACTAATGGCCTGCAATCTTTCTACTTTCTTACAATATGAGGAGCTGTCAGCTTCGTTTGACCTGCGGTGCATAGGTACGACCTTCCACGAACCCTCCACGCGAACTGATAACTCCCCGCCAGATTCTGCGGTTTTAGATGTTCCTCCTTGGTAATCTGTTTAGCCGGTAGTTGCCTAATACCAAGATACATCTTATCTCCGCCGAATATCTTTCTCTGCCCCGATGTGCATCGGGGCTTTTTTTATCATAAATTGACAAATTAAAATAATTGTTTTATACTTCTTTAAGAACAACCAAATAGAGGTCGCTAGACAAGATGATTTGATGAGAAGCATCTTGGCCGATCTAGCGACCCTGCAATCTTTCAAAAGTAAAGCTTGGGAAGCTGTCAAAGCCTGCCCGCATAACCAGAGTCCCCGTAGTTAGTGGCCGGATTCAGGTTAAAAATGGCAGCTTCCCAACCCTGCTTCGGCGGTGTTTAGCATAGCGTTGAGACGAGAACTTCGATCTCGAATGCGCACTCTCAATGCCATGTCATCACATTGTCCCTAAGCACCGCCGAAGAACTTTCTTCATGATTCCGTTTTCCTGATATCCGATTTTCGGCGGCACTAGATACCCCGTCCACACGCTCCTTTCGGTCGCTGATCAGTCAGTAAAACCTCATTGGACAAATCTACGTGCCGCCGAAAATCTTTTCCAGAAACTTTCAGAATTTAAGAATTCGGCGATACAGAGTTTCCGTTGTTCTCGCATCTTTCACTGCGCATAGAATCCTGTTTCAATCTGTATCGCCGAATACTTGCTTCACTACCACCAACATCCTTTCCAAGCCCCGTCATCCGGCGGGGCTCTTTTTTAACGGCTCAATGACTGAGCCGTTAGATTATCGATAATAGGACTTGGATAAAATACCAAATATAGGCATGGGGCTTGACAAACTATTGTATATGTGCTATAATACTTTTGTTCTTCTGGAATGTCCGGAAGAATTTTTTTATTCTTCGACTTCGCTCAGAATATATATAATACCCTGAGTGGAATCGAAGGGTTATTCTTCGACTTCGCTCAGAATAGACCCTGAGTCTGTCGAAGGGTTTATGCTTGAAAATTCGTCTTCCCGGTCCTCCTATCTCTTACGGGATGGGATAAGGATACGGTTAAGGTGGAATAAGAGCACAAAGGTTTTAACAATATGTTTACTCAAATGGTTTCCCGATTTGCTGATAGTAAGGAAGGAATCCAAAAATGGTCTGCTAATTCATTTGACTTAAGTCAAATCGCGGTTAACAGGCTTCGTGCGTACATTCAAAATTTTACTAAAGTTCATTACCACAGAATTTCTGTGGCTGTCTTAGCATCTAAGGTTTTAGGTGCGGCTGTCTTGTTATCTTTAATGCCTTTAATTCAAACTCAGGCACGAGAAACTTACAAGACGGACGTCAAGTTAGATCAAAACAATCCTTATGTATTATCCACAAATGATCGTAAGGTAGAAATTGCTACTGGTATGTCTAATATTGATTCAGCTAAGCGTCAGACTAACTCAGTAGTTTCTGTAGCCTCTGTAGGTTATGGAACAAAACGTGACCCTTCTTACTTCCGTGATCTTTATGAAAGAGCCGGTGCTGCCTATGGTATTCCTTGGCAGTTGTTAGAAGCGGTTCACTATATTGAATCTGGTGCTTCTGATTCAACTTCAAGAAGTTCATATGCCGGTGCTACTGGTCCCATGCAGTTTATGCCTGGTACCTGGCGTGCATACAGTGTTGATGGAAACGGAGACGGTGTGGCAGAAATTACCAACGTTGATGATGCTGTTTTCGGTGCCGCTCACCTTTTAGCGGCCGGTGGTGCAGCTGAAGGAGACTTCCAAAGTGCATTGTTTAACTATAACCATGCACAATGGTATGTTGATAAGGTATTAAGCGTTGCATACGATGCCGGAATGCCTCACTAAAATTAATAAAAATAATCCAAAAAGATCCCTCCAACTGGGGTCTTTTTGGGATCAAGAAAATCAAAACTTGACAACTAGATTGATATCAAATATTCTATAAGCAACATGAGGATATGGCATAAACACTTATATAAATTTTGCGCTATATCCGTGTGCCCAAAAGCCCCTTTCAGGGGCATTTTTTGTATTGGAATCTTAAAAATCTGAGGAGGTAACACACAGGATGGTTATTGTTGAGATGCCGCAACGAATGAAACTGGGTGATTTTATCAGGAATCATCACTGGGATGATGTATCAGTGGTTGAGACAGGCTTGTTCTTCGTGGCTTTACACACAGCTGTTTGCCGCCACTGGAATCAAAAAAGAGACGATGGGGAAATTGATTATTATGAACATCTTCTGGTTGTAGCTGATAGTCTTCATCGACTTGGATTTGATATTGAGGTTCAAATTGCCGGTTTACTTCATGATGTCATGGAAGACTGCAGTATGAGCCGAGAAGAAATCAAAAAAACATTTGGGATTCGAATAGCAGGCATCGTAGCTTCTCTTTCCGAGGACAAAGACGGTCCAGATAGCTATCTTGATCAGCTTTTTGAAGGAACAAAAATGCATTTTGAGGTGATCATAGTTAAACTGGTTGACCGTTGGCACAACCTGGTAACCATCTATGGTTTTAGGGATCAAGCAAGACAGATCAGGTATCTTGAGGAAACTATTGGACCGCTCTATGATCTCTTTTGCCGCTGTCGAAAACTGATACCAGAAAAACATCTTTTTGACTATAATCAGTTAGTTTCAAGGGTTTTTTCTTTGGCTTCCTCGACTCTGGATCAAATAGGCAAAAAAACAGCTTGAATCTTATGCTCCTGCTTTTTTAAAGGCAGGAGCATTTGTATTTTATGTGGTTTTTAATTGATTTATAAGTTACTGGTCTTGACTTTTAGTTATTAGTATGATATAGTATTAGTTGTTGTTTTTAGAACTTTTTGAAAACAACCTTCCTTCGGGGAGATTTTAACAAATCGAGGTGATTGAGGTGGCTAAGATTGGTGAACTACTAGGAGAGTTTGAAGATTCCGATACTGAAGAGTTCAGTCTTCCTCCGACCGTCATTGTTGAAGGGAGACTGGCTGAGATCAAGTTAGACTTACCGGATGGAAGCGAGGCACATCTGCTCAATGACGATCCCTTGTCACCGGTGATTCTCACTTTCAGAGGAGACATTGGGTACATCTGCCTCTATGACCATCGAGGTCAAGCAATTTCCGAGTTTCGTCATGGTGGTTATGAGGCCTACAAGAAGGTCTTCAACCTAACTCCTTGTTTAGGTTCAATGCGGGTTAAGACAGGGCAGTATCTTGTCTTAGCCGATATTGGAACCCCCGATATCGAGGATAAAGGCGAGGGGCAAGTAATTGTCTTGAGCGTCCTGTCTGATCTCGATCGGACGGAATATCGTGTTATGCAGGGAGAAAGAAAAGATGCTATCCACTCTGCCACTCGGATATGTCTGGCAGAACCCAGGCCTCCAAAGGCAACTCGAAAAGAATAGCCTTATCGGCTACAAATATTGCCCAGGACATTTTGTTCTGGGCCTTTGTTTTATCTTTTAGAGCGGCAAACCCGCTCTTTTTTCTTATATTAATTTGATGCAAGGGTCTTGACATTCGACTAATTTTGTGCTATAATATATAGACAGTAAAGGTGGAATGTACCTAAAAAGGAGGATTGACTGATGGAATCTGAGGCTGAGTATCCCAAAGAGACAAAGAGTGAGTTTCCACTCTTAGGTGTCAAACAGAAGGAAAATTGGGTCTACTTCGTAGGAACAAATGGAGAAAACGCCACTCACTATTGTCCAATTGAGGACATTAAGTGGCATGTAGACGAAGAGGCTGTGGGTGTAACCGTCAAGGTCGTGCACACTGAATATAGCCCCGATCCACCCACAGGATCTACCGCCGAGATCACGGGTCCGCGGGAAGAACTGGAGTGGTTTCTTATTAAGCTGGGATTCACGCCAGCCCCCAAACTTGATTCTGATCAGTAAGATGGCAATCTGCTGCCAAACTCATGAGAGCGACCCGAAAGTCGCTCTTTTTCTTTGGTTGACACAAGTGGGGGGGTTTTGATCCCATGCTCAAACACTTGACCCTGCTAGAATTTCTTCCTGAAAAAGGGACTTTGTCCTCTGCTTTCAGGAGCGAAATCTACGGGGTCTGCGCCCCGCCCCTGAATAAGGAGGGGGCGGGGCTTGACAAACGGGCGTCAATGTGGTATAATACATTAGAGTTCTCTCGGAAGTATTCGAGAGACTTTTTTTTCTTCGGCTACGCTCAGAATAAACCCTGAGCCTGTCGAAGGGTTGAAGCTTGAAATTTCGTCTTTTTGGTCCCCTATCCTGTATGGGATAGGATCAGGATACAGAAAGGGTGGAATTTAAAGCTAAAAGGTGTTTAACAGATATGTTATTTACAAAATTTAAGGCTTTTATGGAAACATCTAAAGTCTTATCAGTAGCAATGTTTGCAGTTTTTGCAACTTTCGCTCAAGAACCTTTAAAACGAGAAACTTACGAAACTGATATTAAGTTCAACCAAAATAGCTTAAATCCTTTAACTTTGAAAGAGAATAAGGTAGAGATTTACTCTACTGGATCTCGTGAGGATTTAGCTTCATTAGATACTGAAGCAATTAAGGGTTATATGAAGTTTTACTCTGAGCAGTATGATATTGACTGGCGTTTAGTTTACGCCATTGGATATCATGAGTCTGCAAACTATACTTCCAGCTTAGCTCGAAGAAACTATAACTTCTTTGGCCGAAAAGCAGTTGGTGGTGGATATGCTTCCTGGAATACTCCAGAAGAAGCAATTGATAACCAGTTTGCCTACTTAAAAAGACGCTATATTGACCGCGGTTTAATTACCCCGGCCGAAATTAACCGAGTTTATGCTGAAGACCCTAACTGGCATTTCAAGGTTGAATCTTTAATGGCCTCTTTGTAAAAAGGCCAAAAGCAAAAAAGAACCTG
>SDBT01005954.1_pt1 | contig 20385 bp, 21 predicted proteins | sample 2277101 | NCBI WGS metagenome assembly SDBT01 (sample SAMN10404973, study PRJNA504765) | marine sediment metagenome | isolation source: marine sediment core GS10_PC15, 103 cmbsf | place: Arctic Ocean: Southern Knipovich Ridge | collected 2010 | reverse complement strand
ATGATCCGCTCCTCCTCGTAGTTGGGGACCTTGATGGCCAGTTTGACATAACGCATGATGCCCAGGACCCGGCTCAGAGGGTTGCTGACCAGCAAGCTGCCGAAGGACCCGCCGATAACGATAAGGACCGAAGGAATACTGATAAAGAGGGAGAAGTCACCTTGAGCAGCGATGATGCCAAAAAAGACCGCACCCAATCCTAAACCAAGCCCGATAAACGTACCCAGATCCATCCTGCTTACTCCTCGTTCTTGAAGGCGCCGATGAGCCTTCTATAACTCACGATCCGGTCAAAGACAACCTGGAACTCTTCCTGAACCACCAGTCTCTTTCCCGAGAGCATGATCAGGGTCGTATCCGGATTCCGTTCGATATACTCGATCTGATGGGGATTAACATAATATGTGGTTCCATTCAGCCTGGTCAGTTCGACCATTGTTCAGTATCCCCTCCACTCACCGTCAGCGTTTTTTACCGTTTCAGCGAGAGCAGTTCCTGGAGCATCTGGTCCGACGTGGTAATCGTCCTGGAATTGGCCTGAAAACCACGCTGAGTAATGATCATATCGGTAAACTGCTCGGCCAGATCCACGTTGCTCATCTCCAAAGCACCGGCAACCACTTTGCCTTTTCCCGCAACCCCTGAAGGACCGATATTCGCCTCTCCCGAGTTGTTGGAGACCACAAAGGTGCTCTCTCCGGCTTTCTCGAGGCCACCCGGATTGGTGAAGGTAGCCAGGGCAACCTGCCCCAGAGAGCGGTTGGTTCCGTTGGAATAGACGCCGGTGATTATTCCGGACTGATCGATCTTGAAACTCTCCAGGTAGCCCATGGTATAACCATTCTGCTTGGTTACCTTGGTGGAGCTCTTTTCGGCAAACTGGGTTACCGCGTTCCGGTAGGAACCGCCCGCACCCAGGTTAAGATTAAAGGTCTGGCGAAAAGCCGCCTGCCCGGCCGGAATGTCGGCATCAGCCACATCAAAGGCGATCTGCACCTGCAGGGCGCCTGCGTCTACGGTATCGCCCTGAGCGTCGAGTATCGACTGCATCGAGCCCAGGTTGTCGAAATCGAGAAAAAAGAGATTGTCCGCATTGTTGACAGCGCCCACTTCTACCAGGGTATTCGTGGCGGTGTCCGCTTCAGGATCGACCACAACTTGCGCCTGCCAACGGTTGGCAATCCCGATAACCTTGGTAAAGTTGATCTGAAGTTGGTGCGCATTACCAAAAGCGTCGAAAATGTCGAAACTGGTGGACCAGGTACCCTGCCGAACTGTCTTGGCAGTGGCCCCGGCCGGGATCTCCGGCATACGTTTGTCCAGGTTGCTGGACAGCTGCACCTCCGTGGTCGCCGCGGCAGGGTCTTTGCCGCCGATGGGGATAACCAGGTCCTCGATTTGACTGGCTGTGCTGATAATGGTTTCTCCCTCGAGGTTTTGAGCCTGCCAGCCCTGTACCCGTAAACCATTGGCTGGATTAACGAGAAGCCCGTTCTCGTCGATCCCGAAGGCGCCGGCCCGGCGAAAGAAACCCTTTTCCCCGGCCTGGAGGATAAAAAACCCTTCACCCTGAAGGGCCAGGTCGGTCATGACTCCGGTTGTCTGCAAAGATCCCTGGGTATGAATCGTATCGATCGCAGCAATAACCATTCCCAGGCCCACCTGCTTGGGATTGACCCCGCCTACCTCGTCGGTGGGCTTGGCGGCACCGGACATGGTCTGGGAAAGCATATCCTGGAAGTTGACTCTGCTTTTCTTAAAACCGGTAGTATTGACATTGGCGATGTTATTTCCCAGGACATCCATCCTGACTTGGTGGTTCTGCAGACCGGAAACACCGGCATAAAGTGAACGCATCATACGCTTCTTCTCCCTCTTACTCTTTTTTCACACTATTAACATCGTTGAGGTCGTAGAACCTGCCGTTCACCAGGATCTGAGGGTGGTCGCCCCCGCTGACCTCTTCCACGGTACCCATGATGCTCTTGTTCCCCTCCAGTATCTCCACGGTCTTGCCCAAAAGGGCAACTGCCTGACTCTGGGCCAGAAGCTGGAACACCCGGCTCAGCTCTGCAGTCATATTAGTCATCTGCTCAAGACTCGAGAACTGAGCCATCTGGGCCACAAACTCCTGGTCTTCCATGGGTCGGGTCGGGTCCTGATGGGTCAGCTGGGTGAGCAGTATCTTTAGAAAATCGTCTTTGTCCAGAGTATTTTTTACTGTCCGGACCCGGCTCATAGTATTATTGTAAGAGTCAACCCGGCTGGTCAGCTGCAACAGGTCGTTGCCGGAAATTACCGTTGAAATGTCCATATTCTTAAAGATTCCTCCTCTTACACAAACAGGTTGATCATCTGCTGATCGTTTTTCCAAACGAAAGGAATCATCCTCTCGATTTCTTCCAGCTCTTCCGCGGCCCTTCTGCTAAAAGCCTGCCGCTCCGGATCTTCCCTCTGTGGATTCGCTTCCCGGTTTCCCACGGAGACCTCCAGCCTGGCCTGATAACCCTGTTCTTTGAAGGCGTTTTTGAGATGATCCAGATTCTGCTCAAAAATTTCCTTTACACTATTATTTTCGACAACTATCCGTCCTTCTATACCGCTTTCGGTAAGAATGATCTTGATACGCACGCTGCCCAAGGATTCAGGCTTCAGCACCAGCCGGATCTCCCCCTGGCTATTACTGCGGAGAATTATCCCCGCTCTTTTAACAACCTCAGGCGACACGAGCTGCTGAAATTGCTGGGCAAACGCTGCGGGCCCGGGCGCAGCAGCGCGGTTTTGCTGCTGAAAGACAGACCCCCGATCTAACGCTCCCGGGCGGACAAAGACAACTGTGCTCTGGCCCGCGTCCGCATTTTCTGCCACGCCCTCTCCATTCACGGTCTCCGCCGTAATCGGGCCGGCTCTAAGCAGAGCCTGCTGTTTTCCGCCCCCATCTAAAGCCGGCTGGCGAAGATCCACAACCAGGACTTTCGCAGGATTCTTTTGAGAAGCTTTTTTTCGAGAATGGCTCGATACCGATTTCCGTTTCACCTTAAGGGTCAGGATATCTGCTTCGGATACGCCGGCTGCCAGTGCGTCTGCCTTCGCTACGGCACCCGACCGGCCGATCTCGCTGTCACGCTTTCCCGCTCGTTTTCCGGTTTCCTTTTCAGCACCTGCGGTAGGCCCGCTTGCAGCAAGCGCGCCTGCTACTGGTGTACCTGTTTCAAGCGGCGTAAACCCTGCAGTATCTGTGTTGCCTTTTATCAGCTCACCGCCGGCAAGCTTACCGGCACTAAGCACGCTTGCAGCAAGCGGGCCGGCGGCAGACCTGTTTGCCGCTGCTTCGCCGAGGGGTCGGGCTCTGCCGGGCTTCTTGTTACCGGACCACACCTTGAGCTTTGATCTTGAGCTTGCCAACCGCGGCCCGGACTTATCCCCACCCCTACCTTTGAGATTGCGCAACAGAACACTGGCAAACCTGGTCTTACCTTTCGTTACTTTATCAGGTTTTGATTTTCTTCCTGAGCTTAAATGTCCCTCAGCAGAGCGGGAAAGCTTTGCGGAATTTTTCTTTGGTGTCTCGGCGCCGGCAGCCGTTGAGGCGGATTTTAGTGTAAATGCTTCCTGCAAACTATCCTCCTGTTTTCCGGGCCATCTTCCGTTGAAGAGCGGCGGCTCGAGCCGAAGGCATCAATGACAGCCAGTAAGAAACCAGCGAAGCCTCTGAAGCGGCCACCGCCTGTTCCTCGGTCATCCGCAAAATGTCAATAACATCCTGATCATCCATCTCCAGCAGAATATTAACCGCATTCTCCGGCGGCATCCCCACAAGATAGGCCGCATTCTGCTTGAGGTTATCTCTTCTATTTTCGTAAATTGTTACGCGTTCATTAAACAATTTTTCTCGATCGTCAAGGGCAACCTGGCGTTCCTCAATCTGTTCGATCATCTGGTTCAACTCTTCCTCTTTGGATGTAAGCTCAAGGCTGTTAGTCTCCAGGTCCTCGGCGCGCAGGGCCAACGCGTCCAGCTGCTTGTTCAACCGTTCTCTTTCCAGGAGAAAAGGGTCCTCCACGTCTACTTCCCCCTCCTCGGCGCCAAACAACCGGTACACCAGTGCCAACGACTGCCGGGCATCAATCAGGCCGAGATAGTCGAACCAGATCAACCCTCCCAGCACGAGGATGCTGAGAAGAAGCAGCAAAATGATGATCCTAAATCCAGTTCCAATGCCGCTGTACTCCGCCACTGCCTATTCCTCCCGTATCGTCTTCCCAGCCTGCCGGCTCAAAGATATTTCATCCTGATCTTTGAAAAGCTCTCGTTTCTGCGCGGCATAGTACTCCTCTTGCTTACGTTCCTTGAGTTTATCCAACACTTTCCTCTGTCTGGATGCGTCGAGGTACTTTCCCTGCACTTCATTCCTCTCAATAAACCGCTGCTCGAGCTCCGTCTCCAAATTGTTCCGCTCCTGATCGAGACGCCGCAGGTAGTACTCCCGATACTGAAGCGCTTTCATATCGAGCGTCCCGGCGTCAGAAGCCGAGTAATCTTCTCTGAAGCTGCGCTCCGCCTCCCTCCTGTTGTCTTTGATCTGCCTGGCCAGTTTTAGGCACAACCCCATGATCTGTGCCAACCTGGCTTGCCATTCACGCTCCTTGTAGGCTCGCAGCTCGAGAAGTCTCTCGAGCCTGAACCGAAACCGCTTCATCGGCCAACTCCTCTGCTGGGATCGCTATTCCGGCAATTACCTCCAGTTTTTCCAGGCTCTCTTTCATATCGGCTTTCTCTTCGATCCTCTGGATTAAATAGCGATTGATCTCCGGCATCTTTTCCACCGCCTCGTCGATCCCGGGATTGCTCCCCGCAACGTAGGCGCCGACGTTAATCAGGTCCTCGGCCTCGGCATAGACGGCTAACAATTTCTTGATTCGCCCCGCTGCTTCTTTGGTCCCGGGTCCGGTAATCTGTGCGGCGAGCCTGGAAACCGATTGCAGTACATCGATGGCGGGATAGTGGTTACGCTGGGCCAGATTGCGGCTTAAAACAATATGTCCATCCAGGATTCCCCGCACCGCATCGGAGATGGGTTCGTCCATGTCATCGCCTTCCACGAGAATATTGTAGAATCCGGTTATCGTCCCAGTCTCTCCGGTCCCGCTGCGTTCGAGCAGTTTAGGAAGCCCTGAAAATACGGAGGGGGTAAAACCACGGTTGGCCGGAGGTTCGCCTATTGCCAATCCAATCTCGCGCTGAGCTCGGGCGAAACGCGTCACCGAATCAAACATGAGCATTACATCCCTACCCTGATCCCTGAAGTACTCGGCAATTGCCGTAGCCACGTAGGCCCCTCGAATCCGGGCCAGCGGCGGTTTGTTGGAAGAAGCCACTACCACGACAGAACGCTGCAGGCCTTCCTCCCCTAAGTCGTTTTCAATAAACTCACGAACTTCCCGGCCACGCTCTCCGATCAGGGCGATCACATTCACATCGGCAGAAGTGTTGCGGGCGATCATTCCCAACAGGGTAGACTTGCCGATCCCGCTTCCCGAAAAGATCCCCATGCGCTGTCCCTTGCCCACGGTAATCAAACCATCGATAGCCCGAATCCCGGTGGATATCTTAGAGGTGATCCTCTGTCGTTTGAGTACATCGGGTGGGGAACGAAAGATCGAGTACCAGTTGGGCGAGCCGATGTCGCCTTTGCCATCGATCGGTTTGCCCATGGCGTCGAGTACCCGGCCAAGCAGCTTATCGGAAACCGGTACCGAGAGTAGCTCTCCCATCGCTGTAACCGGACAGCCGATTTCAATACCTTCGAATTCGTCGTAGGGCATAACCTGGACAATCTCGCCCTTCAACCCCACGACCTCGGCCCAGATCAGTCGATTCGATCCTGGAATAACGATCTGACAAAGTTCCCCCACTACAGCCTGGGGACCAACACTCTCGATGAGCAGTCCCTGGACCTTCTTGACAAAACCGTTAAACTTGATAGGATCTATGCGTTTGAGTACGGATGTGTATTTATCAAAAATTCCCAATTTCCCCCTCCCCAAAAAAAACGGAAACGACAGAATCTGATTGTCGGCTGCAGCCTAACCCTCGCCTTTGGCCCGGATGGGCATAAGCTCCAGGATACGTTCCTCAATCTCGTGAAGCTGGGAAGAAATCCGGGCATCGATCTGCCCAAAATCGGTTTCGATGATACTCCCGCCCCGATCCACCGAAGAATCTTCCAGTACTGTTATGGATTTTACATTCTCCACCATCTTCATGAAATCGCTGACATGTTGGGAGGTAAGTTCCAGGTCGGCCAAATTCACCCGAATAACCACGTCCCCCCGGCTTTTCAGTTTACGCAAAGCCTGCACCACGTTGTTGATAACCACATTTTTCTGGTTTTCTGAAATAACTTTGATTACCTTTTGAGCGATCCTCAAGACCAGATTGATTACCTGGGTCTCAGATTCCTCCACTATCTCGTTGCGCTTATCGATTGCCGCAGTAATAATCCGATGCAGACTGTCGATCAGGCGTTTTACCTCGTCGCCGCCTTCCTGATAGCCCTTCTCGCGCCCCTCCTCGTAACCCTTATCGTGGGCTTCCCGTTCGACGCGGCTCAGCTTCTGATCGATCTCACTTTCCAGGGCCTCGGCATTCTTCCGAGCTTCTTCCTGTATTTTTTTGGCCTCGCTCTCGGCCTCCTGCCGGATCTTCTGGGCCTGATTATTTTTCTTCTTTACCTCTTCAAAGGCGACCCGCTCAGCTTCCTGTTTAATTCTTTCCGCCTCCTCTTCGGCGGCCTTGATCATACCGGCCTTTTCCTCTTCCCAACGGGCCCTGAACTCATCCACTTCTCGACGAATATCTTCCACGGTAGGTCCGCCGTACTCCTCCAAGGATTCCACGGCCTCCGCTGCCTCTATCCTCTCTTCCCTCCTGGGCGGTTGGATAAAGACCTTCCTGGACTTGTACATTATCTCATCTGCTCTGAACACGTTTTTTGCCACGGAAATTTCTCCTCCGGCAGCTCTTTACACTACGAGCTCGTCCTCGCCTGCCCGGGCGACTACGATTTCTCCCTGTTCTTCGAGTTTGCGAATGATCGATACGATCTTCTGCTGTGCTTCCTCCACATCCTTGAGGCGGATAGGTCCCATATAATCCATATCCTCTTTAAGCAGTGTGGCTGCTCGCTTAGACATGTTTCTGTAAATCTTGTCCTGAACTTCGGAATCCACCGCTTTTAAGGCCTTGGCCAATTCGGTGGTGTCAACCTCGCGCATGACTTTTTGAATGGCCCGATCGTCCAGAAGCACAATATCCTCAAAAACAAACATCCGTTTCTTGATGTCTTCCGCCAGTTCCGGATCGTCCTCTTCCAGGCGTTCAATAATCCCCTTCTCGGTGGAGCGGTCGACCAGGTTTAAGATTTCAACAATGCTCTCAACACCTCCGGCTGCAGTGTAGTCCTCCGAGGAAAGGGTGGAGAGTTTCTTTTCCAGCACCCGCTCTACTTCGCGTAAAACTTCCGGTGAGGTGCGGTCCATGGTGGCGATCCTCTTGGCGACGTCGGACTGGACCTCGGTAGACAGGGCGCCTAAGATGATGGAAGCCTTGTTCGGTTCCAGGTAGGCCAGGATCAAAGCAATGGTCTGAGGATGTTCCTGCTGAATGAAGTTGAGTAAGTGTGCCGGATCGGTTCGCCGAATAAAGTCGAAGGGGCGTACCTGCAGTGAGCTGGTCAGACGGTTGATAATGTCCACTGCCTTCTGGCTGCCCAAAGCTTTTTCCAGGAGTTCCCGGGCGTATTCGATTCCGCCGGTAGAGATGAAGTCCTGGGCCATCATGAGCTCCTGGAACTCCATGAGCACCTGGTCTCGATCCGCCGGGTTTATGGAATCGTTTCGGGCTATTTCGAAGGTCAACTGCTCGATCTCGTCCTCGCGCAGGTGCTTAAAGATATCCGAGGCGATATCGTGGCCCAAAGTGATAATAAATACCGCCGCTTTCTGACGGCCGGTCAGCTGTTTTGCTGAGCCACCGCTCTTTGCCGCTTTTGTTACCGGGGCTTCCGACACTGCCGCTTCCCGCTTTGCCATGAATTACTCCTCAACTAACCAGGTTCGAATGAGCTGGGCTACATCTTCGGGATGCTCCCGGGCCATATTGATGGCATTTTCCTGCATCTCCAGGCGGGCGCGCTCTTCGACCGAAAGCTCTACCTCGACACCTTCTTCTTCGGCGCGGCGCAGGGCGGCCTCGCGCATGGCCTGGTGCTGACGGGCCAGCTCTTCTTCTTTGAGACGTCTCCTTCGCTCCATCTCCTTTGATATCAGCCGATAGACAATGGCCGCAAAGAAAATCGCCGCTACTCCAATTATGATCGAAAGGATGGTGGTCCGCAACTGCCTTTGCTTACGCAGTTCCGCGTCTTCCAGGATAAACTGCGCGCTGCGGTCGAACTGGATATGTTCTACTGTTACCGAATCGCCCCGGTCCCGGCTGAAGCCGATGGCGTCTTTGACCAGATTCTCCGCCGTAGCCAGGTTCTCGTCGCTTACCGGGGTATACTCCCGCTCGATGCTCCCATCGGGATTGATCTGCAGCACCCCCTTTTCGCTGTAGACCTTTTCCCATTTTCCGTCGATAGCGATCGCTGCCGTAAACCGGACTATTTTCCAGGGTCTCTTCTCCTCGGTGATGCTCCTGACATTGACCACCTCATTCTGGATCATTGAGGACTTGTCGTACTTACCGACCAGATTGGAAAGATCTTTGTAGGCCGGTGGGGTTTGCCCCTCCTGACCCGGAGGGCCTTCGGGGTTGAACCCGGTGCCCTGAAAATGCTCCTCTATGATCTCCTTGGACAGGGTAATCGAAGCAACTACTTCGGTCTCGTCGAAGGGGGTTCGCGGGTTGTCTTTCTTCATGGTAATGGGAAAGTGCTCTTCCGTGACCACCGTTTGTTTGCTCATGTCCAGATCGATGTCCAGTTTCACGATCTCCACACGGTCGCCGAAAATCCCAATTAATGCACTGAGAATCTCTTTTTTGTACTTCTGCTCCAGGTCCTGCTTGGTGCGGATTTCCTTCTGGGCGATGGATATACGGTCGATCGCCGTCAGTCCCTCAAAATCGTTCAGCTGGATTCCGTTTTGATCGGTGATGACGATACTCTCATCCTGAAGCCCGCCCACGGCAAACTTGATGAGGCGCACAATCCCCTCGATCTTCTTCCGATTTTCCAGGATGTCTGACCCCGGTCTGGGTGTAATAATGACCGACGCGGTTACCGGTTCCTGGTCTTCCATAAAGAGCTCTTTTTTGGGCACCACCAGAGTTACGCTGACCGCATCGATGTCGTCCAGGGCCAGGATGTGCTGTTCCAGGTTCTTGGTAATCGCTCGCTGCAGGTTTACATCGCGCTCAAAATCGGTCAGGGTCCAGCGCTCTACATCGAATATCGCCCAGGGATCGGTTTGGGTCGGAATAAGATCTTCGCGGATCAAGATCGCCCGGATTCTACGGGCGGTTTTACTGTCCTCCACGTAGATCATATTTTCTGCGCTAATACGATACGTTACCCCCTCATCATCGAGGACGGCAACAATATGCACCAGGGCCGTGTCGTCACTTATCGGTGTTCCGATCAACGTGACCATGCTGGGTGCGGAGCTGAACAGCACAATAAGAATGATGGCCAGGATGACCACAGCCACGATAGAAAAGAGTATGATCTTCTGGGTCATGGTCCACTTTTCCCAGAGACCCTTTAATTGAGATATGAATTTCTTAAGCCACTCGTTCATTTTCCCTCCCTAAAATGAACTTCCCTGTTCTTGGTCCTTCTCCCTCCCTGGAACGGAGCCTAACGGGTATTGATTATTTCCCGATAGGCCCTGATTGCTCGATCCATGATCGTCTTGGTCATCGACAGAGATAGATTTGCCTCAGCAATAGCTATGGTAATGTCATGGATGTTGACCGAATCGGGATCGGTAATCATACTTTGAGTCAAGTTCATGCTCTTCTGCTGAAGATCGTTGACCTGACCGATCGCTTTAAAAAAGAGAGCACCGAAACCCTCCTCAGGCGAAGCGGGTGTTTGGGTTACAGGCATTGAGCTGCGGGTCAGATGCCTCGGATCGCTCTGCTTTAGCTCGATACTGTGCCCCTTCGATTCCGGACCCGACAAAAAATCCATTGATTACCTCCCGATCTCCAGAGCACGAAGAAACATGCTTTTGCTGCCGTTGACCACGGCAATATTGGCTTCGTAGGATCGGGATGCCGAAATCATGTCCACCATCTCGTTCACTATGTTTACATTGGGAAATTCTACATAACCCTTTCGCGGTCCGGACTTGATCGCATCGGGATGACTAGGATCGTACACCTGCCGGGGCTTACTGTCGTAATCTTTCGCGATCTTGATAACCCGCACGCCCTTGCCGATGCCGTTGTCCAGATAGCTGGGCAGTATCGGACTCCGCCAGTAGGGTGCGGATACCCGGGGACGGAAAACCACCCGGCTCCGCCTGAACACACCTCCTTCGGCTGTTCGGGTGGAGTTGACATTGGCGATGTTGTCGGCAATGACATCGAGCCGGATCCTCTGGGCAGTTAAACCGGATGCCGCCGTATTAATACTGGTAAACAGTCCCATTTCCTCTCCTATCTAAGCACCATATTGACGCGGCTGTATTCGCCGTTGAGTGCCGTGATCATCGTGTTGTAAAGCAGTTGATTCTGCATGGCCTGCATGGTCTCTTCCTCGATGTTGACATTGTTGCCGTTATTCTTTTCAGTACTCAGATAGTCTAAAACACGACGCGGCCTTACGTTGCGATAATCGATGAATCGGTTGAAAGAGATATGCCGTTCATCGGTCATGAAGGCTTCCAGTTTCTTCACTTTTGCCAAGTCCAGCACCCTCTTCAACTCCGCCTCAAAATTGACAACGCTGCGCTTGAAGTTGGGCGTATCCGAGTTGGCTATGTTGTTGGCAATCACATTCCGGCGCAGCAGGATCACATCCATGTTGCGCTTGATCAGGTCAACTGTTTTGGCAAAATTACCTTTAAATATCATTACAGTACGCTTTTCCTCTCTTCCTCTAATGTCGGCCGCTAAAGCAGCCTTGATAAGATAATCCTTCTTCCATCTATAGGATGAACCGAGCCAGGTCCTGATCCTCCACGATATTTTTCAAGCGCTCATCCACGTAGTTGCTGGTAATGGCGATGGTCTGCCCCCCGATATCCGGTGCATTGAAAGAAACCTCTTCCAGAACCAGCTCCAAAATGGTGTGCAAACGCCGGGCACCGATGTTCTCGGTGCTGGCGTTCACCTCTGTTGCGATTTCTGAAATCCTGTGGATGGCATCCTCGCTGAAGTCGAGCTCAACATTTTCAGTCTTTAAAAGCTCCTTGTACTGCTTGATCAAGGCATTTCGAGGCTGGGTCAGGATGTTGACAAAATCCTCACTGGTCAGTGCCTGAAGCTCCACCCGCAAAGGAAAACGGCCCTGGAGCTCCGGGATCAGGTCGGATGGCTTGCTCATGTGGAAGGCACCGGCGGCAATAAACAGGATGTGGGAGGTATCGACCATACCCTGGCTGGTATTGACCTTAGAGCCTTCCACGATGGGCAGAATATCCCTCTGAACACCTTCCCGGGACACATCCACTCCGGATCGATTCTCCCGGGCGGCGATCTTGTCGATCTCGTCGAGAAAAATAATCCCCATCTGCTCCACCCGCTCGATAGCCATCTCGGAGACCCGGTCCATATCGACCAGCTTATCCATCTCGTCGGCCAACAGGATCTCCCGGGCCCGTTTTACCGTTGTCCTCTTTCGCTTCTTCCGCCCCCCGAAGATGTTGCCCAGGTTCCCGAGATTCACGTCCATTTCTTCAAAACTCGTACCGGAAAAGATCTCGATAGCCGGAAACTGTTTGTGTGTTATCTGGACTTCAACACTTTTGTCGTCCAGCTCACCTTTGCGCAACATGTCTCTGAATTTTTCCCTGGTGCTCGAACCCTTGGCTTGAGGCGCCAGGACCGGGGTCGTTTCGACCGAAGGGTCCGTTGCCCCGGTGCCGGGTTTCTCCTGTTTCCCGCTGGATCCGGGAAGAAGCAGGTCTAGGACTGCTTCTTCGGCCCGCTTCTGAGCTTCCTCCTGAACCGCTACCTGCAGCTCCGTTTTGACCATCGAGACCGACACTGCGACCAGGTCTCGGATCATCGACTCTACATCGCGACCAACGTACCCCACCTCGGTGTACTTGGTTGCTTCCACCTTGATAAAGGGCGCACCGCACAGCCGGGAGAGCCTGCGGGCAATCTCCGTCTTGCCGACACCGGTCGGACCGATCATGATAATATTCTTCGGTGCTACCTCATCGCGCATGTCCTCGGACAAGAGCAGGCGCCGCATCCGGTTGCGCAGAGCGATCGCCACCGCCTTTTTTGCCTTTTGCTGGCCAATGATATATTTGTCCAGCTCGGTTACAATTTCTTTGGGTGTCAGTTGATCCAGATCTATTTTCATTCCAGTTCCTCGACAGTGATTTGATCATTTGTGTAGATGCAAATGCCGGCGGCGATCTTAAGAGAGCGTTCCACGATTTCTTTGGCAGAAAAATCAGTCGCATCAACAAGCGCTTTGGCCGCGGCATAGGCGAAGTTACCACCCGAGCCGATGGCGATGACCTGGTCTTCGGGCTCCACCACATCACCGGTTCCCGAGATCAGCAGGATGTTCTTCCGGTCGGCAACGAGCAGCAGGGCTTCCAGTCGCCTTAAAACCCGATCGGTCCTCCAATCTTTAGCCAGCTCCACGGCCGAGCGCCGCAGGTCACCCCTATACTCTTTGATTTTCCCTTCGAAACGCTCGAAAAGGGTAAAGGCATCGGCAGTCGCTCCGGCGAAACCAACCAGAATCTTGCCGTCGTAGATCTTTCTCAGTTTGGAAGCGTTGCTCTTCATGATGGCGTTGCCCATGGTTACCTGGCCGTCACCCCCCATGGCGAGCTTACTGTTTCGCCTTAGGGCAATGATCGTGGTCCCCCGTATCGTTTCCATATTAACTCCTGCTCTCATATAGCCTCCTCTGCGAACGCGCATGGGGATGGGCACTGCGGTACACATTTTTGAGTCGATCCAGTTCCAGGTGAGTGTAAACTTGAGTCGTGGACAGGCTGGCATGACCCAACAACTCCTGGACAACGCGAATATCCCCACCCCGGTTGAGAATGTGGGTGGCAAAGGAATGCCTGAAAGTGTGGGGTGAAACTGCCTTGGGCAGATCCGAAGCCTCAACAATTCGATCCAGGATATACTGAACTCCCCTAACGCTCAAGCGTCCGCCCCTTCGGTTGACGAAGAGCGCCGCCTCGGGCTCTGATTTGAGACCGGTCAGGGCTGCTTTCCGCCGCAACAGGTAGTCTTTTATCGCTCTTTTGGCCCTGGCACCGACAAAGACGAGCCGCTCCTTCTTCCCCTTGCCGATAACACGCAGGCTGCCCTCTTTGAAATCCAGATCCATCAAATTAATCGCCACCAGTTCCGCCACCCGGCAACCTGTGGAGTAGAGCATTTCCAGAAGCAGCAGGTCCCGGGCCGACCAAAAATCCTTCACCGGCCGATCGAGAAGTGTTGCTATTTCGTCTTCAAACAAAAAGGAAGGCAGGCTCAATTCCTGTTTGAGCGATTTAAGCGCCTTGAACGGGTTGCCTGGTCCCCCTTCCTCGCTGAACTGTTGCCTGAACCGATAGTATCCACGCAGGCAGGAGAGGACCCGGTTTATCGAGCGTGAACTTAGACCTTGCTCGCTTAAATATCCTACAAAACCACGGGCTTGCCGCTGGTCGATGGATTCCTCGTCCAATCCGTTTACTTCCAGATAACGGTCAAAGAGCTCGAGATCCCGGCGATAGGCAGCCGTTGTGTTTTCGGCAAGATGACGCACCACGCTCAGGTAGTGGTAGTAGGATTTACGCACTCTGATCTTCTACCTCCTGGGTATGTAGATAGTCGCACTCCGGATTGATACAAGATTTGTACTCGCCCCGCTGTTTGTCTCGTTTTTCCACCAGAAACATTCCACAACGGGGGCAGCTGAGATTCAAGGGCTTGTAATGGCTGATGAAATCACATTCCGGGTAGTTGCTGCAGCCGTAAAATTCCCTACTGCGCCCACCCTGTTTTCTGCGGGCCACGATTTTGCCGTCGCAGTCCGGCCGGGGACAATCACCCAGCGGGACCGCCTTGGTATTGCGACATTCGGGGAAGCCGGTGCAGGCGATAAAAAAGCCGTAACGGCCCAGTTTTTTCACCATCGGCCGGCCGCACTTCTCGCAAGTATGATTCGTCGGCTCATCTAAGACCCCTTTGATCGATTCCAGGGTCTCCATTACATGATCCACCTGCTCTTTGAAGCCGCCGTAAAAACTTCGGATCACGTCCACCCATTGCGCCTTGTCTTCTTCGACGGCATCCAGACGCTTCTCCATCTCCGCCGTGAAGTCCTCGTTGACCAGGTCGGGGAAGGAGCTGGTGAGCAGATCGCTGATGATCCGCCCCAGCTGAGTAGGCACCAGCTGCCGGTTCTTTCTGGACACGTAGTAGCGATTGAGCAAAACCGAAATGATCGGTGCGTAAGTGGACGGCCTGCCGATACCCTTTTCCTCCAAAGCTTTGACAATCGTTGCGTCGGTGAAACGCGCCGGGCCGGAGGTAAAGTGTTGTTCCGGATGAAAAGACAGGCACTCCACTTCCTCCCCTGGAGAAAACCGGGGAAGGGTTTTATGCTTTTCCTTGGAAGCAAGGATCTTGAGTACCCTTTGGAACCCGGGTTCCACCACCCTGCGGGCACTAGCTCTGAACACAGCCTTTCCGGCTTGAAACTCAACGGTTAGCGTGACGCTCTGGGCCGGAATCATCTGTGAGGAAACGAACCTCTCCCAGATCAGAGAATACAGCTTGAGTTGATCTTTATTCAAATGCGCCTTGGTTGTATCCGGTGTGTTCTGCACGTAGGTCGGTCGAATCGCCTCGTGGGCATCCTCCGCCCGCTTGCCCACACTGTAGGTATTGGCCTTTTCAGGCACTGCCCCCGGGTACTGTTCGGAAAGAAACGCCCGTACACTTTCCAGGGCGGTTGTAGACACCCGGGTGGAGTCGGTACGCATATAGGTGATAAGGCCGACTCGACCGGAACCTAAATCGACCCCCTCGTACAGCTGCTGGGCAATCTGCATTGTTTTAGCCGAAGTAAAACCAAGACGGTTGGCGGCTGCCTGCTGCAGTTGAGAAGTCGTGGAGGGAGGTTTCGGCCTGGTGGTTTTCTCCTGCTCATTGATCCCGGAAACCTGGAAGGGTAGGCCGTGCAGGCTGTCGATGATTTTTAATATCTCTTCGTTGCTCTTGATGTTGGTCTTCTCGCCTTCAATACTGCTAAGCAAGGCTCGAAAGCTGGTTTTACCCTTGTGGATCTCGGCTTCCAGGCTCCAGTACTCTTCGGGGACAAAGGCTTCCACCTCTTTCTCCCGCTCACAGATAAGCCTCAAAGCCACTGATTGAACTCGGCCGGCGGACAGACCGTTCTTGACTTTCTTCCAAAGTATGGGCGAGAGATTGTACCCTACCAGGCGATCCAATACCCGGCGTGCTTTCTGAGCCTTCACTTTGGAAAGATCGATCTCTCCCGGATGGGAAACTGATTCACGAATTACATCGGGAGTAATCTCGTTGAAAACGATACGCTTAATAGAAAGGCCGGGTTTCTTTTTTAACAGCGCATTTCGCAAGTGAAAAGAGATGGCCTCTCCTTCTCGATCGTTGTCTGTAGCGAGCAACACAAGATCGGATTTTCCCGCCTCCTGCTGAAGTGCCTTCAGGATCTTGGCCTTACCGCGAACGGTAATATACTCCGGAGTAAAATCGTTGTCCACATCGATGGCCAGCCGCGATTTAGGTAAATCCAGTAGATGTCCCATGGAGGCTGACACCGAATACTTAGCTCCCAGGTACTTTTGTATTGTCTTGGCTTTCGCCGGAGATTCAACGATTATTAATGTTTTCATATCCTTCATTCCATTTCCCAATAACTGATAACATCGGCAACACCGCGGATAACCGGGGCACCACAGGCGCGCAGACGGGCCGTACCCCGGCCGATAAGACCGGCAAGGCCGACCTGGTGCACAAAAACGTCACGCCCCTGTTCGAGAGCGTAGTCCGCCGTAATAAGAGCGCCGGAACGCCCGGGCGCCTGCACCAGGACTACCGTCCGGGCCAAGCCGCTGATTATCCGGTTGCGGGCCGGGAAGTTCTGTGCTTGTGGTGGTTCCCCGGGCGGGAACTCACTCATTAAGGCCCCACCCTGTTTTAGGATCCGCCTGCCAACCGCGGCATTACAGGAGGGAAAGATCAAGTCCACTCCGCCGCCCAGTATGGCATACGTTTTTCCGCCACCGTCCAAACTTCCCCGGTGGGCTTCCGTATCAATTCCCCGCGCCAGACCCGAAACGGTTCCCACCCCCATCGCACCCAACTCGAAACCCAGGCTGTAGGCTGCCGACCGGGCCGCTCCCGCAGGACGTCGTGTTCCCACCACCGCAACCAAGGGGTGTGAAAAACTCGGGAGCTTCCCCCTGTAAAACATGACCAGAGGGGGATCCGAAATCTCCCTCAACTGAGGCGGATAGCTGCTATCCCAGTAGAAAGTGCATTGGATCGATCCATCAGTCAAGTATTTTCGATCCGCTTCCGCCTGCTCCAGGTAATTGGCCGGCAGCCAAGCCTTGAGTAATTTACCGACAATACGTTCCAGCTTCCTGACAGGGCATCTCATGACCTCGACGGCACTGCCCAGAGTCTCGTAGAGCAGAAAACGCTCCCGAGGACTCAAAGCCGGGACATGATTCAACGCCAGCATATAGAGCCGCTCAAGCTCAATCATACAGTTCACTTTCAACCCTTCTCTTGTTTTCAAGGGCTTCCTTTTTTTTCGCATCGACTCTGGTAAGGCGAATAATGTCGTCGTAGATCTGAAGCGTTGCTTCAAACCTGCGCATCTGGTAGTACACATTCGCCAGCAAAAACATGGCATCCACGTTTTTACTTTCCTTGGCCAGGATCCTCTCGAGCAGTGATTCCGCCTCCCTGATTCGACCCCGCTCATAGATGTACAAGACCGAAAGCCCGTATAGGGCCCCGACATAGAGCGGATCAAGGGTTATGGCCCTGTTGTAATGGAACTCCGCCTGATCCAACCAAAAATCCCGCTCGCTGTTATCTGCCTGGGTTTGAGCATACCTGGCCGCACAAAGCCCGGAGAGATAAAAAAGAATCGGATTCTCGGGGTGAATGGTCAAAGCCTCTTTCAGCGAGTCGTACGCTTGCCGATACATGGCCGCGCGCATGTACTGAACGGCGATCATCTTATGGAAAATCCCGATTTGTGCACCTGCATCCACCTTCTTTTCCACCACTTTGCGATAGCGCCGGATCCCCGCTCGGAGCTCCTCAATACGCTCAGAGGACAGTTCTTCGCCACGATACTCCTTAGTTTCCATCCCTTTCAATTCGTCTAGGTAGTATTTTTCATCTTTGGAGCAGGAAAGAGAGACTGCGGCCAGAGAAACGGCAAATAGTAAATATAGTCTACCGACGCTCACACAAACCTCTTCCTGTCTCCGTATCGAAGGCTACAGCCCACAACCTAAAAAGAATTTTCGAGCGTAAGCGTAGCTTACGAGAGGGCTGAAATGCCAACTCGATCCGGAGCGATCTCGATCCGGAGCGATCTCGATCCGGAGCGATCGAACCGACAATAATCCCGATTTTGTATATAGTAACTGCCGGGTCGCACTTCCTGCTTCTATCCTCTAGGATGAAACTGTTCATGAAAACCTTTCAGCTCCTTTTCATCGACATGGGTGTAAATTTGAGTCGTTCCGATGTCAGCATGACCCAACAACATCTGCACCGCCCGTAGATCGGCTCCACCCGACAAGAGATGGGTAGCAAAGGAATGACGCAGCGTGTGCAACTTCCCGTCCAGGGCGGCTCTGGAGGTGATCTCCTTGAATCGCTTCCACATCCCTTTCCTGGACAGGGAATTACCCAAACGATTGATGAAAACCGCCTTTCTCCGCCTGCCTTTAACGAGTACGGGCCTGGCCTGGTGCAGATAGCGCTCCAGCCACTCGCCGGCTATCTCACCCAGGGGGACATAGCGCTCCTTGCCTCCCTTCCCAACGACCCGCAAGACCCCTTCCTGTAGAAATACCCGATTCAGACTCAAGGCCACCGCTTCCGACACCCGCAGACCGCAGGAATAGATCAGTTCGAACAGGCACCGATCGCGGATTCCCAGCGGTGTGTCCGTCCCGATGGAGCCGAGCAGGGCGTCCACTTCCTCCCGTGAAAAAACCCTCGGGATATTCCGGGCCAGCCGCGGAGACTCAATATGTTCGATCGGGTTGCCGTCGATTAGCTCTTCCCGCAGCAGATAGAGGAAAAAGGCCCGCAGGCTGCTCAAACACTTGGCTACACTTCTGGCGCTCAAACCTTCCACCTGCCGCCACACCAGGTACTCGATCAAATCAGAACTGCTCACAGCGGTTAAGGTATGTCCCTCCTGCTCGAGGTACTGCAGCAGCAACCGCAGTTCGCGGGAATATACCGAGCGCGTGGCCCTGGACAGCCGCAGCTCTGCGGTCATATAATTGTCGAATCCTCGAACTATATCCATAATCCTTGCTATTCAGCCCCGCTCATTGTTTTCTTTTCCCTTAGAATCGTGGGAACATTTAGATCAGCTTCCCTGGAATTCCTGCCCACGAGGAAATCGCAGGTCGATTTGAACCCCTTGCGCATGGTGCTCCACTCGTCGTAAGAGATTATCTCACCATCAAGGCTCTCGTCTTTTCGAACCGGCTTCGTTCTGTCGATATGGAAACCCGTGGCAATCACGGTGACCCTGATTTGGTCGTTCAACGAGGGAATAACGCAATTACCCGGGATTATGAGGGCGTCGCTGTCCGCGCTGGCCGTGATGATCTTTAAAACCTCCTCGTATTCGGAAAGACAGAGATCATCGCCGCCGGTCACATTTACCAGGATACCTTTGGCACCCTCGATTTTAGCATCTTCCAGCAGCGGATTACTGATGGCATTTGTCGCCGCATCTACGGCGCGGTTGTCTCCCGTACCGATACCGATGCCCATGAGGGCGTCTCCCTGACCCTGCATGATCGTTTTGACATCGGCGAAGTCTATGTTGATCTCTCCCGGCTCGGTAATCAGATCAGAGATCCCCTGAACGCCCTGGCGCAGTACATCGTCGGCCATGAAAAAAGCTTCCTTAATTGGCGTACGCCGCTCAACAATCTTGAGCAGGTACTGATTGGGGATAACGATAAGGGTATCCACCTCTTGACGTAGTTTCTCTATACCCTCCTCGGCAATTTTCATTTTGCGACGCCCCTCGAAATCAAAGGGCTTGGTAACCACAGCCACACTCAATGCCTCAATCTCCCTGGCGATTCGAGCAACAATCGGCGCAGCACCAGTGCCCGTTCCGCCTCCCATCCCGGCCGTAATAAACACCATGTCCGCTCCATCGAGGCCCTCCCTGATCCGGTCTTCATCCTCCAGTGCGGCATTTTCTCCGATTTCCGGTACACCCCCGGCACCCAGACCGCCGGTAAGTTTGGTTCCCAGGGGTAATTTTATATCCGCTTCAGAAAGCTGCAGGGCCTGTTGGTCCGTGTTGGTAGCAATAAACTGTACATTTTTCAAGCCGACAGCAATCATCCGGTTGACGGCATTGCTTCCCCCGCCGCCAATGCCGATGACTTTGATCTCTGTCAGGTTGTTCAATTTGTCCTCGACGAACTCGATATTCATGTTCCCCTCCCAAGGTCCTAATTATTTTATTCCGCCAAACTGATGGCCTGTTCCGTTTAGATCGACATCAGAAAAATTCCTTGAACCAGGTTCTCATGCGGTCCCAGACACTGACAAAGATCCTATCGCTGGAGCTGGTGTCGAGATATCCCGTTTCGAGCTTGCCATCCCCGTAGAGCACCAGCCCCACACCGGTGGCATATATAGGGTTGTAATACTCCTCGACCAAGCCACCCATCTTGAAAGGATACCCAATTCTGGCCGGTAGGTTGAAGATCTCTGTGGCCAGCTCCGCAGTGCCGGGCAGCAAAGATCCGCCGCCCGTGAGGACAACCCCGCCTCCCAGGAGCTTCAGGTATCCTTCCTGATTGACCTGCTCCCGAATCATACCGAAAATCTCCGCCATTCTTGATTGGGTGATATTGACTAACTCTTCCCTTGGTATCTGCCGGGGCGGCCGCCCGCCGACAC
>SDBT01005953.1_pt1 | contig 20388 bp, 43 predicted proteins | sample 2277101 | NCBI WGS metagenome assembly SDBT01 (sample SAMN10404973, study PRJNA504765) | marine sediment metagenome | isolation source: marine sediment core GS10_PC15, 103 cmbsf | place: Arctic Ocean: Southern Knipovich Ridge | collected 2010 | reverse complement strand
TCAAATTACCAGTTGTATTAATATCGCCTGTGGTAACTATTCCACTTGGAATGTTTATTGGACTTGCTCCGAAAAGGTTTCCTGAGATTGCTACGTTTATAAAGTTTGAATCGCCTGTTACTACTATTCCTCCGTCGTTAAATGTTACTCCGTCTATTGTTAGGTTTGCTATGTTGGCGTCGCCTAGTACGTTTAGGTCTTGTACTAGTACGCTGTTTGCATTGTAGTTTGTTAGTCCGTTGAATGTTGCACTTGTTGAAGTATTAAGAGTTCCTGTTAATGTTGTTGCTCCAGTATAATTTAATGTTGTTGCTGTTAATGCTAAGTCTCCTGCTCCTATTCCAAACTCCATTGAGTCAGCCGTATTGTTTGTAAAATTGTCTCCAAACGCATAAGAGTTTTGTGCAGAAGCAATTGTTCTGCCATTAAATCCTCCGTAAGAAAACGAACCTAGTCCGCTTGCTGTTGCAAAACCTATTGCAATCGCAAACTGGTCGCTTGCTATTGCACCAGAACCCAATGCAACTGTTTCGTCTGCTCCTGCTTTTGCATTCTTTCCTATTGCAACAGCTTCTGTTCCATTTGCTCCGTCAGAATTTGCTGAGAGTCCAATACAAACTGCGTTTGTTGCTTGACAGTTTGCTGATGCCCCTATTGCTACTGAACCAGTTGCTGATGCAAGAGCAGTATTTCCTAAAGCTATTGCACCCGAACCACTTGCAAATGCAGAATTTCCTCCTGCAAATGATTGATTTCCTGTTGCCTGTCCTCCTGCTACTCCAACTCCTCTTGATGCACCAGTTATCTCAATTGCTGTTTGAGTTGAGCCTCCAACATTTACTTTAATTAAAATGTCTTTGTCTTCTGTCAAATTTTCTATAATTAAATTGTTTACCGAAGTGCTTAGTTTTCCATCTGCTCCAATAAGCAATGGGTCTATTGTCAAACTTCCTGCTGTTAATGCTCCTGCAACATTTAAACTAACCATATTAGTATCATTCAAAGTTAAAGTGGCACCAATTCGTTTAATTGAAATGCTATCAAAGCTCATTCCACCACCAACCGCTTTTACAACAGAAAAACTTGCAGTGCTTACTGTTTCAATAATGCTATATGCTGTTCCTTGTGCAAATCCTACAACGCTGTCGCCTCCAAGATTAATAGTAGTATTGCCTGTATTTCCTAGTCCTGTTGTTATTACAACATATCTTACACCGCTTACAACTGTGAAAGGATTTGCTTCCGTTATTGTTCCTGAATTCGGATTTACTATTACTGCTTGTCCTGCTCCATCAATTACCCATCCTCCCCCTGCATTCCATTCTCCTGCATCATCAAAAGAAGGGTCAACAAGTTCCTCCGAACCAATAGTATTAATTCCACCTATCAAATTAGAAAGTCCTGCAACATTTATTCCATCATTTGCAAAACTTACTCCTGAAATTGTTAAGTTAGCAATGTTTGCATCTCCCAAAACATTCAAATCCTGCACAAGCAAACTGTTTGCATTATAATTTGTCAAATCTTTTCCCAAAGTAACAGATGCTTCTGCTAAAGATTTTACATTGTAACCTAAAGCGATTGCACCAATTCCATCTGCAATTAAAAGGTCATTAGAAAATCCCATTGCAACACTTCCAGCACCACTTGAAGTAATATTTCCATCACTTGCTGTATCTCCAAAAGCAAAACTTCCAGTACTTAAAGCTCTAATTCCTTCAAATGAAAAAGGGGGAGACCAATTTGGTGTTCCTCCAGCAAATGCTCCAGATGCTTCAGAAAAAACTCCTTTCCATCCAAAAGCAATAGCATCTTGCAGCGCAACTGCTCCTTGTCCCATTGCAATAGCATCTGCACCAGCAGCTATTGCTCCTCTTCCAATAGCAATTCCATAACTTCCGTCTGATGTTGCTCCTCCAAGTGCTATTGAACCAGTATCTGTTGCGTTTGCTATTGGACCAATTGCAACTGAACTATTCCCACTTGCTGTTGCATTACTTCCAATTGCTATACTAGCTACATTACTTGATGTTGAAGAACCACCCAAAGCTATTGAACCAACATTTGTTGAATTACCCCCAAAAGCAAAACTGCTTACTCCACTTGCTGTTGCTCCATCTCCTAACGCCACGCTATTTATTCCTGATGCTGTGCAGTTGTCGCATTCTATTTTATCCACATTCCACAAGCTTCCACCCATAAAACTTACGCCAGTACCAAAATTGGAATCACCAATAGTCCACAACCGATTCAAATATGAACCCTGGGAAACACCCAAATTAACAAAATTAGAATCTGCTCCAAGTGTTACTCCTGAAACATTCAAAGTAGAAAAGTACGCATTATCAGCTTCCAAATTAACAAAATTGGAATCACCAATCGCATTAACATCCCCATTCTGCAAAATGAAACCGCCCAAATTCAAATCAGCATTCATAAAATTTGTTCCATTTCTTGACAAAAACAATTCAGCCAAAGCAGTGTTCGGAGGCTTTAAAGAAACATGAGAAGCAGTATTACCTTCCTGAAAAACAATAACCTGAACAGTTGCTCCACCACCAACAACATTTGCAAAAACTTTTATAACAAGCCTGTTGTTATCAATGTCCTCATCTTCTGGCAAAACACCATGAATATCAAAAGCACTTTTAATTGTTGTTACCAAAGGAGAATCTTCAGAAGAAAACAATTCTGTTTCCGTTCCACCTATATCCCTTTCCCAAAGCTCCCAATATAAAGTAACGGTCTTTGAAGCACCACCAGATTTTTGAAAATGCGCGTGCAAATCGTAAACAGAGGACAAAATCGTATTAAACTCTGGCTTGCCTGGTTCTGTTGCAAAATTAAAAATCTCTTGGTCTAAACCAGCATTCAAAGCAGCCGAAGTATGACTTGACTCAACTTCCCCAGTTTCTGTATCAACCAAATCAAAATAGCCACCAATATCAGAAGCACTGTCAGTTAAAAAGAACTCAAAATCCAAACCAGAAACAGCCATATCAACATATTCCTTTGTTGCAGCGTGCAAACGAAGTTCTGGGTCAGCGTGCAAGTTTACAAAATCTAAAGCAAAAGTTTGCCCAGAAATTCCAACACTAACAAAATTAGAATCACCTGCTGCAACAATAAAATCTCCATTAGTTACCTGCAATCCAACCGTTCCCAAAGCCCAGGGGTCTCCACTCATATCCAAAATACCATTTCCAAAATTGTCAGCCAAAAACGCAGTAAAAACACTATTACCAGAATAAAGATTTGTAGCAAACACGCCACCAGACGCACCAATGTTAGTAAAATTTGCATCATCACCAACAAGCAAACCACCAGTAGCAGTAATAGTCTCATCAACCACAAGGCTCCCATGAATGTCAGCATCATCAGCAACATCCAAATCATTCAAAACATCCAAATCGTTATTAGCCGTAATATCAAAACCGTCAATATCCCCATCAACATTAATTCCAAAATTTACAAAATTCCAAACAGGCCCTGAAGCATCAATACAATTATCCCTATCACTAAAAGAACAAAAAGAATCAGAAACAAAACCAGAAGCAGACTCAACAAAACCAGTCGCATTAATATCATGCAACACATTCAAATCAACCTCATTCCGAGCAACAATATAATTCAAAGTAATAGAATTAGCATCAATATTCCTAGCCAAAATATCCTGAACATTCAAATCCTCCCCATTAACATCAGACAACCTAAAAATAGGAGGCGGAGGCGGAGGAAAACTCAAAAAAGAAAAAAACGCAAAACCAGAAGGCAACAGCATTAAAACAACCAAAGCCAAACTAAAAATTCTTAAAAACACCAACATCCCTTCCCTTCACACCCAAAACCAAAGCAAAAACAAGCCAAACAAAACCAGAAGCAAACAAACCATAATGCCAAGCAGAAACCATAGCAGAAGAACCAACAGTCTCCTTCACATAAACAGGAGTAGCAGAAATCACAACAGAACCATCATTCAAACCACTATAATCCCACCGGTCAAAATAATCAATCCCCTCACCCCCCAAAGAAACAGCAGTAATCATACTCAAAACAAAAGCCATCAAAAAAAACGCAGGAGACCTCTGCCAAATAGCAAAAAACAAAAAAGCCAGCAAAAAAACAATCTGAAAATAAAAAATCGCTTCAATCATACCAAATGCACCATTAAAGGCTGCGTCCTTATCCAGGACGCAAAAGGGATTTCAAGTTATCAACTAACGCCTAAACGCGAAAGTTAAGCCCGCCAAAAGTCCGATTATTATGACGCCTGCAATTATCAGGTCTGCCAAATTTAGGATGTTCTGAGCACCGCTTGAAATGTTATCTTTGTTCGCACTTGCGTAGAACTCAACAAAGATTATCAAGGCCAGAATTCCTACAATCGCACCGACAGCCAAGCCTGCTACGTTGACTTGTCCCCGTTTGTCCAAATTGAATTTCATGGTACAAATATAATAGCAAGGTTTCATATATGAAGCATTGAAATTTCAATTAGCTTGTATTGCACGAATTTGGACAGTATGCAGGGTGAGTATTTAAATGACATTGTTTGGGAATTATTAGAATTTTATTCAAAAATAAAGGTTTATAAACATATACTAACAGTAAGATATTATTATGAAAGCAAAAAAAGAACTTGAAACAAAAATACAACAATTGCAAGCAGACCTTGTAGAAGCAAAACAAGGAATGCCAGCACACCTAATAAGAGAAAAAATAAGACTACTCAAATGGGTTATTGAATGAAAAAAGGCAAGCATCTTTCCAAAGAAACTCGTAAAAAAATATCCGAATCAAATAAGGGAAAAATAGTTTCTATTGAAACACGAAGGAAAATATCAGAGGCAAATAAAGGCAAACCGAGTCCAATGCTAGGCAAACATCATTCCAAAGAATCTAAAAGAAAACTATCAGAATCTCATAGTGGAAAAAATAATCATTTCTTTGGAAAAAAACATACTCCAGAAAGTTTAAAAAAAATAGGCGAAGCAAGCAAAGGCAGAAAATTTTCTTTAGAATCACTAAAAAAAATGTCTAAATCACGAACAGGAAAAAAGCGGTCTTTAGAAACACGAAAGAGAATGTCAGAAGCCCAAAAGGGAGAAAAGGCTCCTTGGTTTGGTAAGCATCTTTCTGTAGAACATAAAAGGAATTTGTCTAAAGCGTTAAAAGGCAAAAAAAATCCTTTCTATGGAAAACACCACCCTCCCGAAATACTAAAAATATTATCCGAAGCAAAGAAAGGAGAAAAACATCCGTTCTGGTTGGGTGGAAAAAGTTTTGAACCGTACGGATATGCGTTTAATAAGGATTTAAAAGAATTGATTAGAGCCAGAGACGGCCACCGTTGCCAGGAATGCTTCAAACACGAAACAGAGTTGTTTTCAAAAAACGGAAAGCCAAAAAAACTAAGTATCCATCATATAAATTATTCAAAAACTCACAATTGTGTTGAAAATTTAATTTCTTTATGTCCAAATTGTCATTCCAAAACAAACTTTAAAAGAAAAGACTGGACAAAATACTTTCAAAAAAAGATTATACTAGCACAACAGAAGGCACTAAAGAAATTGCTTTACAAAGACATTCAAGAAAGAATAAAAAAACAAAACACAATCGTAACAGTCATAGGCAAAACACATGCAGGTATGTCAGAAACCAGTATGCGGATTGCAGACCAAATAAACAAAAAACTAGCACTCGGAGGCGATAATAATGGAGAAACCAGAATGGAACTGTAACGAATGTGATACCTTTTTCTTTTGGGGATATGAAACATTACCAACAAAGAAAGAAATGAAAATACTAACAGTTCAAAAAGGAGAACCAGTAATAGGAATACCCAAAACAAAAAAACAATGGGAACAAGCACAACTACGCGTTGCAAAATGTGAACACTATTCAATGACCTACAACGAACTAAAACAAAACAAATTCTACAACCAATGCAAAACAAAAATAAAACTCTGCCAAAAATGCAAAAACAAAATCAAAAAACTCAAAAAACAAGGATTGATAAAATAAAAGGAGGAAACTGAAATGGAAGAAAAAGAAAAAATGTTTAGAAAATATTACAGTATAAGACTTCATTTTTTAAATAATCTTGAAAATAAAAATCATTATATAGAGGGAAGAATTGAAGAATTAAAAAGAATCAAAAAGTTTGTTTTTGATGATTTTGAACCAAAAGAGGCGAAAAAATAAATGAATGTTGAGAATATTTTAAAATTATTTAAAACTTGTCCTTGTGTTGATTGTGGAGGATGCAGGTTTAGAGATGATAGTAAAGGCTATCCAATACCTTTTAAATGTAAAACTTGTCAAGGAACTGACAATGTTTATTATCTTGGAACAAAAGAATATGTTAAATTTGTCAAGATACTAAAAAAAGAGGCGAAAAAGAAAAATGGAACTTGATTTTAGAGAATGTAAAACTAAGGAAGATGTTGCAAAAGTCTTTGCAAAAAACAAAGTCAAAGTTCCAACCAGAGCAATGATTGAATCGGCTTTGTCTGGAAAGCCAAGCACATAACAAAAAAGAGGCGAAAAAGAAATGAAGAAAAAGGGTGTTTCTAAGTTTTTTTATGTTTTGTTTGGTTTATCTTTGGTTTTTGTTGCTTGGTTTTTATTAAGCGAGCATTATTGGACTGTGGCAAAATGGATGACAGGAATTTAAAAGAGGCGAAAAAGAAAAATGACTAAATGTAATTTGTGCGAAAAACCTATTAGGTTTTGGCAAGAAAAAACAGGCATTGGAAATAGACATTTGTCTTGTTTTCAGGCCGCAATTAAAGGAATGCGATTTCAAAAGGAATTAGAAAAAGAGGCGAAAAAGAAATGAATGAAATTCTCTTAATTTTTACAATGTTATTTTGGGGATTTACTCTCGGATGGGTTTTACATATGGAATTTGTTAGATTAGAACGTAAACGAAAAAGGAAAGAGGCGAAAAAGAAAAAGGCGGTGGCACGAAATGAACGGTAAAGAAAAAATCGAACTATGTTTAAAACTTTTAATGAATTACGATTTTGAAGAACATAAAAAAAAGTTTCCTGAAACCTGTTCTGTTATAGGTTCAAAACAATTATTCAATTCAGGATGGGTTACTGGATACAAACAACGGTTAGAAATTGAAGAAGCAAAAAAAAGAGGCGAAAAAGAAAAATCTCGCATTCCAAATAAGCCAATTAGAAAAAATAAATAAGAAATTGGAAAGCCTTAGAGTCCTATAACTTTGCCAGCTTTTTGCAAAAAAAACCCCTCCAAACCATTTCCAAAAAAACCTTCACTTCCTTGTTGGAAGCAAGACCATAAACCATTACCTTTCCAGAACGAAAAAAAGTAGCAGTAAAACCATCCTGCTTTAAAACAATTCTCCCAAACTGTTCATCAAAAGAAACACAGGCAACAAACTCGCTTTCGTGCAAACAATTAAACACCATAATCAAATCCAGGCATTTTCCTTTTGGCAAAACAAAAACAGAACGCCTAAGCAAACCAACCTTTTCCAAAACAACGGCCATGAAAGAAAAAACCCTCTTACAACAAATATTGAATAAAATTGCACTTTTTGCATTTGAAACGAAACCTGTCTCCATTAATTCTTAAAGAACCACAATTTGGACAACGCAAACGAGGAAGGTTTCTGTAACTCATTTTCTTTTACCTCTTTTTTGTTTCAATTTTTCTTTGACTTTTTGACGCCATTTTTTTTTCATATTTTTTGTGTTTTTCTTTTCTTCTTTTATCAAAGCACTTTTTACAAAACCTTGAAGCCTTTGTTTTGGTTGAGTCAATATCTTTTCCACAGGTTTTACAAAGGCCTGAATGCTTTTTTTTCAACTCTTTTCACTTTCCAAGTTTTGAATTATTTGTTTTGTTTCAATTTTTCGTATTTTTCGTTTATTTCAGCAATTTCTCTTGCAAACTGGTCTTCTTCTTTAAAAGTCCAATCTCCAAGTCCTGATTTCTTTTTAAAATCCTTCCAGTTCTTATAACCATTTTTTTTAGCATAATTATCCAAAATTAAGTATGTTGCCATTTTGTAGTAGTCTGGCTGTTTTGTTTTGAAAAACTTTCTTGGAGCTTGTTCTAAAGCTTTCTTTTTTGGTTTCATTCAATCGCCTGCCTCCTATTTTTTTCTTCAACATACCCAATCAATTTTGCAGGATTTCCTTGCATTACTGCATAAGCCGGAACGCTTTCAAAAACCGAAGCCCCCATCATTATGATACAGCCTTTTCCAAGCGTTACCTTTTTCTTAAAACCAGCACTTGAAATGGTAACAGAATGATTTATGAAAACATCATCCTCAATTACTATTGGCGAAACCTTATCACAATTTTGCGTAACAGGATTAAAACCATCCAAACCAGTATCACCAGTAACAAGCTGTGAAAGATGCCCAATAGTAACATTGTCTCCAATCGTAATCGGTTCACAAATGTGAACGTTTCTGCCAATGAACACATTTTTTCCAATAGAAGTCGGGCCATTAATTTGCGACCACTTACCAACAACAGTATCCTTTTGCAACCTTACCAATGGATGAATACAAGCAGACCGCCTAACATTTGGGTACTTGTATAACCTGTCTTTTAAATATACGATTAATTTGTGCATTAACAGTTTCATGTCAATTCCTCCTTTTTTCCAACTATTGAATAGTAAGCTGTTCCTAAATGTTTTGGAAAAAAGTAATCAATATGTTGTCGCCAAAAAAGCTTTTCTTCAACAACCTCTAAACCAACCAAGCCAAACAAGGTTTTAAGATGTCCGGGCTGAAACATCATTTTGTGTTGAATTTCTAAAACAGGACTATGTTTAAGCCAAAGTGTTGCATGATAGTTTCCAAAAGGCCTGCCAAGCTTGTGAAAACGCCAATAGTCTCCATTGTCAACAATTATTTGAACAAAACCATTAGGCTTTGCATACAAAACACAATCTTCCAAAAACTTTTGTGGATTACCCAAACAATCCATAACATTTGCATTATAGACCAAATCAAAGCTATTCCAGTATTCTTTTGGCAAAGTGTTTTTAAGATTCCAAACCAAGTCAGTGCTTGTTGTTTTAGAATAATTTACGCCCAAAGCTCCTGGGATTTTTTTATTACCACAACCCAAATCAAGCGTTTTACCTTCAACTTTAAAAATAGGCGGTTCAATCTTTTGAGTAGTTTCCTTACTACCCAAAATATATTTCTTTACTTTTTTCTCACTCATTTCTTTTCATACCCCTTTACTTACAAATTAACATCAGACAATACATTCTTCTTTATGGCATTGCAATTAATCCAATTGCGAACCCTATTAAAGACACAAAAGTATTCATCACCAAGCAATGCAGCCAATTGCCTTTCAGAAAACCTATCAGCACGTTCAATATAAATATGTTCAAGCCGTTGAGCAACAAACCTATTAGAAAAACCCAAACCTTTCAACACAAAACGATTAAAACTGTAAGGAATTTTGCTCAAAAAAAACCTTAACAAAACTTCACACGCCCTAAAAGAACGGCCTCTATTTCCATAAACACCAAAATAAAGCATTTTTCTTGCAACACGCTTTAATTCAGGCATGGTTTTTTTGTAATCAGTATGATGCAAAACACCACTGCAAATAACTGCGTCAAAACTATTATCTGGAAAAGGCAATGCTTCAATATTTCCCTCAAAAATTTCAACATCTGAAAGCAAAGGATTGTTTGCCTTTCTTTCCAAAACCTGCTTGGTGTTTAAGTCAATTCCAGTAACTTTCAGACCATGCTTTGTATAAACTTCTATATGATAGCCTTCGCCACAACCAGCATCCAAAACTGTCTCAACTCCAAAATGCTTTGCCAAAACAAAAAAGTCTTTTAAGTAATCCCTTTCACCCTTTGCCTGCAAGTTTTTTATATCATTAGCATTGTATTCAGTCCACTTTCTTAAAAACAATTCTTTTGTATTCATTTTTTCACAACCTTTTTTTCTTTTTTTAAACATATCATAAAAGAAGAAGCAAATGCGAGTAGTTTGCTGCCGTAATGGGAGTGGATTGGAAAAATGTCAATTGCACGAAAGCCTTTTGCTTTAGCCATTTGAACCAATTGAGTTGGAGTAAATTGGTATCTTGTTGTAACACCAATGCCTGTTTTGTAATGTTTTTTGTTTTCTTTCTGCAAGCCAACAGTTTTAAGACCTAAAAGGCTTTTAGGATTTCTACACTTGGAAACTTTGATTGCTTCTAATAAAAGCAATGGCGCGTTTCCCTCAGAAACCTCGTCTTTGGTAAAATCGTTTAAGGAAAACATATTAAACAAACGATTTCTTGAACCAAGAACCAAAAACCCACCTGGCTTTAAAGCAATAAAAGCCAAATCAAACAAGGCATCCAATTCTTTGTAAGAAATGTATTCAATAAAACCGTTTGCAGAAACCAAGCCAAATTCTTCTTTTCCTGTTTTGAAGCCAAAAATGGAACAACATTCAAACCTGGCAGTATTATTCTTTAACTTTAAGGCACTTGCTTTTGCGACCTCAATCATTTCTTTTGAAAAATCTACTCCAACACCAATTAATCCAAGGCCAGCAATTTCACAAACAAGGTCTCCAGTTCCACAACCCACATCCAAAACCTTTTCTATTGCATTACTTCCCTTAACAATTTTTAAAACATAATCGTTTCGTTCCCTTATTACATTAACAGCATTCTTTTTTCCAACAGCCTTTTGCTTCCAATCCCCTGCATGAGAATCAAAATAATCAAAAGCCTGCTTTTGCTGAATGTTCATAAAAGCACCTCGTTGCAATCAATTCTGTTTAAAGAAAACAAATCAAGTTTTTTTGTTGAAACCGCCCAAACATAACCATACTGTTTTAACAAATCAACACAATGCACATTGAATTGACCAAAAGGATAAGAAAAACAAGACGGCCTGCCAACCTTTTTTTCCAAAATCTCAGTAGAAGCCTTAATTTCTGTTTCTTTTTCAGAATAGCTAAGGTCTGTTAAAATTTGATGCGTATGCGAATGGCTTCCTATTTGCATTCCTTCCTCTTTTAATTCCTTAATTTGGTCCCAGTTCATAAACAGTTTTTCAATTTCTTCCCTTTCATCAAACTGCTCTGCAAAAACCTTGTTAGCCAAAACAGGGCTTTTTCTTAACTCATGTTTTAAGTTGGCTTCGTAAACAGAATCATAAGCATAAAAAATAGGCGGTAAAAACTTTTTGTTAGAAACATTTAATTCCTTAAAAACTCTTGGCTTTTTTAAAAGCAGCCAAATCTTTTGAGTGCTAGGAATTTTGTTTAAAGCATTTGTTATAATAAAAAAAGTTCCAATTACATTGTTGCTTTTTAAAATTGGCAAAATCTTGTATTGTTCAAGCAAGCCATCATCAAAAGTTAGCTTAAAACCAAGCCTTTTTGCAACCTTTACCTGAGACTCAAACCGCTTTAAATCACAACACTTGGCTTCATTTCTTATTCTGTGGTAGGTTATAATCATTTTTTCGCCTCTTTTTGACAAGTCCAAGTTCCTATTTTTGATGCAAAACCATTACATTTCCAATAAAGTGCGTTATCATCTTCTCCTATTGTAAGCCAACAATTATCCCAATAACCTGAAATTGCAATTACTCTTTTAGTCATACTTGTTTCTTTCGGAATTATCTCAACTGTAAAAAACGGATTAGTTTGTGTAACCAAAATTAAGATTAGTCCAATAACAAGTAATCCTGTTAAAATTCCTGTATTAAAACTTCTACTACAATCTTCACAACTCATTCACTTTTTCGCCTCTTTTTTTGTTTCGCCTACTTTTAGCCCTTTTGGATAAATTTTTCTTACAAGACTTTTCAAAATTGGTTCATTAGTTTTTGCCATCACTTTTTCGCCTCTTTTGGTTTCGCCTGCTTCACAGTTGGTATTCCAATACAACCATTTTCTATTACGTGTGTCTGAACACCAATACCGACAGAATTACTTTCTGAAGATTTCGCCTGCAAACGAACAGCCGACAACAAACGCTTTTTGAACCATGAAATAATTGCTTCTTTTTGTGAGCCATCAAAATTTTTATATCTATTAACTGCCCCTTCATAGGCAGGAATATCAGCCTGATAAAATTCTTTAAGTGCTTTTTTAATTTCTGATTGTTTTACTTCCAAAGCCAACACCACAAGTTCTTCTGCTCTTTCTTTAGGCAATTTGTTATGCCAAGTATTCATCATACTATCCCAATTTGTAAACTTCCATTCTTTTGCCAGTTTGTCCAAAACCTTCACAACCAAAACTGAATCAGACTTATGCTTTGTACTTATCGGCAACCTGTTTCCTTTTTTATCATAAACTTCTCTAGCCATCAACAACGCCTCCCAAACACCAATCAAAACATTTAATCTGGGCAATAGGTCTGCCAACAACATTCTCGTCCAAATACAACAACGCTTGAGTACAACCACTTACACAATCAACCTTACGCTGATTTGGGTTACAACCAAAAAAACTTTCAACACATTCATCCTTCTGCTCGGCAATTTCTTTTTTCTCACACCAACCATCAATAACAGAACAAGACAACATATCTTGAGGGCAACTCGCATTGTGTTCATCAGAAGAACAACACAATTCCTCATCCAACCATCTAATCGTTTGCTCGGCATCAACACGAACAAAACGCTGCCCCAAAAGATTAAGTTCGCCATCATTACCATCAAAAACAGCAAGTATGCCCATACCACTTGCACCAATAATAGTGCCAAAAATTAAACCCAATATTAAAACATCATTTCCATCCATAATTCCTCACACTCCTCCTTTTATATTCCAACCAAAATTACGCTTACTAACAAAATCAAACCACAAACTATAAGCAACCAAAGATAAACAACAGAAAAAAACAAACTGGTCTTTTTAGCCATTTCAAGAACATCCCCTGTATGTTGCTGACTTTTTAGCAGCTTGTCTAAAATGCCGGGTTCTAATGGGTTTGGCAAGCCGGTCTAAAGCGTCTCTCATTGCTTGAAGGGTTGTCAAATGAAGTTGTATATTTGCATTGTAAGAGGCAAGAGATTGAGAGAAAAGCTTGACAGCATCCCTAAAATGGACAGGAAGGTTACAGTATTCGTCAGCTTGTTCGATTGAAACAAAATCAAGCTCTTTACCAGTAACCTTGTGGCCTGATTGGTCTAAATGAACGCTTTTATCAATCTTTACTCCATTAGAAGCAGTAAAAGTATATTTGACTCTTTTAGCAAAAGCGTCTTTGACAGCAAACTCTTTTGTAACCGGTTCGGCTAGGGCTGCATAGACTTTGAGGCCTGAATGAATGAATTGAAGGCTTTTAACCCAGGAGAATGCTCTGGCTCTGGATTGTTCAAGCAATTGCTTAGCAGAACCAATCTTTAAAGGCCCTGTTATTTGAGAAGGGTAAACTATGAGGTTTTTGGTCGTTTGTCTGAGAAATCCTTGTTTGGAGGAAAAAAGGTATTGGCAATTGTTTCTTAGACCTGTTTTGGAAAGGTGGGGAGAGAATGGAATGGAACAGTTTTTCTTTAATGGAAACTTCCAAGCAATGTTATGAGCAAATAAGAGTTTGGAAGACAATGCTTTGTCAATTAAAGAATTGTTGTTATTTTTTGTTGTTTTGTCTTTCCTCTCGTTATTGTTCGTTAAATTTTGGGTTTTACGAGTTTTTAACTCGTCCCCCACGAGGTTTTTGCCAAGGGTGCTGCGAAGCGAGGAGTTGGCAACTCGTTCGCTTGTTTTGCAGGCACTCTTGGCTTGTTTTTTCATTTGATTAGCCTCTCTTCAAATTTTCCTGTTGATGTATTAAATACTTTTTGAATGCCTAGTTTTTTGCTTGCTTCCATTCTTTTTGAAAAATGCCATTGTTGTTTTAGGATTGCGTTCCAGGTTCTTGGAGGAATGATGCCGAGAAGTTCTGTTAGTCTTGCTAAGGATATGTCTGAAATGTTCCATAGGAAAAATCTTACTTTGTATTTAAAATCCATCATAACAAATCACTTAACCACTTTGTAACAACCTAGTAATAACCACTCAACAAAAACCACGAAACAAAAATAAAATATAAAGCAAACAAAATATAAAAAAACTTAGAAACTCCCTTTTTGGTTGTTTTGCAGGCTCTTTCAGCTTGTTTCATTGTTTTGCCTCTTTTGGTTTCCATTTCTTTATTATTCTTTCTAATTCAAATACTGGGATTGCAGGAAAAACACAAAGTCCACTAAACCTTTTTACTCTTTTAAGGTCGTCTTGCCAAATAAATTGATGTTCGTAAACATCAGGTAATTTAATTATATGACTTTGTTTATTGATTTTCTCAACATTTCTTCCGTCAAAAACAACCAAAGCAATTTTGAAGTCCCCTGTTTCCGGAAAGTATCCTAAACATTTCTTCATTTCTTTTTTGCCTCTTTTAGTAATTCTTCTTTTGCTTCCTTTATTGGAATCTTCTTTTCCATTGCTCTTTTTATAATCTCTAATTGAGTTACGCCTGTTTCCTTTTCCTCTTGTTCTCTTTCAAATTCTTCTTGTGCGTAATCTATTGCGTGTTCATAGCAATAACCAGTATTATCTTCTTCAAACATTACTGCCTCTTTTTCACACTCTTGGCATTTATTCATTTCTTTTTCGCCTCTTTTGTTTTGTTTTCTATTATTTTTTGTCTTGTTAGTTCTGATTTTAGTATTTGTTTTTCTATTTCTGTTGGTTCTTTTCCTTGCATCATTGCTTTAAACATTGTGTCTAGTCTTTCTCTTGCTTGAGGTATTGTCAATTTTACCATTTCATGCCACAGCCTTTTTTGTGTAGAATTTTTTTATTTCTTTAAAGGGAATTTTTATTATTTCAATTGCGTCTTGTTTTCCGTCTAAAAGCCATGCCATAAAAAATATTGTGCTAAAAGCAACATATGTCATTAAACCAGCTAGTAGTGGAATTAGAAGCCCTGTTCTATAACTAGCCATTAGTAGGTTTGGAAAAAGTATGTCTCCAAGTGGTAATAGTGCAAATGGGTTAAGCATTGCAATTGTTAATGCTATTTTGTCAAACCTAATTGCCATTTCATGCCACCGCCTTTTTTGATTTAAACATTTCAATAAAAATATCTCTAGAAATAAATATTCCAGTTCCTAAAATACCAAAAGCAAATGCTACAACAAAATAACCAAGACCAAGATATAAGCCTGCTCCGCTAAAACTTATAACTGCTGCTAGATACATTAATTTCTCTTTCATTATTTTATCACTACCAGTTCTTTTAGTAGGATGCAGCCTTCGGGTTTTGCTCCAAAGTAGGCTAGCGGGGTCATGTTTCTATTTTCGCAATCTATTATGTGTGCTATTGGTTCTGGTTCATATTTCATACAGGCTATGCCTAGTTTGGAGATGTATCTTAATTCATCATAGCCGTTTTTTATGCAAATTTCTTGTTCAATGTAGTCGTATCCTATTTGGTTAGGAATTACAAACATAAAGAATACCATTCCGCCCATTATTGAAACCATTATTAGTAAGGTTATTATTGCGTCAAATTGTGTCATTCATGCCACCGTTATTGCGATTGTGATTATTGAGATTGCAAGACTTGTGATGCTTGCGTATTTTAGTGCTGGCCTAGTGAATGGTGTAATGTAGTCTTTTCGTTGTTTGAATGCGTTTCCTTTCGGGCCAATGGTTTCCAAGCTATTCCAGGTTGTTATATATTTGCTCATTTAATTTACCTCCTTTACTATGTAGTATTTTTCATTAACTCTTTGAAACTTTATTAATGTTACTTGTTCATTTTCCAAACCCCTGCAAGTTAAGCCTTGTCCGTCTGGAACCCAAGCATAAAGTTCCATTCCAAGACTTTTACAATGGTTTTCTGCTTCCTCATAGTTTTGGGTTGCTACACCTACTACGGTAAGAATTACTAGCATTAGTACGGTAATTATTACGATTGTTAAAAATGTACTCATTAAATTACCTCTACTTGTTTTGAAAATTTGCAGCCTCTGTATGGGTTTCTGAATGTAAAAACTGAAAGCCAGTCAGGGGTACATTTTATTTTTTTAACTAGTAATTTTGTTGGTGTGTCTTTCCAGCAGGCGTGTGAACTGTCGTAATTTTCCGAGTATTCAAATCCGTTTTCTTTGCAAAATTTTTCTAGTTCTGGTGTAAACATTCCAACAGTAAAAAACATACTAATTGTAAAAATAATAAGTATTGCTGGTACTATGTATGCAAGATTCATTTCACTTTGCCTCCTTTGTTCCTTTTGTTAGTAGGTTTTGTTTTAGGTATGTTTTTATTTCTTTTTTTTCGTTTTTTAAAAGCTTTAGTTTGAGTTGTGCTATTTTTAATTGGTTTTTGTTCATTTGTTCAACCATTGTTTGTGAAAAGCCTTGTTCTGAGATTGCGACTGTGGTTCCTTTGAATATTCCTGTTAAGTCTTCTGGAATTGAATCAAAGTCTTCTTCGTCTTCTGGAAATTCTTCTTCAATGCCTTTTTTCATTCTCTTGCCTCTGCTCTTTTTTGCATTGCTTCTTTTCTTTTCTGGTTTCTTAATTCTTCACAATCCGGACAAGGACAATTAAAACTATGACCCATTACTTGCCCACCGCCTTTGGAGAGGTCAGAGAGCCAGAATTCCTGGTGCCTTTCTGGCTCCCTGAAATTAAAGTATAATTCATTAAACGAAAAGCCAAAGGCATTAGTAGTCCCACCTTTTTTTTACTCTTTTTTCCTTCCAATAGTCTTCAAAACTTTCTTTAATTCCTTCCCAACCCAATTCAGTAAAAACCTCAACAGCCTTTCTAATCAAAGGATACAAAAAAACAAGCATTACTCCAAACAACAAAACCCACTCAACAAAAACAAAATTCAAAGACAAAGCCCTAAAAAAAACAACCCCAGCCCAAAACGCGCCAAAAAAAGCAAAAACAGAATCCAAAACAAGCAAAATCTTGTTACCCATCACTTTTTCGCCTCTTTTGATTTTGTTATTTCTATACAGATATAATCTTCATTCCACCAAACTACTCTTTTGTCCAATAATGAAATATTCGGACAGGTATCCCAATCATAAACTCTATTCATCTTTCTTTTTCGCCTCCGCCTGTACCAACAAACGCTCTTTCAAATTTAATAAACAAAAAGAAATTCCTGTATAATATTCGCTTTTGCCATATTGTTTTTGTAATTTACAATTCCTTTTTTCAATTGCACCAACTGCGTTTTCAACTTCTGCTTGCGACAAACACAAAGCCTTCTTAATTATCTTTCTAACTTCTTTCTCTATTTCTTTTGTTGGAATATCAAGACTGCCAGCATCTCCTGCATCACTCAACCAATCTGCAAACAAACTCTCTTTCAAAACCTGCTCCGACAAAATCATTCTTTCACATCCTTCGCCAACAAACGCTTCTTCAAAAATTCACTCATTCTTTTTATCCCATCATTTCTATTATCCTTTCCAACTTCCCAAAGAAAATTAATTCCATCTTCAATATTTCCTAAAACCTCTTGCAGAACCCCTGCCCCCAGATGAAATAACGCCTGCAAGCAAAAAACAGAACCTAAAAAACGAAAGGGCCATTACCCAATCACCACATTTGTTTTGTTAGTCTTTTGTGAACCATTTTCTTTAATCAGCCTGTTTATAATAGAGTACCAAGGCTCACCATCCCATTCTCTCAAAGCCCCTAGTTTATTAATCGTTGAAACAGGCAACCTGACTGTTTTAGTTTTTTTTCTGTGTGCCATAAAAAAACCTAATGTAAACAAAGTGCATACTACTATTTAAATCCCAACTGTTCAAAAACGCTGTAACGTTAAAAAATTAACAAACAACAAACCAAGCCAACAAAACAAAACACCACCAAAGAAAACCCAGGGTAAGACCTGCAAAAACAAAAGCCACAGGCCTTAATTTCTCCTAAAAAAAAGATTTTGATATAGAGAAAGGAAGTGTGAGAGAGGGTGTTTCTCTACATATAATATAATTATTATACAGGCAAACATGGTTGCTACATAACGCTATTAGGCATGGCTAGCGATTTTCTAACAAATCGCCAACGGTTTTAAAAACCTAATGGAACATAATGAGTACATGGAAAAAGGCACAGGTAATTTTTAAATGAAAATAACTTTCGAACAGAAGGATGAAAAAGAAGTTTTAATTAAAGCCAATGGAAAGACTATTGGGCATATTTTTACACCTGCCGGAACAGGCCACAACAAACTCAATGCTATTCAAGTGTGTGGATTTGACAGAGCTTTCATGCTATGGGGATGTGGAATATTCGCAGACGAAAAAACAGGAAAGCAAAAGCAGGACATACAGCTTCTCTACAATGAAAACAGCGAGCAGGTAAGCGGAAAGTTTGCAGTAGATTCAGACTGCGGAAGGTGCTTCAATAAACAAACCCCTATTCCAAACATAATGGGCGACAACTCTCACGGCAGCAAGTGTACCTGTGATGAGCTTGAAATTGCAAAAGAAAAAGATTTAAACATAGAAAAGGAGGCTAAAAAATGAATGAAATTGTTGTATCACAAAAGCGTAAAATAAACACAGGCAACTACCAGAACACAGAAATAATGTACTGCTTAAAAAAACAAGTCCTGGACGGCACAGACCTTGGCCCTGAAATAGATAAATTAAACCAAGACATTGAATTTCAACTGGACCGGAAAGAAAAAGAAATCAGAAAAAGAATTGAAAAGAATAGTGGAAGTATGGGGCCTGTCTCCCAGGGGGAAAAATAAATGATAGACCTTGCAAGTTTTTTAATAGGGGTTTTTCTTGGAGGAATTTTAATCGGAACAATTTCAGGTACCTATTTTTATTTTGAAGGTAGAATTTCAATGCTTAAAGAAGAACTTGTAGAAGTTGAAAAATTAAAAGAAAAAATAAAAAACAGAATTGATGAGCTTAAAAAGGAGGCGAAAGCTTAAATGGAAATAACAAAAAGCCCTGACGGATTCAAACCATTCTGCATAAGAATAGACTCAAAACAAGAAACAGACTTCCTATGGCACCTACTAAACAACGACATGAAAACCTGCTTCTCAGAATACCTAAACGAAGAAGGACTCAACGAAACAAAAAAACAATACATCACACTCAAAACACAATTCTTCCAAAAACTCCAAAAACAAATCAAAACACAAACACTACAAAAGGAAGCGGAAGAATGAACCAAAAAGGACAAGCAGAAGGTTTTGCAATTTTAATAGGAATGATTATTGGACTAACAATTTTTTGTGCTTTAATTTGGGGGTTTCCAGCACCTGAACTAAATTTTCCTTCCAACAACTTTTGTCAAGCATGGGCAAATGAAAAAAACGTTACACACCTAAATGGATATTTTCGAAACCCATTCGTATCAGATTCAAAAGTTACTTGCAAATATTCAAATGACGCAGAAACTTTTGACGGAGGAATATCAGAAGGAACAATCAAATTCAAATCCTTTAAAATTTCTCAACAAAACCTAGAAGAATGGAGGTATAAATAAAATGGTTGAAGAAGAAACAAAAGCCCTAAGCTATCAACACATTCAAGATATCGTGAACAACATTCCAGACCTACGATTACAAGCAATGATAGCAACCCAATACAGTCTAGCAGCCAGAGCAGGAGAACTAATCCAATACCACCACGAAAACCAAATAACCACACAAGGCCTACTCAAAACAAACATAGAAAAAAGAAACAACCTCCTAATCTGCACAATACCCAACTTCAAAAACGCCAAACAAGCCTTCAAAAAACCCTTCATAACCCAAGCAGAACCATTCCTATACAAACCCATCAAAAAATGGCTAGACATATGCGGACAACAAGTCTTCAACATCAAAATAGCAAGATACCGAGAACTCACAACAGCAATCCTACCCAAAGGCTACGCAAGCCACACACTAAGACACTCCAGAGCAACCCACCTAGCAGAACAATTCAAATTCAACGCCTACGAAATAAAACAATTCCTAGGCCACGCAAGCCTCGACACAAGCTCAATATACGTCCAACAAGACCTATCAAGAACCGCAAACAAAATCAAACAAGAGGCACAAGAATGAACAAAATTGAAAAAGCTTTTAAAATTTTATTCATTTTTGTAAAAGTTTATCTTTTTCTATCATTGATTTTCTTAACTTGGGCAACAATATTTTTTGTTCCTAATCGGTGCTTAAATGTAAATGACTATTTTTGCGAAAGTTCGGTTATCGTAATGCCAATTGCAATTTTAATAAATGCCTTCCTATTAATAGTACTTTTCCTATCAGCAAAAAAAGAGACATCCAAATGAACACAGGACTTGTATTAATCGAAACCGCAAGAACCCTAGCAGTAACAACATTCATACTAAAAACAAACGACATTACATCATTA
>SDBT01005952.1_pt1 | contig 20388 bp, 12 predicted proteins | sample 2277101 | NCBI WGS metagenome assembly SDBT01 (sample SAMN10404973, study PRJNA504765) | marine sediment metagenome | isolation source: marine sediment core GS10_PC15, 103 cmbsf | place: Arctic Ocean: Southern Knipovich Ridge | collected 2010 | reverse complement strand
ATAATAATCTATTTAATAACCGTTCGGTTACAGAAATATTAGATTTCCAGAAACGCTTATGCTCATGACGTCCACAACTATGAGGAACGATAATAGGTTTTAAATTAATATAATTTAATAACGTATCATCTTTTATGTCGATATCCTTAAATGACCAAGTGTTAAATAATTTAATTTCTTTTGTACTTTTACTCAATTTACTTTTCTTCCAAATATTCTAAAATATAATAAAAAAAGTAATTAATTACTTTAATTTTTTATGAAATTTATTTTTTAGATCTATATTCTAAAATATAGATTTCGCTTAAAAATTTAATATTGATATTTGGTATCATTAATCTATTTTTTATATTAGGGGGAGACTCTAAGGAAACAACGACGTCTCATATAAAATATAAATATTATCGGATTGATTGTATTTTATGTCTTACACTCATAGTAATTTAGTAACTATTTCACGCTGAATTTTATTTCTCCACTTCTTAAACTCTGAAGTAGGACTATTCCCTTTTAAGGCTCTTTTTTGAGTAATCTCTTCAAATTCTTTGAAGACATCATGTTTTGACATTTGAAGACCATTTCCATCAAAATTTTCTGGAAACCAATATGGAACCTTTAATGATTTTAGTAGTAACTCTTGTTCTTGTTGCTGAGAGTGTTTTGCAATATCTATTAGAAAATCTCTTACATACTTATTTAGAAATGCCCGTTCTATAGAATTGGAGTAGAATCGGATGCCTAACCTAACACAAATATTTTGTCGCCTTATATGTTTTCTAAATGTACGAATTTTGGAGTCTGTCCACCCTGATGTACGGTGAATATGATAGGCTCTCCCCGTTTGACCTTCCCTAAACTTTTGACCGCTGTATCTATCATAGGTCTGAGTAAGAGGCCGATAACGACAGTCTGAGATTTGGACTCCCCATTCCCAGCATTTTATGCGTTTCTTTTCCATTTCTTCATAGGGAATATCCCAATTATAGACCATAAAAATAAAGACACTCCGAGTTAAATTATAGCCAACTTTCTTTATTAAATCTAGTTGCCTTTTTATTGCTATATGATCATTAAATGAGCCATCCCAGCTTATGCGAATGTTTCTAAAACCTGCTTCCTTCAACAAATGTGCAAGATCGTGATTCTTTTCAAGTATTCTTCCATCTAGACCACTCTGAGCTTCACACCAAGAAATCTTTTGTTTTTGCTTAAGATAGGCAAGTTCCGTAAGAATTTTTTCTATATCTGGATTAGCTAAAAGATTATTATCATAAAATATTAATTTTTTTTTAGTTATTTCATCTTTAATAGAAGTTTTATAAGTAAACTTAGGTTCAATTTTATAAGCACCGCAAAATTTACATGTCCTTATACATCCTCTACTAGTATGAAGAATCTGATAATCTTTTTCACCGTAATACCTTTCTATATAACTCATCGAAGGTTTGCATTTCTCTGCGTCTTCATGAATGCCCACAAATACTTCATCACATTTGGTATATTTTTTGCAGTGTTCAGGCATTAATGAAGCATAAATCCCTCCAACAATTATTTTTACTTTTGGAAACAAATTCTTATAATAAATTACCGCTTGTCTTACATATTTAGCCCAGTAAGTAAAATATGAAGTTATTAATATTAGATCAGGGGTTTGATTTTTACTTAATATCCCATTGGGGTGTTCAAAAAACAGATCTGATTTATTTACCTTTCCACGAACAATGGAAATCGCATGTTTCTCTTTTCTATAATATGTGGCAAGCTTCATTAATCCTATTGGCATAAACTTATAGTGATTCTTACTCTTCCATCCTCTAGGAAAATCGGGTTCTACTAATAAAATGTTCATTTTCTTACCTCTATATTTTAATCTGTATATCTTTTATTTTAAATATACAATTTTCAATTTCATCTAATAATCCTAATTCCTCAATGCTGCAATCCTTCCTTAAAACGTCACCTACTAAGACTTGAGCAATTAACTTCTTTAAAAGTTTACTAATTCTAAGATGGAATTTCTGTATTTTTCTAGCCTCTTTACAAATTAGCTCAAAATTCTGTATAATAAAGGAATCGTTCATTATATTTCCAATATACCTTAAATTTTCTGGATCTAAAGGTGCATTTACCTCTCCTTTCACCCATTTTATAAATTCTTGATAACTAATGGTAGAGGTACAAGAGCCAACATAATCATCATAAAACTTCTTATAAACTATATAGTTGCTATTATAAAAATCTGATAAATTAGCTTGCCATTTAGAAACCTTATCATATTCAATATCATCTTCAAACACAAATGCATTCTTAATGAATTCTGTGGCTGAGAGTCTATCTATCGTACCGAATAGCACAAGATAATGTTTATTGCTTAAGGAATGAGGGAATCCATATTCTATTTTTATTTTATTTTTATCTCTAAAATACATATATCTCTTTTTAGTATCTAGGTTTATTACTTGCTCAATTCCACTTATTTCATTTTTTACATTACAAATGCAATCAAATAACTCAACGGATTTTTCGAGTTTTTTACGTTTTTCCAAATTATCCTCTTTTACACTCTTCTTTGCCATTACTTCAGCTATAAAATCTTTATATCTGGGATCACTTTTCATGATATGGCCGCATAATTCCTTAATGGTGGTTGTGGTCAACTTTACATCCTTATCAAAGATTGACGAAATTTCCTCATTACTTTCTATAAGTCCGTAGTCTTCCATTTCCAAAGAGATTAGTCTTTCCTTTTTTTTTAAGAAATTACTAAAAAGGGAATCTTTTCTTATATCATAATTTGGTCCAGCAATTAATTCTTTAATTATTTGAGATAAATATTTTAGCGTAAGCTCTTCTTTTGAAATATCGATGCTAAATATCATTTTAATTTGTTGTTTTACCCACCTATGATTATTTCCCTTGTATACTAGAAATATAATATTTTTCCAATTCTTAAAGAGGATTTGAATATTACTAGGCAATAGTCTCCCTGATAGAATTAATGTGTATTCAGAATAATCTCCTATTCCTCTTGCTAATTGATTTAATGATTTCAATCTAAATTTTGCTTTGGATTCAACCTCATCTAGGAGTCTTTGTAATGCTTTTTGTTCTCCATGCTGAACACCTATAAGAAAATTCTCATTCTCGGAAGATTTATGAAGATAATCACAGAGAATATAGTTTTTACCAATCCTTGAATATGATTCTTCTTCTCCAAATCTTTTACATTCAGAGAGTTCATTTACCATGTTCACAATGTAAGTGAGAATATTTTTTAGAATATCTTTTGTTTTAGAAGAGCTATGAACGTCTATAATTTTACTAGCCAAAGAAAAAAACCGGTTTAAATTGTAATATTTAATACCATATTGATCATCATAATATTTTATTGTGAATTCTCTTGGAATACACATGTTTTTATAGATGCAGTAAAAAAGATGTCTGATCTTATAAATTACACTTCTAAGAGCCTTGTTAACATCGCTCCATTCTAGAGTGGAGAGAAGATCTATTCCATTTCTGAAAAAAACGTCTATATTACCTTTTTTTAAAGTCCACCGTACTTGAATATTATCTTCTATCGTTTTTGAATAGATATCGGGGTGTTCAAGATTGAATTCGTTAATAACGGAATGTGAATTCTGATCTTTTTTTGCTAATTTAGCGAAATAATGTTTATTCTTTTGATATAAATCCTCATTTGATTTCAAAAAAGAATATGGAAAATAAAGTACGTAAGTTTGAAATAGCTCTCTAATATTAGTTAGATATTTATAATCAGGATTGGAAATATGAAAAATAAACTGTCTATCTTTTGACTTTAAAGGTTTTATCCATTCCTTAAAAGTATCAAATAAGTAATTATTGAATATAATGTTGTCAAAGTTTTCAAAAATAATTGTTTTTATGCCAAGATGAAGATTTGAAAGAGCTATAACGTTTTCATTACCCACAAATAAATCTTGAAATGAATCACTAAATTTAAGATTGCGATTTAGGTAGAATAATATTTTTGAAAAACTAGTTTCTAAAAACTTTTGTTTCAGAGTAGGTATGTATGCCTTTAATTGTTTTTTAAAGTCTCTCTTTGCGTATGATGGTACTTTTGGATTCACATGAATAGAACCATCATCAAGTATTCCAGCAGGGACGTCGTTCCATATAAATTGATATTCTCTTTTTATTAGGTGATAATTAGTAAAATGACGATTATCTGATGTAAAGACTAATACCGAAGCATTTGACTTCTTTGCTAAAATATATGAGATGATTGGTAGAGGTCGTAAACTACTGGAGGGAAAACATATTATGAAATTAGATCTATTGTTTTTAATTGAGAGGGAATTTAATACTATATTGGTTATAGGGCTTAGTTTAGACTTACTATTAATATTTAGATCTGCTTCTGAAGAGTATAATGGAATATCTCCATTTCTTTCGTACCGTAATAAGTACATATTATACCATGCTTGATCACTCAAATTTAATTATCTCCGACCGTGAAAATATACTATCAAATAAAATTCGGATTTCTTTTACTTTTTTTCCTGATAATATGAGCCCAAGTTCAAAATTTTTTTCAAAACTATTTTTCCTAATCTCTCCGCTTCCTATATATGCTTTGGTTTCATCAATGATTATTGTTTTTGCATGAATACTGCTCGCAAGTCTTTTATCTTCCTTATTATAATAATAATTTCTAATGGAAATATTCTTTTCAACATGATTAAGTTTAAAAAATTTGTATATTTGCTTTACGTCCTCAAATCTTGAACCCTTTTCTAACAGCTGAATCTGCCGACTTAAAATATCAATTTTAACTTTATCCCTAGCTTTTAACATTAAAACGTCTTTAAAATACTTAAAACCATTCCACTCCAAAAATGGTGAGCAAATCTTTATCGAACTTTTTGCTTCTAAGAAAAGATTAAGAAATTCTTCTTTTAGAGTCCGAATAGTCAGCCCTTTATCTTTTAAATGATTTAAAATTCCAAATTTGTCAAAGGGTGGAAAAGTAAAGCATAAATTGCTAGAGTCAAATAGTAGTTCGTCGACTTTAGGTAATTCTTCTAATTTTTTTGATTTATTCCATACTATAACATATTCGATAAATTTTTTGTCTTTTGAACTAATAATTTGAAGTTTATCATAGCTTATTAGATGCTTAATTATAAATATCACATTATTAGAACTGAACTCTTTGAAACTCTTCTTACTTAATAAATCATGAATTTTAAATTTCTCACAACCTTGGAAGGCTTTTTCTAGACTTCTAATTATTTTATTATATTCATTCATCTACTTCCAAAATCCTTCTTTAAACCTGTGCTTTCCTATAAAAACATCTCTATCTAACAACTGATTGAAATTACTGCATACAAACTCTGGAATAAACATACATGAAAAACAAGCTCCTTTTTCATCTAAACATCTAGGATCTAAAGTACACTCTTTAATCTCAAATCGTATGCCTTCAAACCAATTGATTATTTCATTTTCAAATATAAACTGAAGGCCTCCTGTATTGATACTAGAAGTGGAAAAAATAAAGATTGCGCCTGAACTAGGAAATATTTTTTCTCCATAAGATTGCAGATCTAATCCCGTATATACAGAGGAATTCCTCATTAGAAGATGTGATAATGTATGTAATAACATCTTTACGGCTTTCAAAGGATTATCTTTCATACTAAAGAAAAACTCTTCCATATTGGTTATATCTGGAATTTGATCTATTAGTTCACATTTATATAGCCAGTTACAGATCTTCTCCTTATTCAGCATAAATATTATTCCTTCGGTTTTATAAGGATACGCATAAGCATTAAAGCCCTTACTAGGATCTGATTTCTTTATCCATATTGGTTCGAAATGAGGTACAAATCCCTCCTCGTAAAACCGATCTATCCCGTTTATCAACCCGTAACAAGTATTCACTAATGTCACACTTGGAATATGAATAATATTATCAATATGATAATTTAATTTAATAAACTTGTAATCTGATTCGAGAATTGGTTTAATAACAGGGTTAATTGTTTCTTCAATGAATTCTGTATAGGTTTTTCTCTTAATTTTATCTAATCCTGATATTCCCATAATTGATGTAAAATCATTAATTTCTCTTAAAGATTCTAAAGTAATTTCTTTATAATCATTCTTTAGCTCTTCGATCACAGGTTCGATTTTATCAATTAAACATCGCTCCCCCCATATTATTTCCTTTTCCTCATCAGACTTTCCCATAAATAAAGGCTCTCCCTTAAAAGCCGCCTCTTTCATAATTTCATCATTAAAGTATTTAAAATAACCTTGAATTTTTTCTAAAGAAACAATAATCCCAATATCTTCTAAAAATTTAAATCTCTTTAGTGAGATCGCCAGAAGGATCCATTCTAAATCAATTAAATCTTTAATACCAGGTGTTGTAGGAATATCTATGTTTGTTTCTACAACGGGAACAAAAATAGATCCTTCTGTGATTGTAAGAGGAGTTAGTTTTTTATCTGGAGCATTGGACACCGGGGTTTTGCTTTTATATGAACCAAAATCATATGGATCTTTATGCTTACATGTTAACCTGAAGAAGTCTAACAATTCTTCACCTTCTACTTGAACTTTCCACGTTTTTAAAGAATCCTTAACAGGTCTATATAACCTTACAGGTTTATCCCCTTTCTTATAATAAAAAGAACTCACATTTCCACATGTCTCACAAAACATTGCTATACTTAACTGTTCATAACTACCATTACATCCTTTTCTATTACATTTATTAGGATTAAAACTCTTTATATCCCTCCAACTACGATATTGAATATCTCCACATTTTTTGCAAACAAACGTTAGGGGAAAAACCTCATAACTCCCACCATATTCAGAAACGTCAGAACTATCATCCATCCCTCTTGATATTTGAAAATACTGTATTTTAAAAACATCTCTCATCTCATTTTTTATCAGCATCTTCTCAATAAAATCCTTCTTAAATTGATAATTGGAGGGTTCAGTTTTAGAGGTTAATCGGAGAGCGAATTTATTTTTTATTTTTACGAATATTCTTTCTTTAAGCCGTTCTTCGTTTTCAATTTTTAGAGACCTATCATTAGCGTCCTTTCTTAGGTAGCTTACTTTGAAAGCAATAGATCTATTGAAAAGCAATCCCTTAGCTATATGATAAACTGCATTATTTGCCGGAAACTCTAATTTTTTTAAATCCAATTAATCTTCTCCTCTCTGAAATTTATTAATAAATTCATTAAAATTTTCATTTAATCTCAAAACAATTTCTTCTTGAATACCTCGCATCCCATACTGGGTTTTAAAATAGGGATTTTTACTATCTTTTAATGCATTTGGGAAGAAATTTTTAAATATGCTTCCTTTATACTTCTTTAGACAATTTAACCTTTCTTCTGTCTCACCTCGAATGTTATCCCTGAACCATTTAGCGCCAATTCTATCCATTTTAGAATAGTAAGCATCTTCAATGAACTTAAACAACTTTTCTCGATTCGGGATATCATCGAAATGATTATTAACGCCATCAACAGTATATAAAGGACCACCAATTTCATTTGAAATATAATTAAGAATAGCACCGCAAAAAATAGAAGTAAATGTCTGTTTAAATCCTAATTTTGTCCATCGTGAAATGGGTGTCTTTTCTACTTTTTGTTGTAATATATCGTGGAATAAAGGGAAGTTCTTGTAATAACTTAAATCTCTCACCCTATTAGGGTAAAACCATAAAAATATAATTCCTAGATAGCGCCTTCCCACTCGACTCAATGCTTGGATATATTCAGATGTGTTTCTTGTCATACCTTGAAATATCATTAAATTCCAATTATCTATATCTACACCATGAGAAACTACACTAGTAGCAAAGGTTGCATGGATTTTATTTTCATTTTCTTTTTCTTCAGGGAAGGACTGAATTTGCGAAATCGTGTTTTTTATCTCATCAAGTGTGTTATATCCTGTTAAGGTTTGATTCTTCACATCAGAACCCTCGAGTTTTGAGGTCACTACGGTATGAATAAAATAATCCATACCAAAAACATCAGCTTTTTTGCCGTGATAGGTTAGAAGGCATTGATACTTCCTAATTTCCTTCTCTAAATCTTTTTCCGTAATTTTATATTTTGTAGCATATGATTTTTTGTTTGAACGCAAAATTTCAAGGAAACTTGCAATATGATAAATTGTTAATAATGATGCAAACTGGTTATCCCTCAAGTTTGGCTTTAAACCAATTAGAATTCTCTGGATTTTTGGATCACCGTTCTTCTTTTTCTCATATTCAAAGAAAAAATCTTTATCTTTTTTTAACCCACGAGGCAAATTCCCCGGAAAAATAAAAAATTCCTTCCCATATAGGTGATCTATTTGTTCTTTAACACCAGAAACCGTCGCAGTCATTGAGATATATTTAAATTCTTTCCCTGAATTTAATCTCTGTAGGAGTGTGTTTAATAAACCTTCAAAATGGGAATTTATAGTTCCAAATCCTTCCCTAATTAAATGCATTTCGTCTTGAATCATTAGAGTTGGACCTTCAATATGTTTATTGAAAGGTATTGGGTCACCTTCACAAGATCGTTTTATATTAACCTCAAAATCACATTTATCTCCTATAGGATTAAATTTGTGTCCTGAAGAGCACATTGATAATTTACCTCCCATTAAATTCTTAAATCGTCTATTTAATGCCACAGCTGCAAGTTTATCAACTGTTGAGACTATAAATGAAGGTAAAAGTCTATAAATTTCAGAGTTTGAAAAATAAAGGAAAAATTCTTTTTTACACGTCTCACACCAATGCAAGATACGAAAAGCTACACCATCTGATGTTGAATCGATTTTCAGTACGATGTCATTTTCACATGTGGGGCATTTATCCAATAACATACCTGGGACTGTAGAACCTTTTTCTTCAGCCTTTTGAATTTTATCAATAATATGCCGAGTATGACGCGGAAATTCGTCGGAGACGCCAACGTAGTATCCTACAGAGAACGGGTCTCCTTCAATACCTTTAGTCTTCCGTAAATCTTCTGCAATAACAATTATTTTCGCAATTCTTTGTAATTGTTGAATAGAAAGCATTCTTAATGGAAATTTTGTTATGGCACTTACACCCATATCTTTACCTCTTAACCGATCCCAGAATAATAAGAAAACTACTACCCCAAAATATGCTTCTGATTTTCCACCTCCCGTATCTACGTGAATTATATCCGCTTTGTCTCGATTCTTTTTTACATCGATTATATCAGGAATAAGCATTACAATAAAGATGATTTGAAATATTCTCCAACCTTCATAGAGCCCTTTCATAGCATCTTCGAAAACTTGATTCATTAAAAAGAACGCGTTTCTAGCTCGAGAGTTTGATTCAATAATTTCTACACCTGACTTATATCTTTCAACAAGAAGTCTAAATTGCTCTGTTTCTTTCAAAAATTGCGAGTTGTATACGTGGGACACATCATTATATATGGGATGGTTAATATAACGTGAATACTGTTGGTTTAATTCCTCTAATAGCTGTTTCAAAATATTTATAGAATTTTTCAATTCAGTAAATTTGGGAACAATACCGTTTATAGATATTCTTGGCGCCTTTCTTTGTTGTTCAAATAAAGCATAAGGTGTTGTAACAATAATGTTGGAAGTTGGATTAAATTCTGCATGGCAGTTAATTGGTCTTATATTTCCCTTTTGTACATAGCTGTTCTCTTCATATTTATAATTGTACTCAAAAGGAACGAGCTCATTAGAGTCTAAGTCAATAATTAAATCACAATTAAAAATAAACTGTTCAAAATTTCTGCTTTCGGTTATATTTTTTAACCAAACTGTTATAAGAAAGAACCCCGAATTATAATCCTCCTTATCTATAACAATTTCAGCTTTCCATTGAAAGGTTTTTTTAGAAGGGGTTTTTTTTAATTTCGAGATTATTTCTGAATATGATTTTTCATCAGAAATCCAATCGGGATCAAAATCTCCTCTAATCTTTTTTATTTCAAGATCATTTTTAATATCCTTACTCCCTCTAAAGGCTTTATTTTCTTCTATAATTTCTGCTCTAACACTACTAAAATCCAAAAATTCTGTTTCTTTATCATTAACTAAGCTAAATTTAAATGAATCGAATGCAATATCCTTCCGAATATGAATTTCCTTAAATCCTGGATCTTTTTTAACACTCTCGTCATCTTTAATCTTATTAAAATAATCTAACTGTTCTTCAAAAGTCGGAAATATTCTATAAAAGATTGAACATGATGTTTTTATATCAAGACTTCCAATTTTTTTTTTATTTAATAAAAACATTAATCCCATGCTGTTATGTCTAAGAGCACTTTTCGCTTGAACCTTATTTTCACCTATTCCTTCAGCCACTGCATAATTCTTACTAGTATCAGCAAGAGACCCAATGATAAATTGTTTAGAGGGTTTCTGAAAAAGATGAATTCGTTTACAAGATTCATGTTTACCACTTAGCATTTCTAATACATATGTATATAAATCGTTAGCTAACATTAAAAGGATTCCCTCGTTGTTATAATGATGATAAAAAAGATTTAATAAATTTGTTGTAATTTTGTCCTAATATATGAAAGTTATATTTTTTTATATTTATAGTTTTTATACTCAAAAAATTTAATTATAATTTATTTGATTTTTATAAATAATTTTAGAAGTTTTATTTACGAATTACTCTAGAAAATCGATTAAACTTCTTCTGAATTTCATATATTAAAGAATTCCTTGTATAAATACGATTATTAATAAATTATCCAAAGAGCAGAGAATTCAATTGCGATATAATATCCCAGAAGAGGAGATTATGAAACTAATAGAAAAAGAAAACATTGAACATCTTATTCGAACAAGAAGACGATTAAATAAGAAAAAAGTAAAGAAAAAACATCGATTCTTACCAAGAAAAAAATACAGTGATAATAGAGTAAAAAATCAGCTAATATTAGAAAAATTCAAAATTGTACAGTATATAATTCAATGGCAGGCTCTATTGGAATTGAACCGTATTTTCATGCTGGAATTAGGTTCTATAATGTTTCTAATGCTAGAATAGTCAATAATAATGTTTCAAATAATAGATTTACAGGTATTCGCTTATATGATAATTGTGATAATAATACAATTATAGGAAATATAGCTAATAATAATCCTGATGCGGGAATTATTTTACGAGATGGTAATAATAACAACACTATAACGAATAACACTTGTAATTACAATTCCCAATGGGGTATAGAATTGAGTGTTAATAGCGATGGAAATTTAATAACTAGGAACTTAGTAAGTTTCAATGATAAAGTTGGTATACAAATAATCAGTAGTAGTGACAATAATCTCATTTATAATAATACTTTAATTGGAAATGTTCAGAATAATGCTGTAGATGATGGAGCAAGTAACTTATGGGATAACAATTCTCTTGGAAATCATTGGTCTGATTATGAAAGTAAATACCCTAATGCATGGAATGATGGGTTTTTCTGGGATACACCTTACGCTATTACTGGCTCAGCCAATTGGACAGATGACGACAACATGCTTTCCGAGGTCTATTTAAAATTTAATGGAACTTATTATTCGGTTACAGAAAATTATTCTGGAGAATTTTCTTATACTTTTTACGATTTGCCTGCAAATCTAGGAGGATATTCTTATCAATGGTTAGCAAAAGATCAATATAATGCTTGGAATGTTACTCTAATGAATTATTTTATCTTAAACAAATCAATCACTCCTTTATCTCTATTATTCAATGGAACACCAGGAAACTGCATCAAATATTCACACAACCAAGTAAATATTACCTTAATAAACGATAACGAGGTTCCTGGAGAAATTTTTCTATATTTAAATGAAACTTTGATTGAACAGAGCATTTTAACCACACTTATCAATATTTCCCGATATTCATCAATAGGATTATATAATGTAACTGGAACTTTAATTTCCCAAAATTATACAGGACAAATAATGTATTGGATGACTATAGACGATATAATGGCTCCTAATATAACTTTTGAAATTTCTCTGTTATATCTGAATATAACAATACCACATTCCGACCAGACAGGTCTTCAAATCAATTGTACTGTTGAAGATGACACTTCTATTGTATGGGTCTATTTATGCGAGAATTCGACGGGGATTTTCGTTAATCGCTCAATGTCTTTGTTGCAAGGTAATTATACTTATATTTTGAATATTTCTGCCTTAAACTCGGGTAATTTAATTATATTTTCTTTTTTTGCAAAGGATTCTGCTGGGAATATTAAATGGAAAAATAATGGTGCTTTAAATTATTCTATTCAGATTTATGGCCCTGAACCAAAATTATATTGGATACTTCCCCCATTTGTAATTGATGAATTAGGAGGAGGAAATTATACCTGGGCGGAAGCAGTCCTTCAGCCATGGTGTAATGGTTCCGGGACTTACAATGATCCTTATGTTATTGAAAATGTGACTGTAAATGGGGGTGGAGTTGGTAGTTGCATCGAATTTAGAAATTCTTATGTTTATTTTAGAATTAAAAATTGTACACTTTACAATTCAGGAGTTGGAACTGAATCCGCTGGGATCAAGCTTTATCGCACTCATAATAGCACTTTAATTAATAATAATTGTTCGTTTAATAATTACTACGGGATATTTTTATTTGAAAGCTTAAATAACACAATCTCTGGCAACACCTTAAATAATAACTATAATAGTGGATTAGCCTTATTTAATAGTCATAACAATACCATTTCAGACAACAAAGATACACTAAGTTATAATGGAGTATATGGGATTTATTTAGAGCAAAGTGATAATAATACGATTTCTGGAAACATTATTCAATATAATACCATAGGTATTTATTTAAATCAATCTAATTGGAATCGGATTATAAACAATGATATATTCTTTAATGATAATCCGATTATAGAAGAGAATTGCATTTTTAACTTTTTTATAAATAATTTGTACGAAATAGGTGGTATAAGTGGAGGTTCTGGTGGAGGCGGTGGTGGTGGAACAAAAACCGTCCAACAGATAGATTTCACTATAATCATCGCTATATTAATAATCTTTGCCATATTAGGAGTAACGGGAGCTATCTTGTATGCTAAAAACAAAGCTAAAAAAAGACCTGATGCTCTTAAGCAGAAGAGAGAAAAGAAGCAAGCTGCACAAAGACAAGAAGCCAAAAAACCTGTTAAAAAAGTAGAACCTCCTAAATCCAAACAAATCGAAAAGACAGGTATTATAACAAAAACACCCGTACCCAAAAAACCCAAACTCGTCAAAATAGCCAAGGAAAAAATTCCTAAATCCTCAGAAGTCAAAGCTGATAGTATTAAAAAAGTACAATTTACTATACCACAGATTACCAAATTAAAAAGAAAAAAATTGGGTAAACCTTCTAAGACTTATAATATATCTGTTATGAGAGGGGGTGATTGGGTTATTGAAGAAAATCAAAGTGTATTTACATATAAAGTAAAGATGAAAAATGAGTCTAAATATGTTATTTCTAATATCCAAGTAGTAATTACCTCAATCCTCCCAGGTTTAGAATTAATATCAGAACAAGTAGTTAATTTTTCCGATTTAAATATCGGTTCCTTTGTAAGTCCCTCCTTTAAATTTGCGGCAACGGAGAGCTGCGTTGGAAATAAAATAGAGGGATTAATTAATTTTAGAGATTATAAAGGAAAATCCCGTACAATTCAAATAAAGCCTTTTGAAATAAAATATGTATGCAATTTACTCCTTCCAAAACGGATTTCGGAGCAAAGATATGAACAAAACACAGTTCTGATGGAAGAAAAAAAGATGGCTTTTGATTGTAATCTCCCTCCCTATGAATTGGAGAAAGAATTAAAAAAGATTTTACAAAATAACAATTTCTTCCTACTTGATAAAATACCTGAATCACAAGATGCAGACTTCAGAAAATTAAAAGGATATGCTGAAGGAAAATATGATAAGAAGGATGTGGCATTAAAGTTATTCATGCAAAAATTAACGTTAAATACGTCTAAATTGGTTATTAGAGCTATGAGCGACAGGGAAGAGAAAATCATCGATTTATTGAAGGATATAAGTATGAAATGCAATGCTATTAAAATTGCACCAGAATATTCTGGTCCACTGGAAATAACGTGTAAAAATTGCGATTATACAATTATCTTAACGAGTGATTTGAAAGCTAGGGATACCATTTATTGTGAAAAATGCGGAAAAAAAATCAAAATTCCATGAGTAGAATTCTTTCATAATCCTTAAATTTAACCCTGGAGCATGTAGTTTTATGTATCCCTACATAATACCATCAAATATGAAGTTCATTATTATCATTGATAATTTTAAGGAGATCATTAATTTCCTCATGATTTAAAACGATGTTATTATTCAAGGTAATTCTGATTCTCATAGTCTCACCGTATTCATGCTGTGTTATTCTAATAAGATAATTATTAACAGAAATATATATCACATGATTTCTACTTTGTGAATGAGAATTTGGATTCCAAGTCCCTGAAATGTTAATTTTTAGCTTTAATAGAGTATCTCTAAATGTATAGAGAGTTTCCACATCATTTATTATATCCCTTCTTCTTTCTTTTTCAATATTTTCTTTTGGTCTATTTGTTGTGTTATCGAAATGTCTAAAATAAAAATTTATAATATTTCTAAGTGCATTCACACAGTCCGATTTATTGTGTGTGGCTTTTTTTTTTTCTGTGGTTTCAATTTGTGTAGAATTTGTTGTTTCTTTATTTTTTTTCTTCACATCTTCTATATTTTCAGCTGTAGTCCTCATTTCTTTTAATTTTTCAACTAAGACTACTTTGTAAAATATCCATAGAATCCCCTCAATTGCATAAAATAATAATGATAGTGGATTTAAATATATCGAAAGAATTAATGCAATTAAAAAAACTACTATAGCAACCACAAAAAATATCCATCTATACTTAAAAGCTTTTTTCAATGTTTTAATTAAATTTTATTTTGTGAGATCTATAAAAAATTAAGTTTAAAATAATTATCTAATAATTTGTTATTAAAAAAATTTATATCTTTGGTTTTGCTCAAGCGCATTTATTTGACATATAAAATGGATTATTTATACACTAATACAAAATACCTTTAACTATAATATTGTTTTTAATCATCATTTTTAAGATAGATTCTTTCCATTTGATCTTAGGATAGTTATATAATTCCTTATAGTATTGATAGACATACTCAAACTTCAGTTTAGGAGTCATTTTTTCTAAATACTCTTTATATAAGAGATTAAACTTGTGAGATAAACTGAAATTGTTAAAATCAAAAATTGTGTAGAAAAAGAAGTCATATTAAGAATTAGAATAATAAAGTAATATATTTGCCAAATAAGAAGATGATAAATTATGCTAAATCTGTCAGACATAACAATATCAAAATTATATAACAATATCAAAATTATATACAATATCAAACAATCTCTTTAATGATAATTTAAAACTTATTAATGATTTTTTTAAAAAATAGATTTTTCAATTTAAACAAGATTTTAGCTTTTAAATGATATTTCAATTGGTGAATTGCGATGGCTCCCGTCTCTGCTATTGATTATGTTATTGTTCATGAATTATGCTATATGAGGGCGTCTACTCATTCTGCTAAGTTTTGGGAAAGGGTTGAATCTCTGTTTCCAAATTATAAAAAATAGAAAGAATGTCTTAGGATTAATGGTCCATATATAGATTTAAGATTATAAAAATTTGATTAGATAGAGAAGCAAAAACATATAATTATCTGGTGTAATATACTTGGTAAATATTAATGAAGAAATTGAAAAACTTGAATTAAAAGCTGATGAAATTCAAAGTACTTTTGTCGAATTAATAAAGCAAGTACCTTTAAAATACTCTCCACATCCTCGTGATACGATTGTTATTGGATTTTCGGAGTACTCATGGGAGCTTTTACCACCTAAATTAAGAAAAGTTAAGTCAGAAATAATTGGAAAATATCGAGGTTGGTATAATAGTTCTAAAAAAATAATAAAAAAATACCTACCTGAAGATTTAGATTCTTTTACAGAACTTTATCAAAAAAAAGAACGTAAGAAAGGCGACGAGGGGATTATTGATATTTTACAATTCAATATTGAAGTTTGGAAAAGAGATAAGAGTGATGTTATCAAAAAATTTGAAAATACCTTTTCCAACCAAAAAAATATCTTAAATGCTATAAAATATATAGAAATTAATGATAAAACTCACCCCAAGAAAGAAATTATGCATAAATCAGATGGAACATTCATTCAATTAGAGAATGATATTGTTTCATCTATCTATGATTTTGTTTTAAAAAATCCAGACGTTTTTCACTCAAAAAGTCCCTCTATAAGTCCTCATAAAAAAGCAGCTGTTAAAGAAAAGGATAATTTTATTTGTCAAATATGTGGAGATAAATATCTTGAAAATGAATTAGAAATTGATCACATTTATCCTCACAGTTTAGGTGGAGCCAATATGATTTTTAATTTAATGACTCTTTGTATAAAATGTAATAAAGATAAAGGAAATCGTTTAGATTATTATAAAAGTATAGAAGGACGAAAAAAAATATTAAATAATATAAAAGAGTTTGTAAAAGAACTCCCGATTATCAGTAATTTTAAAAATTGGTTAATTCGAGCAGGAGGTAGAAAAAAAAGAAAAAGTAATATAATTCAAAAAGAACCTGGTTCAAAAAACCATATTATCCGACCAAAGATGGAAGTAATAGAAGCAACTCTTAAATTTATTAATAATCCAGATATATCATCAGAAGACTTATACGATAGATTAAGGCCATTGGTTCTGCAAGTATATAAATATTATGATATTGAAAAGGTTAATGAAGAAGAGGATAAAATGGGTGAAAAAATAATACAAGCAATATGTAAAAGTATGGCAGAAAGAAATGACCGCACTTTACTAAATTACTACATTGAAATTTTATCGATTTTAAGCTATAAAGAAGTTTTTCTTGAAGTCATTAAAACTAGATGTATATCCATCTTAAAGAAATTCTACAATCAGAAAAATTATTATAGAAATTTACTGGAAATTCTCGATGTATGTGGAGCTCTTAAGGACGTAAAAATAGAAATCTTAAATGCAATCTCTCAAAGGAATTATGAATTATTGGAGAAATTTAGTGTAAGTCGGTTGTCTGAATATAAAAAAAATGGTTTAGGCTTAATAGATTCTATTCAATCTAAAAAACAAGAGATTTATGATACTGAAGATAAAAAACTAAAAGAAATTATCAAAGATTTACTAAGAAATATTGAAAATTCTAATTTATAGTGTATTAATAATGAGATTTTTTTCTTTATCCTCATTTTGAATCTTAATTGATGATATACAGAGGGGATCATCTATTCGTTGAAGTTCCTCACCTCATTCTTTCCATGTTGTATTCATCAATTAACTTTAACAAAGTTACTTCATCTCTTATTTTGCTTTCCTCATAATAATCGAGAAGGTTATTCTCAAATATCTCTGACTTTATTTTTTGAAGAAAGTATAAATATCCTTCAACATTACCAGAGAAACCATAACTTTTCATAATAGCATTGTCCCACATCATGAAAAAATAAGGGTTGAAGATGTGCATTATCTTTGATATTGCTACACTTGAAATTTTGTCAATATCTTCTAATTCACTAAAGATATTTCTCAGGTGAGTTCTTTGCTCTTTATTTTTAAAATTAAAGTTTTCCCACAGTTTCTTCCCTTCGAAATATTTAATATCTTCCTTCACATTTATTAAAGCTTGAAGTAATTCGGTTTTCCTATCATAAGGGATTCTACAAAGACCCCATTTGTTAAGAAAGCCCAGAATATCCTTTTCAACGATTTCTTCATTGAGATCTACAAGATCCCATACTCTTTTTTCAGTATATTCATTAAATAAGTTCATATTTCCCTTAATTAGATACTCTCTATGAGCTTTTTCTAATTCTAAAAACTTCATATTGATTATATTATCCATTTATCTTATTACAGGTGATACGACTCTATCACGAGATTTTTTTTAATATCTCTAATTTTATCAATCACTGAAGAACCAACCCTTCCAAATAATTATATTAATAAACTTCCTATATTTAAACCTATTTTATATTTTCCTAATTTTTAAGGGATTCTCCTTAAGAATGAAATTTCAAGTAGAGAGAACATTACCAGCACCAATAAAATTAAAGATTTCTAAATATATACCCAAACATTGTTAAGATATTTTTTTGATCGTTTAGCAAGTTTTTTACCGCTTTCATAGATCCTGCATTTAATGAATGAATTTTAAACAACCTATCAATTTTCTTTAACTATATTTAGGAAAGATATAAATAATGATAGTAGTTTTCTGATAATGTGAACTGTCCTTATTGTGGAAAAGAAAAAAAATTAATAGGTCTGGCAGCACCAAAATATTTTGCAAAAGGAATATCTAAGGCAATTCATGGTCTCGTCATATGTGCTGATTGTAAACTCTCTCTCGATAATAATGGAAGTATCGAATCCATCTCTGGAGAGTATATAGCATATATCCCAGATTTTAAAAGAAAAAAATGAAGTTATTATTTGATGCAATTGTGAAAGAAACTTCTATGTGGGTATTTGGATATGGTTCATTAATGTTGGATGGTTGGGAAACAAAATTTCAAGGAACCAATCAGGGCAAGGCCAGATTAAAGGGGTATCATAGGTCTTTTAACAAAAAATCTACAAGTAATTGGGGTACGAGTGATGCTCCTTGCCCAACACTTGGTCTTGAAAGGTCAAGCGAGGCGGAATGTGTTGGTCTCGTTTTTGAATTTAATGACAATCAGAGGCAATCTATTGAAGCCAAACTCAAAAAGAGGGAAGGGAAAAGTTTCCAGTTAGTCGAGAGAGAAGTTGAATTAGAAAGTGGGCAAAAAGTGATGGCTCTCACATCCATAAATCAACCTAAGATGATCACATATATTAATAATACAGATTTAAACGAAATGATCGATAAGGCAAAAAAGACAAGCGGAAATAAAGGAAGTTGCTTAGAATATATTCAGAATATTTATATGAAGTGCAAAGAATTGGGAATCCAAGATGAAAATGTTCAGAAGATGTGGGAATTAATAAATTCTGTTGTCCCAACTTCTGAAGAAGTATAAGAATAAGTTTGAATAACTAACTATTTCAGATCCATTTTTTAAATGCAAGTTCGATTTATTTCTTCTTAAGATAGTACTTTATTTTATTTTTACCGTAACAACAAATGTAGAATTATAAATTTGATTTTATCAACGATTACGATGTTTTTAAATCCTTTATAGTAAAATAATGTTCAAAGAAAATATTAAATTGAGTATAAAGATCTTTAGCAAATGTTTCCAAATTTCTGCAATCGTGGGGTTTTAATAACTCTTGTTTTAAAGAGTCGAGAAAAAGTATGTGTTTTTCATCAAGACCCATCCTTCTGTAAAGACTCTTCAAGTGAATATCAAATGGAACAATTGGGGGTTGGATTTTAAAATCATAAAATCCCCGCCATATTCCTAAACAATAAAAGAGGAATTTAAACTCATTCTCAAAAAAAAGAAACATTAGACTTCTATTGGAAATTTTACCGATTTGATTTTTATCAAAGCTCCGAATTCTAAAGAGATAATCTATTGAATGAGATTCTAAAGCACCGATCCACGATTTGTCATTATCGAAAAGGAATTTAAACATATTATAGTTCGCACAATATTCGTTCAAAACACGCCTAATTTGATATCGTAAATATTCAAAATCATTTAACTGAGTTAAATCGTCAATTTCATTATCAAAGGGTTGGTTATAAAAGTGTGAAACCTCGTGAAATATGTTAAAAATGTCCGAAAGGTTTTGAAACACGCAGAAACAAATATTTATATCTTTATAACTTTCCTTCAATAACCTTTTTGGGACTTTTGCTCCAGCTTTAGAATTGTAAAGTTCCATTATAAAGTGTGGTGAATCTGTTTGAATCCTATTATCCACTTTCATTTCATATCCTAATCGATTTTTTTCTACACATACCACTTCGATAGAGCTGTCAATACTAACTAATTCATTAAAGGATCTAATTAATTCGTCTAATTTTGAAATTGTTTCAGAATTTACACCAAATTCTTCTAGAGAGGTATCTTTTCCCTCCTTAACTGCACGAAATGTAATCATTTTTGGATTAATAATTTAAAGTCTTTTTAAAAGTAAAGAATAATTGCTTATTTAAAAATTAATATTAACTGGATTTTGTAACTTACATTTCTTTAGGATTAGAAAGCCATCGAGC
>SDBT01005951.1_pt1 | contig 20389 bp, 12 predicted proteins | sample 2277101 | NCBI WGS metagenome assembly SDBT01 (sample SAMN10404973, study PRJNA504765) | marine sediment metagenome | isolation source: marine sediment core GS10_PC15, 103 cmbsf | place: Arctic Ocean: Southern Knipovich Ridge | collected 2010 | reverse complement strand
ACTCAAGGCCGCTGGAAGCTGATCCTGCCGCACCGCAAATCAGAAATGGAACTTTATGATCTCGGCAGCGATCCCGCTGAGGAAAACAATGTTGCCGCGAAATACCCCGCTCATGTCGAGCGTCTGAAAAAGAAAGTCACAGATATCGTATTGAACGGCCGTACCACGCCGGGCGCGGCGCAGGCGAATGATACCGGATATTGGGACCACCTGACATGGATCGCCGAGGCAGAATACAACGCCCGGCAAACGAAAGGGAAATTAAGATGAAATTAAAATGGATATTGCCAATCTTAGCTATTATGTTTTCGGCTTGTACTAACTCGTTAATGGTTCCGGCTATCACTACGGAAAAAATTCCTGACGATGTCAGGGCTCAGCAGATCAAGGACATGGAATTCGGGATGTTCATCTGCTGGTCGTTCAGTACTTTCTATGGACAGGAATGGACGCCGACGCGTGATAAGGACGCATCATATTTCAAGGCTACCGGATGCGATACCGATCAGTGGTGCCAGACAGCTAAAGCGGCAGGGATGAGTTATATTCTCTTTCTGAGTAAGCATCATGACGGTTTCTGCTTGTGGGATACGGCTACTACTGAGAAAAAAGTTACCAACAGCCCGTTGGGAATAGATGTTCTCGCCAAGCTCAGGAAATCATGCGATAAGTATGGGATCAAGCTGGCCCTTTACTTTTCCGAAGGTGACTGGAATTGGCCCGGTGCGGTTGACGGTAAGCACAACAAAGGTGGCGTAAATCCCGAAATGAAGAAGGCTCAACTCAGGGAACTCCTGACCAATTACGGGCCGATCGAATTCTGGTGGATGGACCATGCCGTCGGCACCGGCGGGCTATCGCATGAGGAAACCGTCGAATGGATGCATAAGTTTCAGCCCAATAGCTTTGTCGGGTTTAATCACGGTGAGCCGGCGGGACGTATCAATCTGCGTGAGAGAGGAAGGCCCGGAAAACTGGGTGACGTAAACGCAACAAAATATAACAAGCAAGCCGAGGGATCGTACAAGGGATATCTGGTAGCGGAATTTACATATCCGATTCTTCCCGAGCATAAAGGCGGTGCCCAGTGGTTTTATTCACTGCCGAAACATGAAAATCTTTGCCACCCAGCCGAAAAACTCTATGCAGACTACCTTGGCGCCAAGAAATACGGCAACATATTCTCAATAGATGCGGGACCCAACTACGCCGGTAAGCTGCGTGATATCGATGTTAAAACTCTACGCAAGGTGGGGGAAATGATCCGGAGCAACGCGCCCCTGCCGCAAGAGCAGGCCCCTGCAACCAAGCCCGTGAAAAAACCAAAAAAGCCATCACTTTGATCAATAAAAAACCGGAAGGGAGTTAAAAAATGCGTAAGACTAAATGGACCCGCCGTAGTTTTCTGAAGGCTTCAGTTGCAACTACGGTTGGTTTATCCGGTTGCAGGTCCGGGATGCTTGACAAGCCTACTGCAAATAAGCCTGTTAATGTTCTTTTTATCGCCACCGATGATATGAATACTGATATCGGCTGTTATGGCAATGAGCAGGTTAAGACTCCGAATCTTGATCGGCTTGCGGCGATGGGGGTTCGGTTTGATCGGGCATATTGTCAGTATCCGTTGTGCGGGCCAAGCCGGGCAAGTATTATGAGCGGGCTGCGGCCTGATACTACCGGTTTTGTGCATAACAAGGACGATCTTCGAGAGCTCAAACCGGATACGGTTACAATGGGCCAGTTCTTTCAACAGAAAGGTTATTATGTCGGCCGTGTAGGTAAGATATATCATTATGGCAATCCCGGAGATATCGGGACCAATAGCCATGACGATGCACTTTCATGGCAGGAGCGTTTTAATCCGGCGGGCATCGATAAACTTCAGGAAGAGAAAATCATCCGGTATCCCGAGGGTAAGGGCGGACGCAAAGGCAAACTTGGGCGTTCTATGTCCTGGTGGGATCCGGTCAGTAAGGATACCGAACACACCGATGGCATGGTAGCTACCCGGGCTATCGAGATGATCGATAGAAACAAGGATAAGCCGTTCTTTGTCGCAGCGGGATTCTTTAATCCGCATTGTCCTTATGTCGCGCCGAAGAAATATTTTGACATGTATCCGCTTGACCAGATCACCATGCAGGATCTGGACGAGGCGAAGAAGGACCTTGAAGATGTGCCTGCGATGGCAGTGCGTGACATGAAGCATTGGCCATACCATAAAGATGTAACTTATGACCAGGCCAGAAAATGCAAACAGGCTTACTATGCATGCATCTCGTTTGTCGACGCACAGGTCGGACGTCTGCTGGATGCACTCGATCAACGGAATTTGCTGGACAATACGCTGATCGTTTTTTGGTCGGATCACGGATACTTTCTGGGTGAAAAGGGGTTGTGGTTTAAGCGTAAGAATTTTGAGCGTGCGGTTCGTGCCCCGCTTCTTATCGCCGGTGCAGGCGTTAAGTCTGCCGGTAAAGGTTGCGCCCAGCCGGTGGAAATGCTGGACCTTTATCCGACGATTGCCGACTATACCGGTTTCGATGTTCCGGGTGAACTTGAAGGGCAAAGTTTAAGGCCTCTGTTGTCCAATCCGAATTCTACATGGGATAGACCGGCTATATCGCAGGTGCAGTATGGCTCTGATGCGAAGGGATATTCTATTCGCACTATGAGATGGCGATATACCGAATGGAATGGCGGCAACGCCGGGCGGGAACTTTATGATCACTTACACGATCCGGATGAGGTGCATAATCTTGCCGGTTTGGATAAATACGCCGATACCGTTGAACGGCTTAGCAAGCAGCTACGGCCATTTGCCAGGAAGACGACCGCAGGTGATTAAAACTTTAATATCCAGATAAAGTCGCGTAAGATATCAGAACTAACATTCACAGATACGAAAGTAAGGTAAAAATGAAGAAACAAATATTAACTGTGGTTATGCTGTTTGCCTCCGGCAGCCTTAGCGCTCAGCAAATATTAGTTCAGGATACTGGCAGCAAAAACGATTTCTGCCTTGTTGCTGATGGTTCAGTTGCCGATTTGCTGATAGATACCAATGACAGCAAAACGGTACATCTGGCTGTAAGGCTGTTTTCAGAGGATATTGAAAGAGTTAGCAGGCAAAAGGCTGAAATCAAGCAGAATCTAAAATCTACTTCATCGATGTGTGTCATAATCGGCACAATAGATGGTAGCAGTATGATACAAATGTTGATAAAGAAAAAGAAAATAGACGTTACCGAGATCGAAGGTAAATGGGAAAGCTGCCTGATTCAGGTTATTGACAATCCCTTCAAGGGAGTAAAGAAAGCTCTTGTTGTGGCCGGAAGTGACAGAAGGGGAGCGGCTTACGGTTTGATGGAAATTTCAAAACAGATGGGAGTATCGCCCTGGTATTATTTTGCCGATGTGGCAACAAAAAAGAGAAACTCGATATACATCAAGTCAGGCAGGTTTATACAGAAATCTCCTTCGGTCAAATATCGGGGGATATTTATCAACGATGAGATGTGGGGTTTGAGGCCGTGGGCCATGAATACTCTGGCTCCCCATGAGGGTAAAGGAATCGGTCCGACAACACATCGGAAAATATTCGAGCTGCTGCTGAGGCTCAAGGCGAATTTTCTTTGGCCTGCAATGCATCAGCAGACAAGACCATTCAATTGTTATGAACAAAACAAAGTAGTTGCCGACGAATACGGAATTGTTATGGGCTCGTCTCATATCGAACCTATGCTAAGAAATAATATGGCTGGCGCGGAGTGGGATCGCGAATACCCTGGCCAGCCCTGGGACTATGTAAAGAACAGAGACCATATATATGAATACTGGGAAAGAGGAATTAAGAAAAATGGAAAATATGAGAATGTTTATACGATAGGCAAAAGGGGGAAAGATGACGAGGCCGGTTCTGATATCACCGTAAGCGTACTGGAGCGGATATTTGCCGATCAACGAACTATCCTGAAAAAGTGGGTCAATAAGGATATAGCGAAAGTGCCGCAGGTATTGATCCCATATACTGAAGTACTGGGTTTATATAATAAGGGGCTGAAGGTTCCCGACGATGTTATAATTTGCTGGCCTGACGATAATTTCGGCAATATACGCCAGCTGCCTGATAAAACCGAGCAGCAGCGCCGCGGAGGTTCAGGTATTTATTATCACTTCCAATGGTTAAACGGTGCCACAACAGCATATCCCTGGTTGTATACCACTCCACTGGCTCTTACGTGGTCGGAAATGAAAAAGGCATATGATCATAATGTTAGAGAACTTTGGATCGTTAACGTCGGCGACATTAAACCGGCCGAGATTGGTATTGAGTATTTTTTGCAGATGGCCTGGGACATATCTGATTTCAAAGAAAATGATCCGGCTGGATTTTTAAAGGATTGGGCATCGAGAGACTTTGGCAAAGAATACGCATCCCGGATTGCCGGCATCATGGCTAAGCATTATGAATTAGGATATGCACGCCGGCCGGAACATATGGTGATGTACAAGGGCCGGACAAAGAAATACACGTACGATTGGTTCAGCATTACTAATTATAACGATGAGGCACAAAAAAGAGTAGATGAATATGATAAGCTCATCAGGGAAACTGACGAGGTCTACGATTTACTTCCCGTTGAAAAGAAAGATTCGTTTTTCCAGATGGTCGCATATAATGTGAAAGGCGCCGGGCTGCAAAACAAGAAGGTGATTTACGCTCAGAAGTCTTATGCTTATGGCGAGCAAAACCGCTCAAGTGCCGCTGTCTATGCCGCTAAGGCTCAGCAAGCCGAAAATGACATCAAAGAATTAATTAAACACTACAACACCGATCAGGTAACTGTCGGCGATAAATGGAATCATATGGCTTCGCTGCCCGGACCGTGGGGCATGCAATGGCAGCAATTTGCCATGCCGCCCCTGAGTAACTACCCGGGCAATGGCCGCCCGCAGATGAAGATCGCGACCGAAGGAGGCGATGAAACAAAACTCCCCGGCTTCAGTGTGTATAACAAGGACAAGCGATTTATCGATCTCTACAATACCGGCAACGGCGTTGTTTTCTGGTCAGCAAAAGTATCCGGCGACTGGGTCAAACTTAGCGAATCGTCAGGAACTATCACTGACGAAAAAAGGATATGGGTAACTATCAACTGGGACAAAGCACCCAAAGGCAGAGATGAAGATGGGTTGGTAACTTTTAAATGGTCGTCATCTGCCGATGATGTATGGCTGGACTATGAGTCAATGTCAGAGTCAGAAAAAGAAGAATACAGAGCCGGCACCATTACTAACAAAGGACCCGGCAGCGTCTTCAATGTCAATCTCAGCGTTTTCAACCCGCCTGCACCGTCGGTTGAATCAGTTGCCGGCTTTGTGGAAAGTAATGGTTACATATCGATCGAGGCCGAACATTATTCGAGGAAAATAGACAAATCATACGCCTCATGGAATATCATTGATGGTCTGGGAAGGACTGGAAGCTCGGTTGCCGTACTGCCGACAAATATCGACAGCAATGTTTCCCTGGATGACATCATCACCAAATCACCGGCCCTGGAGTACGACCTTTACACTTTTACAGAGGGCCAGGCGACAATTAATTTCAACTGCATACCTTCCAATCCGATAAACGCCGATCACGGCCTGCGGCTGGCCGTGGCTATTGATGATGCAAAACCAATAATCGTATCCGACAAGGCGGGAAAAAGTGTCATTGAAAACCTGATGGTCTTGAAAACTAAACTGGATATACCAAAGGAAGGTCAACATACATTAAAAATATGGATGGTCGATCCGGGATTGGTAATAGATAAAATTATTATCGATACCGGTGGCGTAAAGGACTCATATCTCGGCCCGCCAGAGTCCATGTATTATAATCCTAACCATTGAAACCAGGTTACAGATTTTCATATAAACAGTGTCCTTTTGTGAAATCTGAGAAAGGGAATAAAGTAGAATGAACAAATGTCTTAGCGATGGCCCGATCCTTCCGGCGGAGATTGTTTTGTCACCGTCATGGTGGAACAAGCATGCCGGCATCAGTTTTGATGAGGACTTTTTCTTTCATCCTGCCCGGCGGGTCGAGGCTGAGCAGAAAATGGAAAAGGTCCTTTACGAAAAGTGGGGCCAATTCGGCCTTGGAAGCAAATATCCGCACCCAGAGCCGGTCGTCGGTGCGGTGCATCTTGCATCGGGTTTTTTGGTTCAGGAAATGGCTGGCTGCCGGGTGGAGTATAGCCAAAGCGCTCCACCGCAGGTGTTTGCAGCCAACCGCTGCGAATTGATCTGTGATTCGTCCGAAGCGTTTGAAAGTTCGGCGTTTAAGCGATTTGATGCGTTGTGCGATTCGCTGAAAAAACGCTACGGGTACCTGACCGGCGATGTCAACTGGGGTGGTGTCCTAAATATCGCCCTGGATCTGCGGGGCGAAAGCCTGTTTTTGGATATGTTTGACCAGGCGGATCAGACTCGATCCTTTTCCTGATGGAAGGCCAATGAAATCGGATTGAGGATACTGACAGAAAAAGAATGTCGTAAAAAAAGTTGAACGCCGAAGCGTCAACGCAACCATAGTCAACGAAAGGAACATGTCATGAATAAAACTGAATCGCTCAGTCGCCTGTCCACCTGCTGCCTTGGTGCGGTATTGGTCTGCGTTCTTGCAATCAATACCGGATGTGCCACTAACAAACCGCAACAGATCAAGCGTGTCGGCATGGTGGTGGGCATAGATCCGGACCAGATCGATGAATATAAGCGGCTCCATGCCGACGACAACCCCGGGGTGCGGGATATCCTCAGCAAATACCACATGCAGAATTTTAACATTTTCCTCCAGCAGATGCCTGACGGAAAATGGTATGAGTTCGGTTATTACGAGTACACCGGAGACGACTTTGAAGGTGACATGAAGAAAATGGATCAAGAGCCGCGCACCAAAGAGTGGCTTAAGGCATGCGATCCGATGCAGATTCCGTTGCCCGGCGCCAAAGGCTGGACCGAAATGGAGCGAGTATACTTCAACCAGTAAGAAAATTGGTTGAAGGAAGGATACATTAAAAAAGGGAAATAGATAGATAAGCGTAAGAGTATTGAAAAGATTGATCGTTTTAGGTGTGCTTGTTGCCAGTTGTGCGTTTTGTCATGCCGCAGGGTCGGACAAATCTGATGTGTCTGCCGCCAAAAGGGTGGGTGATCTGGCCTGGCTGGAGCAGTACAATGTTGTATGGACGAGCCAGAGCAGCAACTCCGGTGGTTCCATGCCGGTGTCCGGCGGAGATATCGGTCTCAACGTATGGGTGGAGAATAACGAATTGATGTTCTACATGGGACGGGCAGGTTACCGGGACGAAAATGGTGCAATATTAAAACCCGGCCGGGTCCGAATCAGGCTCACTCCAAATCCCTTTGAAAACGGCAAGTTTCACCAGGAACTAAAACTTCGCCAGGGATATGTATCAGTCAACGGAGAATTTCCTGATGGTACGCCCCTGGCGATAAAGGTCTGGGTCGAGGTCTCTCGGCCGATCGTTCACCTGGACATCAAGTCGGGCAATCCTGTCACCGTAGAGGCTGCGTACGAATCATGGCGGACCGAGGATATCGAACTGCCAAACGACAAGAGCAAATTTGATCGCCGCGCCATGTGCATGATGAACTGCGACGCCTATCCGGGAAAGGTCTTCCTCTACAAGGACGAAATTCGCCCCGACTCCAAGCTCGTCCGTTTCCATCACCGCCTTGACAACTCCAGGGACTGCTTCGAATTCCAGGTCAAGCAGCAGTCTCTGGAACCGGTTCGCGATAAGTTGATTAATCCGCTGGAAAATCTCATCTGGGGTGGCGCACTTGTCGGCGACAACTTCACCCTGGCAGGTCAAACAAGCGGCACGTATGCCGATTGCCTGTTCAAGGGTTTTAAGTATGTAAGCAAGGCGGCCAAGTCGCATCGTATTCGCGCGTGTCTGTACATCGATCAGGTTGAAAAACAAGATGCATGGGACAAATCGTTGCAGGAACTGATTGATCTGTCGCCGCAAGAAGATACCAAGGCCTGGAAAGAGAATCTGAAGTGGTGGTCCGAGTTCTGGAGCCGCAGCCGCCTGATCATCAACTCCGGCCGCGGCGAAAAGGACGCGGGCTGGCGCATTGGCCGCAATTATCAGCTCTTCCGTTACATGCTGGCAAGCAATGTCAGCGGCCGGGAACCGACCCTGTTCAACGGAGGTTTGTTCACCTTCGATCCGCTCTACGTCAACGGCAAAAAGGGTCCCGGCTACACGCCTGATCATCGTCAGTGGGGTGCGGGACTCACGGCTCAGAATCAGCGCATGATGGTTTGGCCGCTCTTGAAAACCGGCGATTTCGATATGATCACTCCGGGCTTGGGCCTGTATCTGGACGGACTGGACAATGCCATGGCTCGTGTGAGGCATTACTGGAAGCACGATGGTTGCTGTTTTACCGAACAAACCGCGATCACCGCATTGCCAGGTGCCGCCATATATGGATTTTTTGAAGGCGGCAGACGCGGCAGGGGCAAAGATTTCGAGGTCGGAGTGCAGGTCAATCCGGCATGTTTTTATATCTACGAATCGCAACTCGAGTACGCCTGGCTCATGCTCCGTTACCATCAGTTCTCGGGAGCAGATCTGGCCGATTACCTGTTGTTCATAGAGCAGTCGGTTATCTTCTATGATGAGCATTACCGCTTTCGCTGCAAACAGCTTACCGGCAAGGAGCTCGATGGCAATGGAAAACTGGCAATCTATCCGGCAAATACACTCGAGCATCATGTCGATGCACGAAATCCCACCAGTGTCATTGCCGGACTTGGGCGTATCTTGAGTGAACTCATCAGCCTGCCTGAGAATTACACATCTGCCGCCAAAAAGAAAGGCTGGCAGACCATACTTGATCGTCTGCCTCAGATGCCGACGGCCAGCAGTGAGGAGTTCGGCGGCAAATACTTAAAGCCTGCCGCCAACCACAATCACCAGAGCTGGCACTGTCCGGAGATGTACCCGCTCTATCCCTATGAGCTGTATGGTCTCGGACTACCCGATCTGGAACTGATGAAGAATACCTCGCTTGCCACCGGAAATCATCGGCTCAAGACAGTGGCCTGGCAGCAGGCCAATATTCATGCGGCCAGGCTCGGTGATACTGCGCTGGCACAGAAGCTCAACGCCAAAAAGATGGACAACGGGCCCTATCGTTTCCCAGCTTTCTGGCCCCATACAATCGACTGGGCCCCAGACCACAACTGGGGTGGCAGCGGCATGATCGGGATGCAGGAAATGCTGATGCAGACGCACTCTGCCCCCGGCCAGAGAGGCAAGATCCGTCTGCTGCCGGCGTGGCCCAAAGAGTGGAATGTGGATTTTAAGATGCACGCGCCATACAAGACCACCGTTGAATGTAAAGCCCAATCTGGCAAAATTACATTCTTGAAAGTAACCCCGCATCAGCGGCAAAATGACATAGTAATTATCAATGACAGTCAATGATACCCAGCGGGATAGAAATGATAACGTGATAGAATATCGGGAGAAATAATGGTAAAAGTATTTGACCTAAGTCCCGAAGACCAGCAACGCGCCTATGAAATGGTTCATGAAATTTGTAAATAATCTTCACCAGTAAGGATTTTATAATGTTTGGATTGCAATGGATTGATATAGCTGTAATTTTAGTTTACTTTGGCGTTGTAATCGCAATTGGTGTGTGGGCATCTCGCCGGATCAAGAACCAGGAAGACTATTTTCTGGCCGGCCGACGGTTCGGTAAATTCATTCAGACCTTTGCCGCCTTTGGCCAGAGTACCTCAGCCGATAATGCCGTTGGGGTTACGACCACGACGTTCAGCAACGGGATCGCCGGCGTATGGAGTTCCTTATTATACCTTTTTGCCACCCCAATGTATTGGATGGTGATGCCATGGATGCGGCGGCTGCGTCTGATCACGCTCGGCGACTTTTTCGAAGAACGTTATGGCTCGAAAATGATGGCAGGTCTCTACGCTGTAATCGGGTCTATTGGCATGATGACCATTATATCGGTGGGATTTGCGGCTATGACCAAAACCGTTGTCGCCTTGACACCAAAGACCGCTGAGCAGTATACCGTCGAAGAAACCGCTGAGTACGCCCAGGCGATGACCTTAGATAAATTAGAGGCCTGTAATTACGACACACTCACTTCGCAGGAAACGCAGCAGTTAGAGCAGCTTCGACTGCAAAAGCCTCGCAAAATGTTCTTCCATCTGAATCCCGATGTCCTGATCTGGATAGTGTGCGTAATTGTATTGGTTTATGCGGTGGCAGGCGGACTGGAGGCAGCCTTCCTGACCGACACCCTGCAGGGGATATTCATCATCATCCTGACCATCATGCTGTTTCCCTTTGCGTTCAGTAAGATCAATGCCGTCTTCGGCGGTTCCGGTGCTGTGGATGCGATGCGAACCATGCATGCGCAACTGCCGGAATCTTATATGGAAATTTTCGGCTCTCCGGCTACACAGGACTTTACCTGGTACTATATTGCTGCCTTAACTATGATGGTCACGGTCAATGTCATTATCCAGCCCAACTCCCTTATCGCCACTGGTTCGGCAAAGGGTGAATATGAATGCCGGTTCGGCTTTGTCACCGGCTGTTATATGAAGCGGTTTTGTACCGTTCTGTGGGGCTTTTTTGCACTGCTGGCCGTGGTGCTTTATCACGACAAGGTTCACAACCCGGATCTTGTATGGGGCTATGCAACGCTGGATTTGTTGGGCCCGCTGAATATGGGCCTGGTCGGTCTAATGATCGCCTGCCTGATGGCCGCTTTAATGAGTACGGCGGACTGTTTGATGATCACAGGTTCCGGCCTGATAACCCATAACATTTACCAGCCGCTGTTCCCCAATCACCCGGAAAAGCATTTTGTATTTGTCGGTAGAATTGCCGGGGCGGGTGTAGTAATTGGTGGTGCATTGATTGCCACCCGGTTCGATACGATCCTCCAGCTGCTTAAGCTATGGTGGGAACTGAATGTCATGGTGGCCGCGGCGTTCTGGCTCGGCATGAAATGGCGTCGGGCTAATCGGTCCGCAGCGTGGTGTTCGATCGTTTTGACAATGGTGTTATTTTTTCTTTTGCCCATGCTTGTGCCGGTGGCTATGCCTTCTTTGAGGACAGCGGACTCCATGTTAAAAACAACACAGGCCCGAGAGGTTGTGCGTCAATATACAGCCGGCCAAATGGAAGTCAGCCAGCGTCAAAAGGAAATCGAGCAATGGCAGACAGCCATCGCCACCGGCTCTGTTAAAACCCCAAAACCAGAACCGCTGAGGGCCGGACAGACCTATGCAAAGACTTATCATCTGCCCAGCAAGCCGATCTTTTGGACGATGGGCATCAAGGTAGATTCGCAAGGTCAAAGATATGGCAGCGGCATGCTGAGCCTGGAACTGGTGCTATTGGATAAACTTCGATTCGATTTACAGAAAAACCCATACGCCCTGAATGAAACGATCCGGATTTTAATCAGAACCCTGACGCCGTTTGTTATTTTGGTCGTAATTTCATTTTTGACGCGTCGGGATGACAAAGCAATGCTGGATCAATTCTATGTCAAGATGAAGACTCAGGTTAATATTGATCCGGATGAAGACGCTCGGCAGTTAAAGTTGTCATACACCGATCCCAGCCGCTTTGATCATTGCAAATTGCTGCTGAAATCAGACTGGGAATTTGACAAATGGACCAAAACCGACACGGTTGGCTTTGGGATTTCCACTGTGGTCGCGGCATTGGTTATCTTTTTCCTGATAGGTTTAATCTCAATAGGGAAATGAAGAAAGGAACATACTAAGACGCATTCGAGACATTTGTATTGAAACTAAAACAATGTTAAATCAAAAAGACCAGCAGGAGATTTAATGGAACTTGAAAAATACTCATTCGGTGTTGGTGACCGATTCGGTCATCAGGGCAAAGCTCAGCTCAACGCCATTATGAAAGCCAAACAGAAAGGTCTGAACATTGTACCGGTCTGGAATAAATCCCACCGGGAGCATACTATCATCGGAACTTGTTCTTGCGATGTACGAACCGAAGCGGATACAGCGGTTAAAGAATTGGACTGGACAGACTCCTGTTATGTCGATGCGGACCATATCAACATGAGCAATGTCGACGGATTTATCGAACACAGTGACTTTTTCACACTCGATGTAGCTGATTACATCGGCAAGGGGCCAGGCCATGACGATCAAAAGCGGTTTCGGGATGCGGCATTAAAATATGTCGGTACGCTGAATATCCCTGATATCCAGGAGCAGTTTAAGATCACCGGAGAAGATATTGATCGGATCGGCAGTAAGTTTCTTTTTGCCATAAAAGAGGCTGGCCGTATCTATCGTCACATCGAACAGGCTAAGGGAAAAGATAACTTTATCACCGAGGTGTCGATGGATGAATCGGATACCCCGCAAAGTCCGGTAGAGTTATTCTTTATCATGTTGATGCTCGCCGAAGAAAATATCCCCGCCCAGACAATCGCACCGAAATTCACCGGCCGGTTTAACAAGGGCATTGATTATGTAGGAGACGTTGGGCAGTTTGAGAAAGAATTCAACCAGGATATCGCAGTGGTCAATTTCGCAATCAAGGAATTCGCTCTGCCGGACAACCTGAAGTTGAGCGTGCATTCCGGCAGCGATAAATTCTCGATTTACGGACCGATCAACAGGGCGTTAAAGAGATTCAATGCGGGCATCCATATTAAAACCGCTGGCACCACCTGGCTGGAAGAATTGATCGGCCTGGCACAGGCAGGCGGAGATGGGCTTGAAATTGCCAAAGCTATTTATAATGAGTCGTTGACTCATTTTGATGAACTCTGCGGACCCTATGCAACCGTAATCGATATCGATAAAAGCAAACTCCCCTCATCAGATGACATTGAAAAATGGGATGGACAAACCTTTGCTGACACCCTGCGACACGATCCGACCTGCAGCAGCTATAATTCTGATCTTCGACAACTCCTTCATGTCGGCTATAAAATTGCCGCGCAAATGGGAGTTCGGTATCTTGATGCCTTGCAGAGATATAAAGAAACCATTGCAACAAATGTAACGGACAATATTTATCAACGGCATATACTGCCGGTGTTTAGTTGATTGGAGACCTTAAAGAGAAAAATCTTTATAGTTCAAGATGAATTTGATAGAATTATTAGCATCGAAAAGACTGAATTATGTTTTGTAAACCTTTAAATGGGAAATGTCAGTTTGGAATTGTTGAGTTGCCGGAAGCGGGATAATTTGAAAAGCGAAAAGAAAACGGCATGAAAAAGATTTACTTAGTGGCAATCATTACAGCTATATCAGGTTTGGCATCTGCAGAGGCGGTATCAATCACCCCGGACAATAGCAGGTTTGTCCAGGAACATCCCCAACCTGTCTATGCTATAAAAGCAAACGAATACAGGGAGGTTGATGTTCATAGTACAACCGGCAACCTTGATTGTCTGGGCGAGAGGATATTTGGTGTTGAACCGCATGATATGATGAAAAGATATCTAACCCAAAAAGTGGACCAGGCAAACGTCCGCTGGCAAAAAAACTTCGAAGCCCTTGAAACCACTGGGGATATCAAGGCCTACCAGGAAAAATTATGCAGCCAATTTAGAAAAGCACTGGGAGATTTTCCCGTTCGCATGCCCCTCAACCCCCAGGTAACAGGTGTTCTAAAACGGCCGGGCTATCGGGTGGATAAACTGATCTATGAGAGCAGGCCCCAACATTATGTTGCCGCTATATGTTTTGTGCCAGAGTCGGGAAAATATAAAGCTCCCTACCCAGGCGTATTGGTGCCGTGTGGCCATACCCCTAACGGTAAAGCTTGGAAAGAATACCAGACAATGGGAGCTTTGCTGGCAATTAACGGTATGGTGGCGTTGGTCTTTGATCCGATTGAGCAGGGCGAACGCGTGCAGGTTATTGATTCTGACGGCAATTATGAATACTGGGGCGTACATGCCCATAATCGTGTCGGCGTCAGTTGTGCTCTGCTGGGTCAGGGTACAGCTACTATGGAGATGTGGGATGGCATGCGCGGCATAGATTATCTTCAGTCCCGGTCGGATGTCGACCCTGAGCGTATCGGTTGTACCGGCAACAGCGGCGGCGGCACCCAGACCTCCCAACTGATGGCGCTGGAAGATCGTATCGATGTGGCCGCGCCCAGTTGCTACCTCACCAGTTTCGAGCGTCTGGTCCACACTATCGGGGGCCAGGATGCCGAGCAGAATATCTATGGCCAGCTTGCCTTCGGTATGGACCATGCTGACTATATCATGATGCGGGCGCCTTCACCGGTACTGATTGCCGCCGGTATCAGGGACTTCTTCGATATCAAAGGCACACGCAACTCCTATGGATATGCCAAAAGATTATTCGAAATGCTGGATGCTGCGGATCGTGTGACAATTTTCGAAAACGATGCCGGTCACAACTATAACCGTCAGCAGCGTCAGGCGATTGCAACCTGGCTGGCTCGTTTTTTACAGGGCCGCACTGATGATGTGGTTGAACCGGATATCCAGATCTTCACCGACAAGGAACTCCAATGCACACCACGCGGGCAGGTAATGCTTATCGAGGGTGCCCGGTCGGTTTACGATGTCAATGCCGAACAGGCCCGGAAACTAACCGCGATTCGCAAACAGTTGTGGCAAAAATCATCTAAACAACAACTGCGTAATAAAATACGCGAACTCGCCGGGGTGCGCCCTCTGCAGGAATTGCCCCGGCCGCGTATCGAAAAGGGTGTAACGATAAAGCGTGTCGGTTACGATATCGAAAAAATTATTATTTATCCCGAAGAAGGTATCGCACTGGGTGCCCTGCGTTTTGTGCCGGCTGCGGTTTCTGACAAGCCGCCTGTCCTGTATCTGCATCAACAGGGAAAACACACCGACGCCCAACCGGCTGGAGCGATCGAGCAGCTCGTTGGGGCCGGGCATATCGTCCTGTCCGTCGACCTTCGCGGCAGTGGAGAAACCCAACAAAAAGGCCAGGATTATTTCAGCCCCGAGTGGGGCGGCGACGGTCGGGATCTTACCTACGCCTATCTGTTTGGCATCTCATACGTCGGTATGCGAACCGAGGATGTTCTCAATTGTGCCCGCTATCTCCAAGAACAGGAAAAGAACGTAACTGCCGGTATAAAAATGGTTAGTGTCGGCAACCCCAGTGTGGCGGCCCTGCATGCAGTCGCCCTGGAACCAAAATTATTTAGCAATGTTAGCATAAATAACATGGTTACGTCCTGGACCGACATCGTTGGCACTGACTTTACGACTAACCAGATGGTCAGTACAATATACGCCGGGCTGTATGTGTACGACCTGCCCGAGTTGGCAGAATTGGCAGCGGGTAAAGTTGCTGTCACCGATCCATACAATGTCAACGAACAAGCTGTACTCGTAAAACCATAAATGGCAAGTATCGTCAATATTAAATGTTAGGTGGAAAACCCTAAAGAAAGGGAAAATATGAAAATTAATCGAAAAGAATTTCTTAAGATGACAGGATTTGCCGGTGCAAGTCTTGCTACGTTCGGAGCATTTTATGGTTGTGCATCGGCAGGGACCATTAAAAGTGATGTAGATAATCTACCAAAGGAAATGGAAGGATATCAAAAAAACCATAAGCAGAGATTTAATATGTCCGGCTACAGGGCGCCTAAAATTAACACTGTTCGCGTCGGGATAATAGGCACGGGAAATCGCGGCACTCATCACGCCGGGACAATAACACGGGTTAGTGATGTCGAGATCAGAGCAGTTGCCGATGTGACGCCCGATAGATTTGACAGAATAAAAAAGACATTGGCAAATACCGCCCACAGTCCTGATTATTACGCGGGATCGGGAAATGAGTGGAAAAAACTGTGTCAGCGAAAGGATCTGGATCTGATACTGATAACCACGCCGACATACATGCATGCCGATATGGCCGTTTATGCGATGCAGCAGGACAAGCATGTAATAACAGAAGTTCCGGCTGCTGTAACGATCAAGCAATGTTGGGACTTGGTAAAAACTTCTGAAAGAACAAAGAAGCATTGTATGATGATGGAGAATTATTCTTTTATGCCTTTTCACATTACAACTTTGAATATGGCCAAACAGGGATTCTTCGGAGAAATAGTTCATGGAGACGGTGCGTACAATACGAGCAAGATGGGTAACAACTTCAATAAGAATATGTATTGGAATATGTGGTGGTTGAGAATGTATGGTTCCAGAAAAGGAAATATTTATCCTACCCACGGCCTGGGATCTATAGCGCAAATGATGAATATCAACAGGGGTGACCAGTTCGACTTTCTGGTTTCCGTTGAAAGTAAAGACTTTATGATGGCCAACAAGGCTAAAGAACTGGCTGCCAAAGACAGCTTCTATGAAGAATTCGCGGATATGGAATACAGAGGGAACATGAGTTCCATGCTCATAAAAACAAAACAAGGGCGCACGATCAATATTCAGCATGATGCCACGACGCCCGCTCCTCACAACCTCATCCACGGAGTCTATGGAACAAAGGGTTCGGTGTTATATGATCCCGCTCCGCCTCGAATATGTACCGGTAATCACAAATGGGCCAACAAAAAAACTTATAATGCTCTAATGAAAAAGTACAAGCCTGAAATCCTGCATCAATTCGAAAGATTCAGAGAAGGTCTGGGAGCAGATCTCAAAAGCGGCCACGGCGGATCGGATCTTATTAATGTCTGGCATATAATAGATTGCCTGCGTAACGGTTTGCCGCTTGACCAGGATGTATACGATGCCGCGGCGTTTAGCTCTGTAGTACAATTATCAGAGTGGTCGGTGCTTAATAATTCAAATTCCGTTAAAATCCCGGACTTTACCGCAGGCGCCTGGAAAACAAATAAACCGAATATGGATATTAACCTTGAAAATGGCGGAGGAACCACTAAAATACTCGGATAGGTAAACTGTACTTTTTGGGAAGGCCCAATTGGGCAATATACCCTTCAGGGTAAGAAATTCCCGCGAGCAAAGTTGTAAATGCCGATTTCAGAGCTATTTATCCGCGGACTGGCAGGAAATTTCAACTGATGTCAGTATAGGATAACAAAAATCATTTATTTAAGGAGAATACAATGAAACGCACGAAAACAATCACGCTTCTTCTAACCATCGCTGTAATCCTGATCGGCTGTAGCAAAACACCGCCAGCCAAAGAAGAAACTGAAACCGCAAAAAATTTCGGTCAGGACCTAAGCTTTCTGAAAGAGCATACCGACATAATAGTTCTCTCCGACCAGGCAGGCAAGAGCCAGGTCGCTATTGCCCCAGCCTACCAGGGCCGCGTAATGACAAGCACTGCTGGCGGTTCCACCGGTGATAGTTACGGCTTTATCAAATACGACCTCATCGCATCCGGCAAAATCCAGGAGCACATCAACCCATACGGCGGCGAAGACAGGTTCTGGATCGGGCCCGAAGGCGGCCAATACTCGATCTTCTTTGCCAAAGACGTGCCGTTCGACCTGGAACACTGGTTCACACCGGCATTTATCGACACCGAAGCATTCGATCTCGTTTCAAGTACGGCACAGACGGCAGCTTTCCAAAAGAAAACTCAACTGGCAAACTACTCTGGAACTGTTTTTGACCTAACCATCGACCGTGAGGTTGCATTGCTTGACCGCGCAACCGCTGCGGCCAAACTCGGAATCGGGATTGACAAGGCGGTAAAGATGATAGCCTACGAATCCATCAACAGGATCACCAACACCGGCAAAGACACGTGGAAAAAAGAAACCGGCCTGCTTTCGATATGGATACTGGGCATGTTTAAGCATTCGCCAAAAACAATAGTGGTCTGTCCCTATGTGGCTGGCTCCGAAGAGAAACTTGGGCCCATTGTAAACGATGCTTACTTCGGCAAGGTCCCGGCAGACCGACTGGCAATAACCGAAAAAGCGGTCTACTTCAGCGGCGACGGCCAATACCGCTCAAAGATCGGGCTGTCACCAAGCCGCGCAAAACCGGTGGCAGGCGGTTATGATGCCGATGCCGGATTGCTGACCATCGTTCAGTACACCAAACCCGAAGGCGCAACCGACTATGTAAACTCGATGTGGCAGTTACAGGACAAACCTTATGCCGGCGATGTCATAAACTCATATAACGACGGACCAAGCGAGCCAGGCGCAGATCCGTTCGGCCCGTTTTACGAACTGGAAACATCTTCACCCGCCGCGGCCCTGAAACCGGGTGAATCGATCTCGCACACGCACAGAACGATACATCTGCAGGGGACAGAGCAGCAACTTGACCCGATCGTACAAAAGGTCCTCGGAGTATCGATCGCCGATATAAAAACCGTCCTTGCAAAATAACATCTATTGACAAACAGGCCCAATAAAAATTTTGAACATTTTATTTAATCATGGAACCGAGAAAGTGATATATAGATGTTGCATGATCCAAGTCATCACACACCACCGCCGGTTGCTACTGAGATCAAATTGACCGATAAGGATACTGAGATATTGAGAGGCCTTGCCGGGCAAGTTGCCCAAATCGCTTCTTTGGGCGTGCATAAAGAAAAGGCTAAACTCTGGACGAAGCTTAACGATCTTAAATCCGAAAGACCAATGGTCTGGATCAATGAGATTTGCTGGAACGAAATGAATATCGATGATGAGTTGACTTTGCAATGCGCCCGCCCATGGGCGAAAGATCAGGAAGATCAGCTGCGAAAAACTATTTATCAATGGAAGCATCTGCCGGGCGATATGGTAGTCAGTGATTTTCTTGTATGCCCTTTGGCCATTCACAGTACCGACTTTGGAGTTATTGAAGACGTTGATATTGTCAGGACAGACGATACCAGCGATGTTGTCTCGCGGCATTTTAAGGTGCAGATCAAAGATCCCGAAGATATCGAAAAGATCCAGCTTCCGAAAATCTCTCACAACGAAAAAGCGACCGAGCTGCACTATCAGGCGATGTGTAAAGTTTACGATGGGATCATCCCGGTCAAAAAGCAGGGGCAAACGCATATATGGTTTACACCGTGGGATTTTCTGATCCGCTGGTGGGGCATTCAGGAAGCTATGATGGATATGATCTTGCGGCCGGACATGGTCAATGCCGCTGTCGAGAAAATGGTCGACGCGTGGATGGTGGAACTGGGCCAGTTTGAAGAGATGAACCTGCTTTCACTTGATAATCGCAATGAGCGTGTAGGTTCCGGCGGGTACGGGTACACAAACCAGCTTCCAGGCGAAGATTTTAATGCCGCCCATGTTATGGCGAAAAATATGTGGGGCTGTTCCAATGCCCAGATATTTTCGGAAGTCTCGCCGGATATGCATTGGGAGTTTGCTCTTAAGCATGATATGCGATGGCTTGAAAGGTTTGGCATGACCTATTACGGTTGTTGTGAACCGCTTGATAAAAAGATTGACTATCTGCGTAAAATTCCCAACCTGAGAAAAATTTCGATCAGTCCCTGGTGTGATATTGAAAATGTTATAAGCCAGGTTGGCGCCGATTTCGTCATCAGCCAGAAACCGAGTCCGGCGATCCTTGCCGAAACAGACTGGGATCCTGAAAAGGCCCGTGCCGATATTCGCAACGTCCTCGAAAAAGCAGATGGTAAATGTCATATTGAATTTATCATGAAGGATATCTCAACGGTGCGGCGTGATCCAAAACGGCTTTGGCAATGGTCACAGATCGCAATGGAAGAAGTTGAAAACTACTCCTGATCTCGGAGCGTAGATGTTCGATAAGACAAGGGAGGAAACCATCGGATAATCAGAATACAAACCCTGTACCTCTTACTTTCTTCTCCTATGCGCATATCTTGTATCTCTCTTTTTCTGTTACAGCATATCCTTTCCGGCAAGCTCAACCTTTTTCCCTTTCTTGATTTTCAAAGCCAGCGTTTTTCCTTTGCACCGCACAACACAATCTGTTCCGGGTCGGCTGTGTATGGTTGCTGAAATAAGCTCGCCGCCGGCCCACTGAATATCAACTTCAAAACCACCGCGTGCTCGCAGGCCCTTGACCGACCCCGTCGCCCAGGCATCGGGTAATGCAGGAAGCAGATGAATCTGTCCCATGTGCGACTGCATGAGCATTTCGCATAATCCAGAGGCGTATCCGAAATTACCATCGATCTGGAACGGAGGATGATATCCGAAGAGATTGCTGTAATAATTGCCTTTTATCTGCTCGTTGAGCAGCTTGTAGGCGCGGTTGCCGTCATGCAGGCGCGCCCAGATATTGATCTTCCACGCCTTACTCCAACCGGTAGCGCCGTCGCCGCGTGCAT
>SDBT01005950.1_pt1 | contig 20395 bp, 38 predicted proteins | sample 2277101 | NCBI WGS metagenome assembly SDBT01 (sample SAMN10404973, study PRJNA504765) | marine sediment metagenome | isolation source: marine sediment core GS10_PC15, 103 cmbsf | place: Arctic Ocean: Southern Knipovich Ridge | collected 2010 | reverse complement strand
GAATTGGTGTGGAATCCGTGTGATCCACACAAGGGAATGGCCCTTTACCCCCTAAGGCTATTATGAGGTGTGGTTAACAAGAGATGCACACAGCCTTGCGTGTACTATGAGCCGATGCACACAAGCGCCAGTGTAGAACCGTCGGGCCAGGATGCACACTCATCCCGGTGTAGATCAGCCCCTATTCACACTCATTCCAGTGTACATATCCCCCCCCTGGGCAGGCTGGGAGGCTTTACACCTAAGCCATTGATAAGTCTAGACAATCTTGTAAAGCCCACTAGATGTGGTATGAGGCCGGATTTACAAGCACATCATGTTGAAGGTGCGAATGGTTATTACTGATAGTTGCGTCCACCTTGCCTCAGACGCAAGATGTGCCATAAAATAGACCAATCAACGCAACCATATTACGTTTGGAGCCTGGTAGAGTGTTGACAGCATTTGGAGAGACAGCCAAATGCCCCTAGCGTGAGGCTTCGGCGTAACGCGGGGAAACCAAAGCGGAGTGTGATATGTCCCATCCAGGACGTAAAGCACGCGCCAGAAAGAAAGCTGCTAACGTTCGATGCGCTGAAGAAGGCCCAATGGAACGGGCACCACTAGGCTTCGGTCCAGTGTTGCGACAGCAAAGGCTAGGCGCGGACTTTACAAAGCCGCAAGGCTGTAAACGCGGAGAACGTGCCGATTGGGCATGGGATTGGCGGAAACACTTAAGTGTAAAGGCATCTAACCGGGTGGCTGCTGCTGAATAGCAGCCTCCTAGCTAGGGGCTTTGTCTCTAGATTGATATTGATAGACTGTGATAGGCGGGAGCCTTAACGGAGCGCCAAGCGATAGCTTACGGTGGCGTGCTGGGAAAGAGCTGACCATTAGCAATGGCGAAGCTTGACCCTAAAGGGAAAGCAATGTTCCCATGCTGGCTTAGGCCAAGGGCGCAATAGCGCTAACATGGGACATGAGTGCAAAGTAGGATAACTGCCGAACGTGGGCAAGATCCGGCTTCTGAGTGAAATCTGAGCCGCAATCGAGCCAATGCAATTAGGCTACTTTCTGAAACGTCCATGAGCAGCAAAAGCCTTCTCTCTATCCATACGATTATAACTCCCTTGTAAGTGCAAGCTAGGGGTGTGTCCACCTGGAATATGGAGGACCATGCTCATGGTTTCACAAGTTGCAAAGGCGGACAAGAAACTATCTTTGTCCGAGCAGTTGCCAGCGGCGGGAGCCGAAGCACCTGTAATACCTGAACTCCAAAGCGAAATCACCATCAAGACTGCCGATGTTGAGGCAGCCATTGAAGTGTTCCGCTTGGGTTTGGTGACGAGCAAGGCGGACGCCCAGAAGGCGGCTGTCATGGCTCTGGAACATTGCTACATTCACCGGACAGCAGCGCAATTGCGTAACATGCTGGCCGTAATCGAGAAAGAGGGCTTGGACTACGTGCGTCGTGCGCCGTTCACCTTCTATCTCAAAGCTTTCGCACCCGTCAAAAACGTCAAGAAGACGCGGATGGAGGGTGAGAAAGAGGTCAAGTACAGCGAAATCGAGTTCGACAAGGAAAGCCTGTTCGTTACCAAGGACGGCATCTCCGAATTGGGCACGAAAATGCTGGGCGAAGCCGAGGACCAATTGTGGTGGAAGATGTCCAAGGACAAGGAACTTGGGGCATTCGACGCCGTGCGGTTCGACGCTCGTATCCTTGGGCTCGCCAACAAGGCGCTCAAGGACATCGACGAGAGCGACGAAGAAACGAGTGAAGCCGCTCGCAATCACGTTCTCGGTATCAAGACTCAATTCGAGGGTTACGTGGCGGTCAACAAGGCGACCAAAGCGGCCTAACTCCCACCTGACCACTCCTAGCTTGCAGTTATAAGGACATAGTTAGTGCGGGGCAGCGGTGTGAGCCGCTCGACCGAGACAGTAGCATGGGCGTACAGCCAGCCGGTTAGGGATCATTACCCTAGACGCCGCTGTCGCGCAGTAACTATGGAGGATATCATGACCATTTTTCATGATCGTGGCCTCCCCAATTCACGTCCTGACAAGCCTAAGTTGAACCCAACTTTGCGTCAGGCTGTAGATCAGCGGGAGCGTGCGCGTCTTAACACCGTGTCTTTTGCTTGGCATCGCGAGGCGATTGATATGTATGAGATGCGCCAGCAGGAGCAGGCTGAGCATAGAGCCTCTAAGAGGTTATGACCCTTATAGAACTAGGGGTTTTTCTTTGCCTCGTTGGCTGTCTTGCATTGATAGTCATTTGGTTGGAGGATTAGCCTGGTGACCAAATCAGCTCATATGCGCTGTCTGAAGTGTCTAGCTGAATGGACACATTTTTGGCGCGTTGGTGAACAAGCGGGACATACTTGTCCCTTCTGCGGTCATCTCTACCTGAAGTGGATTAATTATGAAAGAACTCGCAGTCATTCTGGTCTTGGTGATTAGTAGCCAAGACGGATACTGGCGCGAAGAAGAGTGGCCCATGGCCAACTTCGGCGTTTGCCTCAAAGCTGTTGAGGCTGCTCAAATGCAAGTGAGCAATGGTGACGAGAATGAGCAGCTCGCTGTTCTCTTCTGTGCTTATGAGGAGGATTGATTTCAATGAAAACAACCATAATCATCACGGTCACTGTTCAGACCCCGCAGGACCGTGAGGCAAGGGACGTTGATAGTTGTTGTGACGGGGACATGAACCACCCTAATTGGTGTGGTTATCCGGACTACAGCTGCAACCGTCTTGAAGAGGGGTCCTAATTGGAGGATAATATGCGTTCAGTTCTGTTCGTTAGTGTTGCAATCCTGGCCTTGCAGGCTTCTGCTCCTGCGATGGCCTTCTCGTACAATGCGTGTGCTTTCGGCCTTCTGCCGGAGTCCATTTCGTGCGTCACGCCCAATACCAACGACCGTAACGATGGCAAGGGCATGGCCGCCGAGCGTTCCTTCGAGAAGAAGGACAAGGGTAATCATGGCCATGGACATGGTCGTGGCGGCCGCGGCGGAAGAGGCGGCCATGGTGGCCGTGGTCAGCGGTAGTTTAGCCGGACTCTGAAGATTTGAGATGACAGAAGATGAATCGGCGTATATTGCCGATAGGTCAGAGGGCTGAAAACCCTTAACCTAGCACAGTAGCCCCCATGGCTTCGGCTGTGGGGGCTATTAGTGTTAGTGGACCACGACGGTGAGAGGACAGCCTGTTATGGTGGCAGGCCGTGCGTTCAAGCTCTTAGGTTAAGCAAACTGGGCGCGGTGTGAGATCACTGGCCTGGATAATTGGCCTTACCAGCCACGCGGTCTACTATTAACTCTTATGTTGGAGGACATTATGGCGAACACGAAAGATGTGATTCGAGTGGAGGTCAAGACCATCGCCCGAGTGGTGATGTGCGGACCCCAAGAGATGTGGGCCGTCATCGAAAAGGACGGCGACAGAGTCGAGGCATTGTTCGAGAACTCGCACGACGCCGAATACTACATCGATGACTCGGGTTATAGCATGGAAGAGTACTCAATTGCCATGCTGGACATCTCGGCTTCGACACCCAAAGAGGCCAACTAATCTCCGCAACCTGGAAGACTAAATGATTCGGGTTATTGGTGTTAGGAGGACATAGCATGACCCAAATAGACTATCGTGATCCAGACGGGGAAGTGATTGGAGCCGGCTTTATTGACTTATTGCCTGGCTTTCAATGCACTTTCGGCTGGTCACACGATGCTTACATCAAATGGGACTACAGGGGCAAAGGTTTTGGGACCAAGGCCCATATGGCTCGGTTGAAATGGGCCAAGGAAAAGAGGTTCAAGTACCTCATGTGCTCCATTAGGTCCGATAACGTAGCTCAGCGTGCCATACTGAAGAAGGCGGGTTGGGAGAGAATACGTGATCTTAAGACCTATTGCTCCACTGTAGAGCTGTGGATCATCGACCTGCAACAGGAGGATTGATATGAGCAAGACAGCGAAGATTATCAATGCTCGTAATGCAATCTGCAATTCGTGGGTTGCGTATGCTCGTGTCGCTTACGACTGGGACCCTCCAGCTGAGGGCGACTATGACGCCATCAAGGACGATGTGGACGAGCATTTGGAGGAATTTGCCAAGAAATTGGGGGAACATTCTCATGAATAAGCGTGTGAAGATGACCTTCATATTCACGGCTGACCTGGACATCAAGGTTGGAGGTAAGTTCTTCTACATCGAAGACTGGGAGCGCTGGGTTAAGCTTAACCTCACCACCCCGCCTAAGGCAGTTGTGTACAACGCCGAGGTGGAGGTGAAACTTTTGGAGGTATTGATCCATGACTGAGGTATTTCAGCTCATGATTGGTACCGCTGAAGCACACGGCTCGGACTGGACCCACCACTCCACCTGGGACACTGAGGCTAACGCCACAGAAAGCGCCGCCATCATGGGATTCGGCTGCTTTATGGTGCAACCTAGGCGTGTGTTCACCGAGCGTGACCTCTTACCGATAGGGGAGCCGGACTGATGGAACCATGGTATGAAATCAAAATAGCCATTCTTACACATCACGAGTACAGCATAGGGTTCTATATGACCCAATATCATAATGCTGTAGAAGCTGGCACCAGTTCGGAGATGGCTATGGCTTTAACTCAAGCAGCCTATCATGCTAATGCACGTGTTTTGTTGCAGGAAGAGCTAGATCGCTGGATGCCAGGTGGCAGGGAGATCAGATGAAAAGACTATTTAAGGTGAGCCAGCCAGGGCGCGACTTGCGGTATTTTGAGTCCCGTCAAGCGGCTAAGGATTACATCGAGACCACGTATACGGCCGGCACAAAGAGTTGTACGGCGCGCATTCATCGTGGCCCTGATCACTGGAAAGGTGAGACCGATGGATCATATAGTCAGACACCCAGCAGCAAGAAAACTGAATGGTGAGGAGTAATAGCCATGACCCAGCTAGAACTACTAAAAAAGCGAGCCATAGAGGATGGCTGGCACGATTGGGACCCACAGAAGTTTGTGGAAACATATGTCTTTGGGAATTTCAAGCACACGTCAGGTGTGTTTGCTAAGACATTTCCTACTGAATCGCAAGCGGATGCAGTGGTACGTTATTGTAATGATAGGCGCATACCTGCTTACCATTGTGCTGACGGTGAAGTAACATTCTGTGTAAATTATCACACGCTTTATCAATGGGAGTTGAAACGATGACCCGAAACCCTGTTGCCAAAGCTGTGCGACATATACGGCGGAACATAATGCCTATGAAGAGCCGTACCTTGAAGGCAGCTCGCCGCGATGCTGAGGCCGAGATGGTTGCAGCTGTAGAGGCACAGGACACAGATTGTGACAACTGCTGTGACCTGTCATGGAGGAAGAAGTGAATGGACGCCCTCAACGGTCTGCAAGTAGGAATCCTAGTGACTGGGTTCTTCCTTGCAAGTCTCGGAGGCTATACCGCTGTTGGCTATGTCACGAGGTGGAGCGTCAAGTGGATGCCCGTGGGCCTCGTCGTGGCCATGATCAATGGGATCATCTATGTTGTCGCCGTTAAGGAGATCATGGGGTTATGAAAATGCTGAACAATTTAATACCTTGGCCATTCTGGGTCATGTTCGTCTGTATTGGCGGCTTGCTAATCTTCACCACCTTAAGTAATAATGCGTTTCAGGATAAGGTGGATAACTGCGTTATGCAGGTGTCGCAGAGGCTTGTAGAGGCATGGGCTGAGGAGGGGAGCAAGGCATGGGACGCCGTACACTATCACTTCACCGGCGTCAAGGAATATTGTGAAACTCGGGTAAGGATGTCTCAGCCATGAAGATATTCGTGTACGGCACCCTTACCAAGGATCACTGGAATAACTCGCTCTTGGATGCCTGTACGTATCTAGGTGCGTACAAGACAGAGCGTACGTATGACCTAGTTGAAGATAGTGGCCTCCCATTCCTTCTCCCCGAGGGTGAGTACGAGGTGTGGGGCGAGGTATACGAGGTTAACGACGCGACCCTGGAGCTACTTGACTGGATGGAAGGTCACCCGACGTGGTATCACCGCGTCCCAGTGGCGATCCAGGGCTATGCACCCGTAGTAGAGGGGTACACCTACCCCCTGCCCCTAGAAACGCCCCTACGGCCAGCGCTGGACGCTGACGGGGCCATCAAATGGAGATCAGTATAATGGCCAAGATGACAACGTCGAATGAGAAACTCAAAGATACTGTCAAGGCTCGTTATGTACCAGCAGGTACGCTCGTGCGTTATACTGGTGGCAGATGCGTCTACATGGTGCTGGAATGGTCAGCGGGACAAGATGAGGTCAAGTTCATTTCACTTGAATCGGGCCGGGAATACAGGGTTAACCGCGACAAAATCATCCGGCCCCTGCAGAAGACCGAGAGTGTCACCTTGGTCAACACCGACTACAATCTGGGGGAGGGAATTAAGATATGAGACAAGCATGGCACATCGCTGTCCATGTGAACGCAAATACTGAGTTCATTGACGCACCGGCCCTAATGGCCTTTCGTGAACGTTGTGAAATAAGGGGATTTCCGGAGCCCAATGTGACTACGCCGGACCTGCTCTACATCCCACCGCAATTCGATAGGCGGACAAAGAGGACATGAGAAAATGGCGAAACTTCTTGATATTCTTGGTCTTAACATTGCCAGTCATCTTACTCTCGTCATTGATAACGATTATGAAGAGGATGAGGCGTTGGTTATCAAGGACCAGACGTTCGATAATCGCAAGACGAATCTCAACAAAATCCCTGATGAGAGGCGTTGGCAGTTCAAGAGGGGGTACGACTCCTTCTGGAATGGTGACCCCCTCCGTGCTTGTGGTCAAGACGTCACCTTCATTGATAGCCGCAACCTCTGGCGCAAAGGCTGGGTCCAAGGCTTGAGAGAGCAGGTGGAGTCGGCGGGAGGTACGATTAAATGTCAATGATTGTGCATAATGGTAAGATTAGTAGTAGCGGCAGTACACCATCCTGGTACGCCCGAGGCTGGGAGGACTATGATGATCATGGCCTTAGCATGCGCGAAGGGTTGGATGCACTGCATCAGAATGGTGAACATGGCACCGCGAGATCCGAATATAAGCGTGGCTGGCGTGATGCGCTGGTCGTGGACCTGTGTGACAGCACAACAGCGCCCAAATGGATGAAGAAGGAGATGGGCCTATGACTGAATTGTGGCGTAGTTATGGGGCCTGTGTACACGATTGGAGTAAATGGGACATCTGTTTTAATTGTGATCGGCATAAGGATACGATCGGCGGCCTAGAATGGGACATGGCTATGGATGCCGAGAAATTGGGCGGCCACCGTGCCGTTGAGCACTATGTAATGTCCCTGAGGACCGGCTATGGCAGGAATAACCTGATCATTTATGACGAGAACATGCAGTGGTCCTGTATCGATAGCAATGCCAACTGCGTACAGGTGCTTGAAGAGGCGGCAACAGAGGTAGACTTTGAGACGGTGTGGGACTGGCCGTTCATATACAGGTCTGACTACAACGCTGACGGCGTCCTCATGACAAAGTTGGGGCCTGCCGCCAGGAAATGGCTGCGCTGGCTGGCTAATGACAGCCTGTACGCGCCGTGCTTCATAACTAAGGCCCCGTTGGCCATGCTGCATAAGGGAGTGCTCTACGATAGTAGGATAATGCCTGCTCGCGTCCTTATTAGCGCCATGTGTGGCGTCAGGTACATAGGGGAGAACCCCAGCATCCCCATCATATGGGACCGCTGGCTGCCCTATGTCGCTGCCCACGAGGCCCTCTACTTTGCCCACTGCACTGAGTTCCATGCCGGCGGCAATGTGCGATCTGCCCCCAACCCGATGGGCCACAGCATGTTCGATGTGACGGACACCTTATTTGGTCGATACGAATTTCGTCGGCTGGTAAAGGGGCAGTACATCAAGGGCAAGCCGGTGCACACTAGTGGAGGATGGTCGGATTTGTGCCGTCAGTTCGGCCAACAGCAACCTACCCCGGAGATGGAATTGCCGAATAAAGTGTGGATGACCATGACTAATTGGTTACTTGAATTTCGGAGGATAAACTCATGATACCCACGGTATTCATCGTTGGTGAAGGCGCGCAGATCGCTGATATGTTCCTCGACGAGAAGTGGTCCATTTCGGAGACGCTGCACCAAGCCGACCTGATTCAATTCACTGGCGGGCATGACCTAAACCCCGCTATGTACGGCGAGAAGAATCACGACAGCACCTGGAGCTGGCCCAAGCGGGATACGTATGAGTCTGTGGTGTACCATCTGGCCCGCCGAGATGGCCATCCCATGGCTGGTATCTGCCGAGGGGCACAGTTCCTCAATGTCATGAACGGCGGCAAGATGTGGCAGGACGTGGATGGTCACAGCCTCACCACCCTGCACTGGGTAGATTGTAACATAGCTGGTGACAAGATCGGCGTCTCTTCTACCCATCATCAGATGATGCGAGCTGGCACCGTCTCCGAGCTGCTAATGACAGCCACCTGCTCCACGTACAAGGAACGTATGAACAAAAAGGGTGGGGTCTTCAAGGTTATGAACGACTCCCCCGACACGGAAGCACTCTATTACAAGGATTCAGGGGCGCTCTGCTTCCAGCCCCACCCGGAGTATAAGCACTTGGCAGGCATCTCACTCTGCCGGATGCGATACTTCGACTATCTGGATCATTTCTTTGACCTACGTGCATAAGGAGGATTGAGAATGTGCGGAGTAGTTGGTTTCATCGGCGCTCCGAGCAAGGTAAACCGGCAAATCTTTCAGGACATGCTCATGATGGATGTCCGAAGGGGGCCGCACTCTACGGGAGTGGCGGTGGCCTCTAAAAAGGATGCGTACACTCTCAAGAGTACGCAGTTGCCGTGGGATCTGGCTCGCGAGGAAGACTTCAAGACAGAGATCATGGATAAGAATTGGCCCGTTATGATGGGGCACAATAGGTTTGCCACCATGGGGCTCGTGAATAATGATAACGCTCACCCGTTCTGGCATGACCACATCATCATGACTCATAACGGCACGATGACGGGGTTATACCGCCTGGACAAGTACCTGGACTACGACACCGACAGCGAGGTGTTCGCCTACAACACGGCGAAGCAGGGTATTGACAAAACGTACGCCGAGGTCAGCGGGGCTCTAACTTGTGTATGGTGGGATCAGAAGACCGCCCGCCTGAACGTGGTGACGAATGGGCAGCGGCCCTTCACCTTCACCTACTCGAAGGATCGCAAGACCATGTACTATGCCAGCGAAGACTGGATGTTCCGGCTAGCCTGTGAGGCCCGGGGAGTCGTCGTGGATTCCAACCACTACACTCTGGAGCCACATACCATGTTCGAGTTCTACCAGACGCGGCAGGGCAGGGTGGAGTCAGAGTCACGCGTACTGAAGCCTTTCGTGGTGCCTGCCACCAACGTCGGGTATGGCTACCTTGCAGAAGGAGCCGAGGACGTTGACGACTGGCCTGACTACATTGGCACCGGCCACAAGGACGGAGCGGAGAAGGCCAGCCAGACCTTCGACCGGGCCTACGGTGATGCGCTCACCATCATCCCAAGCTTCGAGACATGGAAGCTGCGCTTCGGCGATAGCGGCTGTGTCATCTGCAACACTAACATGGAAGACGAGCACAAGACCGCCTTGCTGATCGACAGTGAGACCGTGGCGTGTGATGACTGTGCTCAAATGTGCGAGTACAATCGTGTAAATCTCACTTGAGGAGGAATTGATGCAGCTATTGGTTGGTGCCGACCCGGAAGTGTTCGTGAAGGACGCGTCTGGTCGGAACATCTCGGGCCACGGCATGGTGCCGGGCACGAAGAAGACGCCCTTCGTGGTCACGGATGGGGCGGTGCAGGTGGATGGAACGGCGTTGGAGTTCAACATCGACCCCGCCAAGACGGAGGAGGAGTTCGTCACCCGCATCATTGGGGTGATGAAGCAGCTTAAGGACATGATCCCCGAGGGGCACTCGCTGGACACGTCCGCCACCGTGGAGTATGAGCGGGCCTACTTCGAGGGCCTGCCCAAGTACGCCAAGCGGCTGGGCTGCGCACCTGACTACGATGCCTATACGGGCTACGAGATGGCCCGGGGAGATGCCCCCGAGACCCTGCGCACCGCCGCTGGTCACCTCCACCTTGGATGGACGGAGGACGTGAAACCCTTCTCGGGACAGCACTTCCAATCTTGCCGCACTATCACCCGCGAGCTGGACTGTCACCTGGGCCTGGCTTCGGTCCTCTTCGACGAGAAGGGGCAGGGAAGGCGGATGTTGTATGGCCAGGCCGGGGCCTTCCGCCCCAAGCCGTATGGCGTGGAGTACCGGGTGCTTAGCAACTCCTGGTTGCAGGACCCATCGCTCATGGCGTGGGTGTACAAGCAATCCGTCGCCGCGTTCGAACGGCTATGTACCCGTGGTTTCTACTATCACCGGTCCATAGGGTCGGAGACAGTGCAGGCTATCATCAATGATGGTAACGGCAAGAGGGCCTTTGATACGCTGGTTGGCCTGGGCGCTGCGCTCCCACCCGGTATCGAGGCCCCGAAGAAGAAGTCACCGGCTAAGCAGTTCGAAAAGACGTATGCATCAATGACCACGACGAACACTGGCCCCGCGCCGGCGGGCGGCACGGCTTGGCCCACTTGGACTGACTAAGGAGGTATCATGTATGACTTTCACAATAATCAGCATGTGGCTGACTATCTTACGAGCTCTGTTGTATCGCTTAAGGGGCAGCCTGTGTACGTTGTTGGGGTGTACGACGACGACCAAGACACAACCGGAGATCAAATCCGTGTTCAGGTGCAGCCACTGCCGTTCCCGCACAGCATTCAGACTGTGAAGGTGGGCTCACTTGACTTCAAACCCCTCACTCTTGGTATGTGTAACCTGATTGACCGGGATGGTGCGCCAGCCGAGGCAGCATATATCGTCCGCATCCCCGCCCGGCGTTGGAAGATTGGCCTCTCCCGATACGGCCTATATGCCTTCCCGTCTCGGCAACCGGATGAACGAGGGGAATATCACCCCTGGTTGAATATCAATGGGCCGGACCATGCCACCTTCTGGTTGACAGAACAGCCCGGCTGGGACATGATGCACAAGGACTACCCCTCGTTCGACCAGTCCAAGGAGTTCATGGAGCCGTACGAGCGGAGGAGCTGTGCCTTCAGCCCCAACTTCTCCATCACAGCCCGAGGAATGCTCATGTATCGCTTCCATAATGCCCCGGTGGGCAAAGCGGGCCACGCACCCGTCCTTTATAACACATACCAGGCTCTCACTGAGGTCTTAGAGGAGGATATAAATGGCGAGCAATAAGAGTTTGAAAGAGATTTACCCCTACGCCCACAAGTATGATCCAGATGTGATCGGCATTGAGATTGAGATGGAAGGTCAGGGCCTCGCCACCATACAGGAGCGACTCGATGGCATCTCCTCCCCCAAGAACATGTGGTTTCAGAAGGGGGATGGCTCTCTTCGCGGTGAAAGCTGTGAGTGGGTACTCGCACGCCCGCTGGAGCCTATCAAGGCTTATGAATGGCTGGACAGGCTATGGGATATGCAGGACATCCTCACCGTTGCCCGGTTCCAGCCGTCCCGTCGGTGTGGCGTCCACATCCACGTCAACTGTCAGGAATTAACACAGAAGCAAGTGTACAATTTTATCGCCATGTACCTTCTGTGGGAGAACATCCTGATACAGTGGGCCGGACATGAGCGCGAGGGGAACTTCTTCTGCCTCCGCGGTATGGATGCCCGCTACCTGACAGCACGCCTCGCCCATCACCGGCAGACCGACCAGTGGCGCGACCTACAGGATGATCTGGTGCGGTACGCTGCCTTAAATGTCGGAGCGCTGTTCCGCTTCGGGAGCCTGGAGTTCCGGGCCCTGCCCACGCCCTCTAATACCAATCGGACGATCAAGGACTGGGCTAACATGATGATCCAGTTGAAGCGGGCCTCGCTGGCGGTCAGCACCCCGCGTGATATCATAACCAAGTTCAGCCAGCTCGGGGCGACCGAGTATATGGTGAGGGTATTCGGAACTAACACCCCCCTCCTGAAGGTGGGGAAGCTCCAAGAGCTGGGTAAGCAGGGGATGCGTAACCTCCAGGACATGGCGCTACTCGCACCAACCTGGGCACCGGATAGCACGGCCAAAGATGGCCATTGGTATGCCTCTCAGGGTGTTATGGATGATGACGTCCTGGCTATGCTGGAGGAAGAACAGGGTCTGGACTTCCCAGACGACGACGAACCTATGGAGGATAACTTCTAATGCCTAAGATATACCCCTACCACGGTGGCTCCAAGAGTGCTGCTGCCCTGGGACATGCTCTCGGTTGGCCGCGCATCAGGCGTACCAACTCCACCTACCTCGGCAACGATCCCAGCATGTGGATCGTCAACTGGGGCTGCCGGGCTTTGCCGGGGCACATCGAGAACTGTCGAGTGGTTAACAACCCGTTCATCGTGAACCGCACCGCTAACAAGCTGAAGTTCCTGAAGCGTATGACGGAGATGGGCATGGGTCACCGTATCCCGCCGTGGACGACGGTGAGGTCGGAGGCCCAGGCCTGGTACGATGACGGCAAGACCGTGGTGGAGCGTCACAAGGTGCTCGGCAAAGGTGGCGCTGGCATCGTCATCGTTGACCCAGCGGAGGGCGTCTTCGTGGACCTAGCTCCTCTCTACACGCAGTACCTGAAGAAGAAGACGGAGTATCGCGTTCATTACATGCGGCATTCAGCTTCGCCGGGCAGCATCCCCTTGTGCATCGATATTCAGGAGAAGAAGAGGAAGCTCGATGTTCCGGACGAAGATGTTAATTGGACTGTGCGTAATCTCGCTGGTGGTTTTATTTACGCTCGGGAGGATATCAATGTTCCTGACCCGGTTGTGGACGCCGCATACGACTGCATGCTCACCAGCGGGCTCGACTTCGGAGCCGTTGACGTCCTCTACAACGACCACGCAAACGCAGCGAGAGTGCTAGAGATCAACACCGCACCCGGACTAGCAGGTCAGACCGTAACCAACTACGCCAAGGCATTCGAAACGTTCTGTGTGTAAATAGTTTGTCGCATAATACCCAGTTAGAAGGTATATATAACGAAAGATATAGCAGAGAGGTACGTATGAGTCAGTGTGTTGAGAAGATTGCTCATGATTGTGGGTCCTCAGACGGGCTCCAAGTATGGGAAGAAGAAGGGAGTTACAATGGTTACTGTTTCTCTTGTAGTACCTATGTCGCGGATCCTTATGGAGATAGGCCGGCAGGATATAAGCCAGCGCCGTCAACAACGGATCATCAAGGCACTATGGAAGAGATCGGATGTTATCCAAGCTCAGCGCTCGATGCCCGGGGGTTGGAATCTGATTCTCTTGACTACTTCGGGGTCAAGATCGGGCGAAGCCAGGTGGACGGCGTCTCCCCCGTGTCGTGTCATTTCCCCTATCGAAAGCAGTCAGGCGAGATCAGTGGCTACAAGACTCGGCTCCTAGAACAGAAGAAGATGTGGTCGATCGGCGACATCAAGGAGGCGGAGCTGTTCGGCTGGCGGGAAGCCTTGGCCACTGGCGGTAAGACCCTATTTATCACAGAAGGAGAGTACGATGCCATTGCCCTGTACCAAGCGCTCAAAGCCAAGAGCCGAGGAACCCAGTGGGCCGACCTTGACCCCGCCGTTGTATCACTTACGAGTGGCGCTGGATCCGCCCGCCGGGACATCACTAATAACCTTGCACAGATCAGAGCCAACTTCAAAGAAGTAGTACTCGTCTTCGACCAGGATGATGTTGGTCGAGCTGCTGTTCGTGCGGCGGTGGAAGTCCTCCCCACTGCCCGCGAGTGTGGCACCCTGCCTGGTAAGGACGCCAATGACTGCGTCCTAGAGGGCCGTTCGAAAGGACTATGTGCGGCCGTCCTATTCAAGGCTCAGACGCCGAAGAATACACACCTGATTGACCTCTACGATTTCAAGGAGGCGGGCAGGGTGCCCCCCGTTATGGGCTTGAGCTGGCCCTGGCCGGGCATCACTAAGCTGACCCGAGGCATCCGCTTCGGCGAGACCCTCTACATAGGAGCCGGTGTGAAGATGGGCAAGAGTGAGATGGTTAACGCCCTCGCTGCCCACTTCCTCGTCGAGCACCGGATGAAGGTGATGCTGGCCAAGCCGGAGGAGACGAGCGGCAAGTCATGGAAGCTCCTTCTCGGTAAGATAGCGGGCAAAGTGTTCCACGATCCGAACATTGAATGGACGGAGGAGACCTATGCGGCTTATGACAAGGCGGCGGAAGAGGTGGGACCTGGGAATTTGTACGGGATCGATCTCTATCAGCACCTCGGTTGGCCTAGTCTTCGGGCTGAGATTATGGTGGCGCATGCAAACGATTGCCGAGTTGTATTTGTCGATCCCATTACCAATCTCACGAACGGTATTCAAGCGGGTGAAGCTAACACGATCCTGCAAGAAGTCGCTCAGGAACTTGCGTCATTGGCAAAGGATCTCGACATTATCATCTTCATCTTCTGTCATCTCAAATCTCCTGAGTCCGGCGATCCACACGAGCGCGGTGGTAAGGTCATGTCACACCAGTTCGCCGGAAGCCGAGCAATGATGCGCTCGTGCCACATGATGATAGGACTAGAGGGGAACAAGGACCCCGACTTGGATCTGTACGACAGGAACACCCGGTCCCTAGTGATCCTGGAAGACAGGGAGTTCGGTGTAACCGGCTCCGTTAAGCTGTACTGGGATGAAAACACCTCGTTGTTCAACGAGATCATTGGCTGAGGTTTCTCGATAGGTAAAGAGGCGTCCACTAGGACGGATGATGCGGGTTCAAATCCCGCCCTCAGCCCTCAACTAGGAGGAATAGTATAACATGACAGTAGATTTTGATGCGATGGCCGATGCCGAAGAGGGTGTCGGTTGCGAAGTCCACGAGTTCCCCAACTCCTGCGCTGTGCAGGTGTTGACGGAGTTCGGGTACACCCCGGAGGCATTCGATGCCACGAACCAGAAGGTGTGCAAGGACAAGATTGCTACGTTCCTCGCGGAGCGGACCAATCACGTCCAGAATGCGGGGGCTGGTATGTCACCCTCCCTTCAGCTGATCGTCTTGAACGAGGATCAGATCGCCGCCGGCATCGAGGACCTGGTCCTGGCTGCTGGCTTCAAGAAGCAGCTCGAAACCTACGCCCTGTCCTACAGGAATATGATCGGGCTGTACACCAAGTGTGCCTGGGAGAGCAAGGAGCAAGCCCACGCCCACCGGGCTGCGCTGCTCAAGGCAAAGATGGAGAAGACCAAGATGCCTGTCCTGGCGACAGCCTCGATCGCCACCCCGGTCCCGACACCACCAATGGTACCCACTGTGCAGAACACACCGGGTGCGGCACCGCCCACAACTGGAGGAGGTAGCAGCTTTTGATGGATCGTGACACTCAAATAGAAGCCCACTACCGGGACAACTACAAGCGTCTGGAGCGCAGCATCGGACACCGGGTTGGCTACACCAACTCGGAAGATGCTGTCCAGGAGGCGTATACCCGTGCTCTCAAGTACTGGTCATCCTTCGACCCAGACGAGGGCACCTTCACGCAATGGTTCACGAGTATCCTGAACAATGCGCAGAAGGATGTGCTCAACAATACCTTTAGGTCCCTTACTGATGGAGCGTCTGATCACGCAGTTGCATTCGCTCGCAGCGGTGGGGCCTACAATCGTGTCGAGCTGAGTGAAATAGAGTCCCAGCTGGCCGACGAACCTATGCCCCGACGAGCGGCTATCAAGATGGCCCTGGTCGATGGATATCTTTACGACGAGGTGGCGGAGGTTTTGCCGCTGTCCTCTAAGAATGTAGAGAAGGTCGTCAACAGGTTCCGGAAGAAGCTATGAGAGTCGTCACATTCGATACGGAGAGTGATGGATTTGCTGACGTGGCCACTCGCATTTGGTGCGCCTCGGCTGTAGACCACTCAACGGGGGAGCAGTCCAGTTGGATTATGGATGATGACGACTACATCATCTATTCCTTCCTCGACTTTCTAAATGACGCGGATGTCCTCTGCGGTCACCACCTTATAGGGCATGACCTACCACTGCTGCATCGCTTGCATGGGTGGAAGCCCAAGCCCGAGCAGAGAGTGGTGGACACGCTCCTAATGTCTCGTCTTCAACGCCCAGAACGCCGTATACCACCCCACTGTCCACGCACGGCTGGTCCACACAGCGTGCATTCATGGGGATACCGGCTCGGCCACTTCAAGGTGGAGCACGACGAGTGGGACAAGTACTCTCCTGAGATGCTTACCCGTTGTGAAGAGGACGTCCGTATCCAACGTAAGATCCTGGCAGCGCTCGAAGAAGAGGGGTCAGGCGAGAACTGGGGAAGGGCTCTCCGTCTCACAATGGAGCTGTTCACATACCTCCGGGAGCAGGAGGAGACTGGGTTCGCGGTGGATCGTTCTCTCATGGAGGCATCCATCGCGCAGCTCTACAAGTGGATAGCGAGGATCGATAAGGCTGTCATCCCGCACCTCCCCGTGGTGGTGGAGGTGGAAGAGGGCAAGGTGAAAGGAGAGTATGGCTATGTTCACAAACCGTTTAAAGCTGACGGGTCGTACGCAGCGATTACTGAGCGCTTCCTTTCTAGGTATGCTGTGCATTCTGGGAGCGTTGGTTATTGCGCTGATGATCGCCTCATTTGTGGCCCCTTCACTCGTATCAAGTTTCGTTACACCGACCTAGGCAACAACGCAGAGACCAAAGACTTCCTGCTCAAGAGTGGGTGGGTGCCTGACCAGTGGAACACCAACAACGCTGGCCAGCGTACGTCGCCCAAGTTATCGCAGGACGAGGACTTCACGGGAGTGGAGGGTAGCCTCGGCAAACTAATTGTCAAGAGAGTGCAGTGCAGGCACCGGAAAGGACAGATTGAAGGATGGGTAAACTACCTAGATGGTTCTTCGCATTGGTCGAGGCCGCGGCTACCAGGGATTGTCCACGGGATGGCTGTGACGGGCCGTGCACGACACAAACTGGTGGTGAATGTCCCGGGCTCAAACACCTTCTACGGGAAGCGAATGCGGAGTATGTTCGTGGCCACACCCGGCTGGGATTTGATCGGCATAGACTCGGTGGGCAATCAGGTCCGCCAACTAGCAGCGAGGATGGAGGATGATGAATTTACTAGAGTGGTCCTTGATGATTCCATTGATATCCATAGTTATAATCAGCACCGTGCTGGCATTGATACACGGCATAAGGCTAAGACGTTCTTCTACGCGCTCATCTTCGGCGCGGGCAATGGTAAGATTGCCCGTGACCTCGGGATTACAGGTGCGGCTGCAAAGCAACTCCGTGTGGACTTTATGGCGGGAATGCCCGCTATGCAAAACCTGCTCGACCGTCTTCTTGCCGAATGGGAGCGTAATCGTGGATGGATCAAGGGGCTGGATGATCGACCGATCTTTGTACCAGCGCCGCATATGCTCCTTGTATACCTGCTGCAATCGGATGAAGCTATCCAGATGGCTCACGCATACTGTCGTACTCATCGGATACTCGCCGACAGTTACGACCACGCCCTCTGGCGGTTCGTCCTGTGGATTCACGACGAGTACCAGATTGAAAGTGACCCATCCATTAGCACAGCCGTTAAGGATATTGGCTGTGAAGCAATTGCCTGGGCTGGTACGGCGCTAGGTATCCCTGTCCCACACGCCGGAGCGGGAAAGATAGGAAGGAACTGGAATGAAACCCATTGAAGTCCATAAGGCAGATCAAATGATATGGATCAATCCATGGTTCTCACTTGGCTACCACCGCCCTCCGCGCTGGAAGGCCTGGGAAGTGGGCCGAGACATCACGCGCCTGACTGAGGCCGCTGGACTGGAGCCCTTTGCCGACCCGCTCCACCGGCATCAAGTCAAGGCGGCGTGGTGCTCCGAGTCCAAGGTGGCCTACGTCCGCCGCCGTACTGTGCACAACCCCAAGGCTGCTGACTGGCACCAAGACGGGGACCAGACGGGCGAGGACATGGACTTCTCCATCGTACTGTGGGCCACCAACACCCCGGCGGAGATCGAGGGCCATGAGATCGTCAGCCCTCAGCCCTACGAGGTGGTGCTAATCCGTAACCTGGACGTGCGACACCGCCGTCCGCCCAACGCCCCGAGGGTCCGGTGGATCTTCCGGCAACTTGTGAGGAACCCATGACTAAGCCTATGTACACCCTACCCTGCGCCCCGGTCAAGGCCCCCAAGTGGTGGTGCCAGGTCTGGAAGCATGACTGGCGGTTCAACAACGGCGAACAGTTGTGCGCCCGCTGCGGCGCATACCGATGGGAGCTTGAGCTATGACAACCTGTATCTTCGGCTGCATCTTCGATTGCAATCGCCTTGAGGGTGACTGCCGCATCTCGTGGTCTTCGGACTGTGCCCTCAGTACTCGGGATAGGGACGAGACTTGCGCCGAAAGTGTGAAGAGGAAATCCCATGTGCAGCCTGAACCATCGCACCCTGGAGAGCGCCCGGATGCGCATGCGAAATATGAGGATCAAGACCGTGGGTAGCACTGACGGCTACGACTTCGATAGCGACCCAGACTGGCTGAAGTACTGGGCCGAGCGAACCAAGAAGTATCAGAACCGGCCGAAGCGCGGTGATGTAGAGTATGAGGAGGCGGCTCGGCGCTTCCAAACCTTAAGGAGAAAGAATGAGCCTGGGACACAGTGACGTTATCCACTACACCCGGCCAACAGGAGCCCCTCCAACCGACAACGTTGAGGAGTTCATCCAACAAGCAAAGGAAGCTGGAACTGTCAAGATCGTGAAGTGTGCTAAGCCCTACACAGATGCGGGCGGTGGCCTGCACTGGGCCGGCCCTCGGTTGAAACACTATGCTGATGGGCGACCAGACATGCAGGGTGATCTGACACAGGTGGTGCCTACATCTGCATACTTTGGCCCCTGGAATGAGACCGGTCTGGTGAATATGTCAAAATAGTTTGTCGCATATTCCCCAGTTCTGGGGTATATACGATGTAATAACTAAGAAGGAATAATCTATGAGTTTCAATGCTTCTACGGCTGCGGGTGGCGGCCCTCGTACACCACCTCTGGAGAACGGGATCTACCCGGCGCGCCTGGTTCAGCTAGTGAACCTTGGCATCCAGCCTCGATCTTACAAAGGCGAGGATAAAGAGCCCATGCAGGAGATCATGCTCACGTATGAACTGAGCGAAGAGTTCCTGGTAGACGAGGATGGCGAGCCTGATCTCGCTAAGCCCCGCTGGGTCAGTGAGAACTTCCCCCTCTTCAACCTAGGGGCGGAGAAGGCCAAGAGCACGGAGCGGTACAAGGTGTTGGACCCGTCCGGCGCATACAAAGGAGACTTCTCCAAGCTAATGAGCTGTGGCGTCATCCTCTCCATCGTGCAGAACCCAAGCAAGAAGGACCCGACCAAGATCTACCCCAAGATCAGCGGTGTCCTGGCCATGAAGGAGAAGGATCGTGCGGCTCAGCCTGAGATGGTGAACGAGCCCCGCATCTTTGACTGCACTGAGCCGGACATGCCCAACTGGGAGTTGCTTCCGGATTGGGTACAGACCAAGATCAAGCAGAACCTTGAGTATGGTGGATCGGCCTTGGCGTTGCTCTTGAAAGACCAGGAAGCCATCGCTTCTCCTGCCCAAGAGGGCCCAACTGACGACGCTCCCTACTAATGGAGATGTACATCCTTGGCTGGCTCGTGGGAGCCGGTGTCATCTACCTGATATTAAAGGCATGAAGGCCCTCATAGATGGAGACATCCTCCGCTATGAGGCTGGAGCAGGGGCCGAGACGATCGCGAGATCTATGGACGGCCCCGATGCCATCCCCGACTGGGATGTGGTATACAACTTGCTAGAACACAAGCTATTCCACATCCAAGACACGGTCGGGGCGGACTCGTACCAGTTATACCTCACAGAGGGGCGCACGTTTCGGTACGACATAGCCGTATCCCGCCCTTACAAAGCTAACCGCAAGGAGCTGAAACCATGGCACTTTGCGAACCTCACCTCCCACATGGTCAACGTTCTCGATGCTCAGGTGGTACAACAGTTGGAAGCAGACGACCAGCTAGCGATTGACCACTTGGCCAGTGGGGGTGAGACGGTTCTGTGTAGCAGGGATAAGGACCTGCGCCAGGTGCCGGGACGGTTCTTCTCTTGGGAGAACCACAACCAGCCATCTTTCGGGCCTCTTGATATAGATGACGTAGGCGAAATCGAACTGAAAGGTAAGAATAAGCTAGTCGGTAGCGGGTTTGCATTCTTCTGTGCTCAAGTTATCATGGGGGATGTAACCGATAATATACCCGGCTATCCAGG
>SDBT01005949.1_pt1 | contig 20398 bp, 18 predicted proteins | sample 2277101 | NCBI WGS metagenome assembly SDBT01 (sample SAMN10404973, study PRJNA504765) | marine sediment metagenome | isolation source: marine sediment core GS10_PC15, 103 cmbsf | place: Arctic Ocean: Southern Knipovich Ridge | collected 2010 | reverse complement strand
TAAAGTATTATTAATAAGGTATTTAACAAAAATGGGGGGAGAAAAAATTAGGTTTTTAGAAAACTGTTATATAAATTTGTGCTAAACAATGGCATTAGAAAAAAGTAGTTTTTCGAGGTGCCCTTAATAATAAGTATAATGAATACTATATTGAAATTAAATTTGTTTAGGAATGTTATTATTCTTTTTATGACTATTCCTGGGATTGTATCATGTAGTAAATCTAAAAACTCAATTTTTATTGAGGCTGAAAGTTTCTCTGAGTTGGGTGGTTGGGTTATTGACCAGCAAGCTTTTGATGTAATGGGATCTCCCTATGTGCTGGCACACGGATTAGGTATACCAGTAAAGAATGCAGAAACAACAATTGATGTACCTTCAGAGGATGATTACCGCGTCTGGGTACGGACACGCGATTGGGTTGCTCCATGGGGTGCTGAAGGTACTCCCGGAAGGTTTCAGCTTTTGATTGAAGGTGTACCACTGGAAACTACCTTTGGAACAGAAGGTGCTAAATGGCATTGGCAGGATGGTGGCATCATCCATTTGAAAGAAGGTTCAAAGAAGGTTGCTATACACGATCTGACAGGATTCGAAGGTAGATGTGATGCCATTATTTTCACGACCGATCATCAATTCATACCACCTGATGAAGATGAAGAAATGAGGGACTTTCGACATAAAAGTCTTGAACTTGCTTCAAAACCTGATGATGCAGGAGAATTCGATCTGGTTGTTGTTGGTGGAGGTACGGCCGGTAGTTGTGCTGCAGTAAGCGCTGCCAGACTTGGGTGCAAGGTAGCTCTAATTCAAAACAGACCAGTATTGGGTGGAAATAATAGCTCAGAAGTTCGTGTCGGATTGTCCGGTTTGATCCATCAGGAGCCATATCCAAAACTCGGTAACTTAGTGGATGAAATCGGATCCGTTGGTCATTGGACATTGTGGGAAGCAAACCGCGATCCAAATTCACCTAGAAGCAAACAAATATTGGAATTAGTCGCAAAAAACCCGGAAAAAAAAATCCACAACGCCGGGCCTGCAAGTAATTATGGTGATGAAAAAAAAATCCAGGTTGTTGAAAACGAACCAAATATTAAATTGTTTCTTAATACTCATGTTTTTCAGGCAGAAAAAGAAGGAGATCATATTGTTGCAGTTCTTGGTAAGAATATTGTTTCAGGAAAAGAATTTAAATTCAGGGGTAAATTATTTACTGATTGTACAGGCGATGGTAATCTTGGTTATTTAGCCGGGGCTGATTACAGAGAAGGAAGGGAAGGGCAAAATGAAACCGGAGAATCGGGCACCCCGGAATTCAAAGATAATCTTGTGATGGGAACCTCTGTACAATGGTATTCCGTAGAGGAAGATAAAGTCTCTAAGTTCCCCGATTGTTCGTGGGCAGTTCAATTCAATGAAAAGACATGTCATAAAGTTACCCGTGGTGATTGGGATTGGGAAACGGGTATGAACCGTGATCAGATTACTGAGGTCGAGTTTATAAGGGATTATGCTTTTCGTGTCACCTATGGTAACTGGGATTTTTTGAAGAATAAAAGCATTGACAGTGAGAAATTTGCTCGTCAAAAATTGTCCTGGGTTGCATATATTGGAGGAAAACGTGAATCGCGAAGACTTATGGGTGATGTTATCCTTAAGGAACAAGAAATTCTGAATCAGAATATTTATTCTGATGCATCTTTTACAACAACCTGGGGAATAGATCTTCACTATCCAGTAAAATCCGACGAGTTTACCGGAGAACCTTTCCGTTCAATAGCCCAGACAAAAGGAATTCAACCATATCCGGTACCTTACAGATGCTTATATTCACGTAATATCAGTAATCTGTTTATGGCAGGCCGCAATATCAGCGTCACTCATGTAGCGCTGGGTACAGTCAGAGTGCAGAGAACCACCGGGATGATGGGTGAAGTTTTAGGAATGGCAGCCTCTATTTGTAAAAAAAATAATGCATTGCCACGAGATGTATATCAAAAATATCTGGAAGATTTGAAAAAACTGATGTCAGATGGAGTTCCTCAAATCAGATAACAAATTGGTTCAACCTGAACGACAGATCTCTAACAAAGATACACTTGGAATGAATTCAGCCCGGGTTACACATGTCTGGACACAGGATCAGAAAATCTCCGAAAGTATAGCCAAAACAACCGGAATTGAAAATATTGTAAAAAACATTGGCGATATGATCGGCAAGGTCGATTCTGTTCTGCTGACACGCGACGACCCTGAAAACCATGTGGAAATGGCAAAACCTTTCATTGATGCAGGAATTCCAATTTTTATTGACAAACCGCTAGCCATTACCCACAAGGATCTGGCCTATTTTTCCAGGGAAAATGCCAGGGGTAAACTGATAATGTCAGGTTCGTCGATGCGTTATGCAAATGAGTGCCGTACGGCAAAAACAGAGGTAGCATCTTTGGGAAAACTTGAACTGGTGACAGCAACAGGTAAAAAAGACTGGATAAAATATGGTGTTCACCTCCTGGAAGGAGTTGTTGCCATCCTCGACGATCCAAAACCTGTATGTGTAAAAAACGTTGGTAAGGCACAAAAGGATGTGGTTTATATTGAATATGAAAACGGGATTCAGGTTGTGGTTAATATTTTCATGGATATAACACCAACTTTTCAGATATCATTATTTGGACAGAAGGGATGGAAAATTATAGGTATCAGAAATTCCTATTCTATGTTCCGCGATAATATTATTGAGTTTATCAGGTCAGTTCAGGAAGGCAAATCACGGCTCGAATTTGAAAAAACAAAAAACATAATACGTACCCTCATTGCCGGGAAAGAAAGTCTTGAAAAGGGTGGTAAAACAATTAATTTAGCGAGATAAATAAAAATCAGCTTTTTGAGACTCGATTTCTTAAGTATCGACTAAATAGTTATCAATAGAATTCAATGGCACAACGCGTTAATAGAATGAATAGTTATAGTAAATTCAAAAGAAGAACTTCAGGTACCAGTAATCTCTTTAAAACATCGGGAATGGTTGCAGTTTTACCTCTTTGTTTGTTAATACTCATTGGTTCAGGTTGTAAGAGCAGATCTGAAAGCAAGAGTAAGGAAGTAAGTCAGGGCAAAGAAGATGTACTTAAACTACTTCCAGGTCCAAATAATCCCCGTAACAGTGAGGGTGACTTTATCACGTTAAAGGATGGTCGGATTCTTTTTATTTACAGCCATTATACCGGCACTTCAGGTGATGACAATGCTAATGCCTATCTGGCCGGAAGATACTCCTGTGACAAGGGAAAAAGCTGGACCACCGAGGACAAGAAAATTGTTGAACAGGAAGGTAAAATGAATGTGATGTCAGTTTCGCTACTTAGGTTACAGAATGGTGAAATCGCGCTGTTCTATCTGAAGAAAAATTCAGAGACTGACTGTATTCCCTTGATTCGGATCTCGAATGATGAAGCAAAGACATGGAGCGATCCTCAGCCCTGCATTACTAACAAAGAGGCATATTTTGTACTCAACAATAATCGTGTTATTCAATTGCAGAATGGCCGGCTTGTCTTAGCTGTTGCGATGCATCAAAGCCCTGGCGAAACAAAAGCTTCTGATGTTGGACGTCTTTGGAGTTACTTTTCAGATGATAACGGAAGGAGTTGGAAATCCAGCCAGGAAGTATCAAACCCAAGTGCTATTGTAACACAGGAACCTGGTATGGTCGAATTAAAGAACGGAGATATTTTAATGTTTATACGTACAACATCGGGGGTGCAATACTTCTCTTTTTCAAAAGATAAAGGCGAGACATGGAGCACTGTTGAACCAAGCAACATTAAATCGCCCTGCTCTCCGGCGGTAATAGCACGAGTACCCTCTACCGGCGATCTACTGATGGTATGGAATGATAATGGGATTAGCCAAAAACGCACACCATTAAATATAGCTGTTTCAAAAGATGAGGGAAAAACCTGGAGTAATAATAAAATCCTTGAAAACAGGCCTGATGGAGTTTATTGCTATCCTGCTATTCATTTTATTGATAATGCTGTGTTATTGAGTTATTCCGATTGGTCTACTATGGGATCAACTATACTTAGAATAAATGTTGATTGGATTTATAAATAGTTACAAAAGTGAAGGACTATACGCAATACGTTGGTTAGTTCGTTGAAAAATTAGCTTAGAAAGGATATAAGGTTACCAATACAAGATATCATGCTTAACAATAAAATATCGCGAAGAAGATTTTTTAAAAAATCTTTATGCCTGTCAGCCATCCCTTTGGCTTTTTCTTCCATATCATCATTTTCCGCTGATGGAGAAGCTATTAAAGGATCATCTTTTTTCTCTGTTTCTTCGACTCCGGGGGTACCTGATCTGGCTCGTATTACAGATCTTTTAAAACAAAAGAACCCTTTGATTTGGGTATTTACCGGCGACAGTATAACTCATGGCGCCAAACATACACAGGGTTACAGGTCTTATCCGGAAATATTTGGAGAACGGATCAGGTGGGAGATGGGTCGCGTGAGAGATATTGTGATCAATACCGGGATAAGCGGCAATACAACACAAACTATACTCAATGATTTCGATTGGAGGATCAGACAATTCAAACCCAATGTAGTCTCCCTGATGATAGGAACAAATGATTGTTCAAAGAAAGATATCAGCCTCGACGTCTTTGAACATAATCTTGATTCTTTACTGACTATGATCATGGACCTGAACTCTATCCCGATCTTTCATACACCCAACATTATTATTAAAGAAAAAGCTCCTGAAAGAGCAAGGTTGTCTGAATATGTCTCTGTAATGCAAAGCCTAGCCGGGAGAAAAGAGGTAATATTGGTTGATAACTATACTTACTGGCAAAATGCCATACAAAGTCAAGGCGAAACAGCCATTTTCAAAAAATGGCTAAATGACCAGCTTCATCCTAACGGAGCAGGTCATTCCGAAATAGCCCGTTTGATGTTTAAAGAGTTATCCATTTTTGATCCTAAAGCCGCAACATGCGGAGGTGGATATTATGAAGGGGAACATTAATGGAAGAGATTCAGGACACAAGACGAAACATGGCATAAGACTCAAGATGCAGAACGAGAACGCAAGGATAATGGAAAGCTCTACGCTGATTGTGGGATCATCAGTAGAAAAATCAACTGAAAGTTATTAATTAAGACAATTTATGGACATGTTCAGATTAGACGAAAAAACAGCAATAGTAACCGGAGGTACTGGTTATTATGGAAAACCTATTTCTTTGGCATTGGCAGAAGCCGGTGCAAAAGTGATAATTGCATCAAGAGGTGGAGCAAAATGTAAAGACTATGCAGCAATACTACAAGAGAAAAATTTGATAGCTGAAGGTATGCATCTGGATCTTGCAAATGAAGAATCAATATATGATTTCACTAAGCAAATCAATAGAAAATATGGCCGGATAGATATACTGGTAAATAATGCAGTATTCCGTGAGGGAGTAAAAGACCTGGAGCAATTAAGCAAATCAGACCTGGAAAAATCCCAGCTAGTTAACTATACGGGACTTATACTGTTAACACAATCCATCATTAAGCTAATGCGTAAACAGAGAACTGGCAATATCATTAATATTGGTTCTATTCAGGGAGTTGTAGGGCCTAATTTCCAGGTTTATGGGGATACAGGAATGTCAAGTGGTGTGAACTATACTTATGATAAATGGGGCATAGTTGGTTTTACAAAATGGATTGCAAATTATTACGGGAAATTCAATATTCGTGCTAATTGCATCAGTCCCGGTGGATATGGGCCGGGAGTGAGGGAAAGCAAATTAGAAAATGAATTTATACAGAATTATAAACGCTTAACACCATTGGGGAGATTTGCGGAAGAGGATGATATTAAAGGACCAGTAATTTTTTTGGCATCTGAAGCCTCTGCTTATATCACCGGTCATAATCTTTTAGTAGATGGTGGATGGACAAACTGGTAAGTAAGCGTCTAATTATTTAATAAAGAAAAGCAGATAGAATGATATAATATATATTAATTATCATGATTTTTTAAAGTGCAAAAAATAGGAAAAATGAAAGCTACTAAAGGAAGAGTTGTTATAACGCCTCCCACAGGAACTCCAATGGGAGGTAATGTTAGAATTGATAATAAGTCAAGAGGGGTCCATGATGATTTATATTGCAATATTCTTATTCTTGATGATGGCAAAAAGAAAATATGCTTACTTGGATTTGACGTTTTAGGTTTAAAGTACAACACATGCAACAATATTAAGAGTAGAATAGAACAAGCTACAGAAATACCCGTGTCTAATATTGTAATGTGGGCAACACATACACATTCAGGACCGGATATTTGTATGCAAATGAATGAAGGAATAGATGAGTATATAGATGCTTATCTTGATGATCTAACTATAAAGGTTGTTGCCGGGGTAGCAAGTGTAAACAAAAATTACGAAGTAGTTACATTAAAAATCGGAAAAACCAATGTGCCTGATTTAAGTTTTAATAGAAGACTTGTTAAGAAAGAGGGTTCGGTTGTTATGAACTTTGAAGAATTTAAAATAGACGATATAATAAGCACTACCGGACCGATAGATAAAGACTTAATAACTTTGTCATTATGGGATGAGAATAATAAATTATTTGCAATACTTGTGAATTTCACACTTCATCCGGCTGTGCTTGTTGGTTATGAATGGCTTATTTCAAGAGACTTTATTCACTATCTTGACGAATATATTTTAAATACATTTGGTAAACAAGCAGTAACACTTTTTGCGAATGGTGCAGAAGGTAATATAAATCATCTAAATTATGAAGAACACAATCAATTAAGAGGTTTTGAGGCAACAGAAAAAATCGGCAAAAAACTGGGAACTTATGTGAGGGAGTCTATTGGAAATTCATCAGTTTTGCATGGCAGAATTAAATTCATATCTGAAAAAGTTACTATTCCGCTGAGAGAAATAACTGAACAGGAAAAACAGTGGGCTGATATGGTAATTGACCGTGATAAAGATTTGGTTGAGGATATGTTCGATGGTATTCCTGATAAGACTTATGCCAAAATGATAAAAGATATGCTTTTAAGACCGGATAAGGAATTTGAAACAGTATTGCAGGGAATGGCAATACATAATTTTGCATTTGTAACATTCCCGGGTGAAGTATTCGTTGAATTTGGCCTTAAAGTAAAAGAGTTTTCACCTTATGAAAATACTATGATTATAGGACTTGCAAATAGTTTTTCGGGATATATACCTGCAAAAGAAGCATTTTCACAAGGAGGCTACGAAGTACGAACTGCATGGTCAAGCCAACTTGTATATGATGCAGGAGATATTCTTGTGCATTTGGTAAAAGAAAAAATTTTAGATTCTTTATCAAGGCAAAGTATAAAGATAATGGAAAGAAAAGCTTCGGATAATAAATACCTGCATAAAGATTTTCATATAGCTCTAAATATTTTAATGAACTACATTTATGAAAATTTTGGTAAAAATGCACTTATAAATTACCTTAAACAATATGCTCATGCATATTATAAACCTCTTAATCAAAAACTTGAATCAGGTAAAATGGATGCGCTCTCAATGTATTTTAAAGATATTTATGAAAAAGAAAAATGGCCGGTAAAAATTACTTCCGGTAAAAACCATGTAGAAATTGAACAGGAAGCGTGTCCGGGGATTTCACATATTGTAAAGAACGGAAGTAAACCCTGTCCTCTTTATCGGGAAACATATAATACAGTATATAAAACACTCTGCGAAGGAACATCTTTTGAATATATTCTTAAATATTTTAATGATGAAACAGGTGCAAGTAAACAGTTATTTATTAGAAAGGAGGCAAAGCAATGATTTCATGTACAGAATTTATTCCTGCATACAGCGAAGGATTTAAATTTATTGAATTAATGGGAGGTCGCCAAAAATTAGAAAAATTTTGGATTGAACTATCTGATCTTTATTTAAAGGATTCATTAGCAAAATTAATGTCTAAAGATGGATTAGAAGGATGTTTTACTTATTGGGAACATTCATTAAATGAAGAAGCTGCTGATTTCACAATGATACTTGATGAGATAAAGGGTGAATTTAAGATCGAAATGCATAAATGTCCTTCTAAAAACATGCTTTTGCAATTAAAACACATGCAACCATATTACGCCTATTGTGACCATTGCACTGCTTTATATGGTCCAATTGCCGAAAATTTAGGTTATCAGTATAATAGTGATTTGACTAATTCCGATAAAGCAAGTTGTAGTACTACTATAAGTATAAAAAATGATTTATTAAATAGAAGTATTAATAATGAAAAATGAAAGTAAAGTTATGTTAAAAAAACAAATGAAAGATGGATTTTATCCGGCGTTGGGTACACCAACAAATGATAATGGAAAGCTTATTGAAACCAGCTATGTTAAAGAAATTGAACTAATGCTTGCATCCGGTGCTTCTGGAATGCTTTGTATGGGATCTATGGGCAACATGGTATCTTTAAAAAATAGTGAATATCCAAAAGTTGCAAAACTATGTGTTAAGACAGTTTCTAAAAGAGTTCCTGTAATGGTTGGGGTTATGGACTGTTCGGTAAATAGAGTTTTAGATAGGATCGAAGCATTAGATGACATTAATATTGAGGGTGTTGTGTCTACAGCACCATATTACTCACAAGCAAATGTAGAGGAAGTAAAGAATTTCTTCACTATGTTATCAAAAAAATCAAAATATCCTGTATATATTTATGATTTACCTTCTGTAACACAATCACATATAACAAAGGATGTATTAAATGCTTTAATAAAAATACCTGATATTAAAGGTGTTAAAACAGCAAACATGAACTTAATTCTAGATTTATACCGCAACAATTCGCTTAGAAATGATTTTTCGATATTTTATAGTGGATTGGATACGTTTGATGCCGCGATAAAATCAGGAATAAAGAAGAATCTTGATGGGATGTTTACATGTACTCCGTATAATTCAAAATTGATGTATGAAAATATTGAGGATAAAAATTCTTTGAAAATTTCGAAACACTTAAACAATATAATAATCTTAAGAAATATTTTTTTAAAAGAGAATGTTTTTCCAGCATATTCATATGCAATGGAATTATTAGGATGTGCCGGTAACTATCACCCTGATTATGATGTGCTGGTTTCGGATAAGCTTAAGGAAGAAATATACAGTTGCATGAAGGCTATAGGTGAAATATAAAATGAGTTATAAATATTTTCCTATTTATCTTACCTTATGTAGAAAACAGTGATTTTGACAGATGATATTACATCATGAATGTTAACAACTTTTTTATTGCAGATTTGAATACGGATTATTTATTAGCATCTTCAATTTACACACAAAGCTACAGGTTTATCGGGATTAACCGATAATGAGTTCGGTAATTATTAAATAAAATTTAACGTCAATGTCTTTAAAACCTTCAACTCAAATAACACCGGAGTCAAAATTGCCTAAGGGTGCATGGCTTATAGTTGCCGTGCTTTTTTTTGCTGGTGCTTTAAATTACATTGATCGCATAACAATCACGACTATGCGTGAATCAATTTTAGTGGCAATACCAATGAGCGAGACTCAGTTTGGACTTCTTACTTCTGTTTTTCTATGGACTTATGGGTTACTCAGTCCGTTTGCAGGGTTTCTCGCAGACCGTTTTAGAAGTAATCGTATTGTTGTTATTAGTATATTTTTATGGTCAGTAGTTACTTGGTTAACAGCTTACTCAACAACATTCGGGCAGTTACTAACTACACGTATACTGATGGCTTTGAGCGAAGCATTATATATTCCTGCTGGTCTTGTACTTGTTGTAAATTTTCATCAGGGTTCAACCCGTTCTCTTGCAACAGGAATTACTTTAGGTGGAGTTATGCTTGGGTCAAGCTTAGGCTTTATTGGTGGATGGATAGCTGAGAAGCACGACTGGAATACCCCATTCATCATTTTTGGGATTGTAGGAATAATCTATTCAGTGGTGGCTGGGCTTTTACTCTGGAATGTGCCTCAAAACAGAGATGATATGCTTTCAGAAAAAACGGAAAGTAAAGTACATTTTTTAAAAAGTATTAAAAATCTGTTAAGTCAGAAATCTTATATCCTGATATTTGTTTCCTGGGGTTTACTTGGAGTGGTCGCTTGGATGACTGTGGGGTGGCTTCCCACGTATTATAAAGAGCATTTTAATCTTTCACAAGGGATGGCTGGTCTGTATGCTACTGGTTTGCTTTATGGTGCAGGGTTTTTCGGATTAATAATAGGCGGCTTTTTGGCAGATCGCTGGAGCCGGATTAATCCACGTGGACGAATCTTTATCCCTGTAATTGGTATATGTGTAGGAGCACCGGCCATTTTTATAGCAAGTAACACGACAGTTCTACCGATAGCTGTTATTTTGTTTATGGTTTTTGCTCTTACGAGATTTTTTGTTGATGCTAATATGATGCCTATCCTATGCATGATAGTTGACTCACGTTACCGTGCAACAGGATATGGTGTACTAAATTTTATTGCTACTATTATTGGTGGAATCGGGATATATGCTGCAGGCGTTTTGCGTGATTTGCACATAGACTTAAGCTATATGTTTAAATTTGCCTCATTGTTAATGTTGATCTGTGCAGTACTATTGATTATGGTAAAGCCGAAATCAATGAGTGCTACTGAGTAATAAAGCTATATGGTAAAAGATGTGTAATAATTAAAGGAAAATATATAAATTAATAAACATTAAAAATGATCTTATGAATATTAGCAGCGAAAAAGATAAGTTAAAGCTGATGATTGACATTGCAGAGGTTAATTATGCTACGAAAATAGGTTTAAACTTGGTTGGTAATTACCGCGGTGATTATTATGCCTCGTGTGGAGTGCGTAATTCTCTTTATGCCTAAGTTTTGGTAGTTGCAAATGCAATGGAGGTTAAAGTCGAATCATTGAGAAGGGCTAAAGGGAGAGATTTTATTGCTTTATTTTTAAATGGCCTTTGCGAAAATATAACACAAGTTAATTATAGAGTAGGATTTATTTAAAGAAAATATTTTAGTTAGTTAAAGTTTCATTTGTAATAATAATCAAAAAATAAAATTTATTATGTCAGAAAAATTAGCAATTCAAGGTGGGCCAAAAACTGTTACAAGTAAAATGGTTGGTTGGCCAAATTTTAGTGAAGAAGCAATCAAAGCTGTTGAAAATGTACTACGATCGGGTAAAGTAAATTATTGGACTGGTCCTAAAGGGATGGAATTTGAAAAAAAGTTTGCTGAATGGCAGGGAAGCAAGTATGCAATAAGTGTTGCAACTGGTACTGCAGCTTTACATGTTGCATTAACTACCTTGGGAATCGGTCCTGGTGACGAAGTTATCGTGCCAAGTTATACATTTATTGCATCAAGCTTTTCGATTGTGCAAGCTGGAGCAATCCCACGCTTTGCAGATGTTAATATTAACGACCATTGCATTAATGTTGAATCTGCAGAGAAACTAGTCAATAGAAGAACCAAAGCTATTATGCCTGTTCATCTTTATGGCAATGTTTGTGAGATGGATAAGATTAATGCATTTGCCAAAAAGCATAAATTATTTGTAATTGAAGATTATGCTGAAGCTTATGGAGGCTCATATAAAGAGGAAAAAACAGGTACACTTGGAGATATTGGCGGGTGTAGTTTTTGTCAAAATAAGACTTTCACAACTGGTGGAGAAGGAGGAATGATAACTACTGATAATGAAGAATATGCTTGGATAGCAAGAAGTTTCAGAGATCATGGGTATGATGTGAGACAACGTTTGAGCCTACTTGAACTCGAACAAAAACTTCCATATATACATAACATGATTGGCTGGAATTACCGTATGACTGAGATGCAATCTGCAATAGGATTGGCTGAGATAGAAAGAATGGATAATTGGAACATGCCAAACAGACGGCGAAATGCTCAAATTATTATTGACCGGATAAAAGATCTTCCTCAGGTGCTGTATAAGCCTATTGATACTGAAGAACGCCGTAATGGTTGGTATGTCATGGCATTCTCGTTGGATATTGATAATATGAAATGCGATATCAAACAGTTTGTAGATGCTGCTGTCGCTGAAGGAGCCGTGATTTGGAAAGTGTTTTGGCCCCAGTGTCACACTGAAAATGCTTTTCAGAAGCACCAGTCATTTGGCAAAAGTGGTTTTCCATTTACTTCAAAAGAGTATTCTGACCCACAAAATGTGGATTATTCAAATGTAAATGTGCCTAATGCAATTTGGCATGAATCACATACATTTACCTGTTTCGCATTCCCAACATTCACAGTTGAAAATTGTGAACAGATTGGTGATGCATTAAGAAAAGTAATTTTAGCATTTTCATAATAAATAAGGAGTAATTGTTATGATAAAAAAAGTTAAATGGGGTGTTATCGGCTCAGGCGGTATTGCCAGAAGAAGGACTATCCCCGAGGGGATTATGCAAGCAGAACATGCAAAACTGATATCAGTTTATGATCTGGATTCAGAAGTTAATAATGCTGTTGCCAAGGAATTTGATGTCACAGCATCAGATAGTATTGAAGCATTTCTTCATTCTGATATTGATGCAGTATATATAGCTTCACCTGCAAATAAACATATTGATCATGTTATCTCATGTGCAAAAGAAAAGAAGCATGTTTTATGCGAAAAACCACTTGGTTTGACAGTTAAAGAAGTTAAAAAAATAATTAAAATATGCAAACAGGAGGGTGTGCTCTTAGGAATTGGACTTATGATGAGATTTTTGGCACAACATCAGGTTGCATTAAAATTAATACAAGAAGGTAGATTAGGCAAACCGGTTTATTGTAGGGCACAACTTTCTTGTTGGTATCCTCCAATGGAGGGTGCCTGGAGACAGGATCCAAAAACCGGTGGTGGTGGTTCACTTATGGATATGGGTAGTCATTGTATTGACCTGTTGGAAATGTTTTTTGGTAAAGTAAAAAGTGTTGGCTGTTTTATCCATAATACCATTCATTCCTATAAATCAGAAGACAGTGCGGTTGTTTCTCTTTTATTTGAAAATGGTGCATTGGGTACCGTTGATGCCTTTTTTTGTATTCCGGATAATAGCAGCAAGAATATGTTGGAGTTATATGGTTCAAAGGGCAGTATACTGGCAAAAGGAACAATTGGTCAAGGCGATTCCGGAGAGATGTTTGCATATCTGGAAGATGATAATGCCGGTTATAACGCTCAACAGATTAGAAATTCTGCAGATGATTTGGCTATAGATCCAATACCTGTTAATACTTATTATGCTGAGATAGAGGAATTTAGCAATGCAATACTTGAAAAAAGAGAGCCTGAAAATAATGCCTCAATAGGTCTTCGGAGCCAGAAATTATTAACTGCATGTTATCAGTCGGCCAAAACCCGAAAAGTTATTGACCTTTAATAATGAATGCTAATATGGAAAAGATAGCATTAGGAATATTTGCACACCCCGATGATGCTGAATTTATGTGCACGGGCACTTTATCTTTGTTGAAGAAATCCGGTTGGACAATTCATATCGCAACTATAGCTCCGGGCGATAAAGGAACGGCTGAATATTCAAGGGAAGATATAAGCCGCATCAGGAAAACAGAGGCTGCGGAAGCTGTAAAATTATTAGATGGAATTTATCATTGCCTTGAATTTGAAGACATATATATATTTTACAATCGTGAAACAATCAATAATACTACTGAGTTGATTCGAAAAATTCAGCCAACTATTGTATTTACTGCCAGCCCAATTGATTATATGATTGACCATGAGATAACCAGTCTGATAGTTCAAACAGCATGTTTTTCATGTGGAATAAAAAATATGGAAGTCAATGAAAAACCTTTTGAACCTGTCCCATATTTGTATTACAGTGATGCCATGGAAGGGAAAGATAAATTTGGGAACCCAATTCAACCGTCCATTTACGTAGATATTACAGGGGAGATGTCACTTAAGGAAAAAATGCTGGTCTGTCATGAAAGTCAACGGAACTGGCTGTTAATGCACCATAAAGTGGATGAATATATAATTGCAATGAAACAATTTGCAGAAATGAGAGGTAAAGAAATTAATACAAAATACGCTGAGGGGTTCAGGCAACATTTAGGTCATGGGCATCCTCAAAATAATATTCTTAAAGAGATACTTGGAAGTTACGTTGTAATAAGATAATTGTATCAATAATAAATAAAAAGGAGTGTAATTATATGTATAGAAAATTAAGTATGCTGGCACCGGATTGGTGGGATTATACCACCCTCGATGATGAATTATTAAATAATGCTGCAAAACTTACAACAAAGGATATGCTTGAGCTGTCAAGAGATGGGTTTAAAGTTGTTTTTTATGATACTTTAGAAGACTTTTATCTTGCGGAAGCGCTTGAATACATTACAGCGTGGAAACAGGCATCAACAAACAATCATGTGGGTATTTGCGGGCCCATAGGTCCTACAGAGCAATTACCATTAGTGGCTCGTATTGTCAACGAGCTGCAATTGGATTTGTCGAATGCTCATTTTTGGGGCATGGATGAGTGGTATGTTGATGGTAAAGAAATTGAAGCAACGCATCCTTTATCGTTTGAAAAAGCAGACAGAGATTTATGTTTTAATCGTATTGATCCTAAATTCAGGATGCCCGAGACTAATCTGCACTTTCCAAAAGCCGATACAAGTGAATATATTCGTAGTTGGGAGAGTGGAATTCGTTGTGCTGTAATGCAAGGCGGACAAGGTGATACCAAGCATTGGGCATTTAATGATCCAGTGAAAAGAGAAGGAAAATACAAGGATGCTTCTCCCACACCTGAAGAATACAGAAAACTTTCCACACGTGTGGTGGACCTTCATCCAATTACCTGTATGCAAAATGCACGTACTAGCTCAGGCGGAGTAGTTACAGGTGTTCCCACGCAAGCGATTACTGTAGGACCAGTCCAAACATGGAAGGCAGAAAAAGTATCTATCTGGCATGCAGGAACACATGATAATTCGTTTGGTCAGAGATTGACTGCTCTGATGATTAGCAAGAAAATAGAAGATAGTTCCGTACCCATGTCACTCCTTGCAGGACATCCCAATGTACAGTTTAATTACTATCGGGGTGGTATAGGTATATGTGAAACAGAAATGCACTAAACGGTTGATATACATCAGTTGAATACCTTTTAAAAAAAAAGACAGCATAAAAGCCCGATAAAAGTTTCAAACATAACTTGGTGACAATTATCATGTACAGTTCTAATTATGATAAACAAATATAAAACATAAGTAAAATGAAAAAAAGACCTTTAGGCAGAAGCGGTATTGAAGTTTCTGAAATTGCATTTGGCGGAGTTGAGATTGGGATTCCTTATGGTATAGGTGTCAAAAGTGCTGCCGACATGCTATCCGAAGTTGAGGCCATTAATCTGCTTCATGAAGCTCTGGATTTAGGTATAAATTTTTTCGATACAGCCCGGACATATGGCAATAGTGAAACAATTATGGGTAAAGCCTTTAAAAACAGAAGGGATGAAGTTGTCTTAGGCACAAAATGCAGATACATTCGTGATGAAAATGGAACCATTCCTGAATATTCAAAATTGAAGGAAATCATAGAAACTTCTTTAAAAGAAAGCCTTGAAGCATTACAAACGAATTATGTTGACATTTTTTTTCTTCATCAAGCAGATATAAAAATTCTTAAAAATGAAGATATTTCTAATATTTTTTTAAATCTCAAAAAAGATGGTAGAGTTAAAACAATCGGCGCATCAACGTATACCCTCCAAGAAACAAAGAAAGTCTTAGAACATGGCATCTGGGATATTGTTCAATTGCCATTTAATCTTATGGATCAACGTCAGGAAACTTTCTTTTCATTAGCATCCAGTAAAGGTGTAGGCATTATAATCCGTTCTGTTTTAATGAAGGGAATTTTGACCAATAAAGGAAGAAATCTTCATCCGGCTTTAAAAGAGATAGAAACACATCTAAAGTGTTATGATGAACTTTTGGAAGGATCTACATCAGATTTATCAGCACTGGCAACAAAGTTTGCACTGTCATTTTCAGAAGTATCATCTATACTTGTTGGTATTGATCGCCCAGAATATTTGTATAAATCGCTTGAGGCTGCAAATGGTTCATATTTGGATAAGAACAAATTATCGAAAGCTAAAGAATTATCTTATCCTGATCCTGGTTTTTTAAATTTACCTTACTGGGATAAAATGAACTGGTTAAAATAAGATATTAATTTAAATTAAAAAGTAAAGACATCTATGATGTTGTTGATATACGAAAAGTCGGACAATTTTCTGAAATTACGGAGGATGATAAACCTGCTCATCTGTTTGTGAACGATTATGAAAAATATCTTTACTATTTTTTTAAAAATTTGTATATGTCCAGAAAGATAGTTGTTTCAGGAGTTGGGTGCTGTTTGGTTGATAAGATTTATAGCAATATCTCTTTTAACGGAAAGCAATTTAGTATCTACCGCTCAATGCAGCGGGGAGACGGAGGATTAACTCCCGGACAGTTAGTGTTTAAGGAAGAATTTGAAGCGTTTACAAGAAGAAAGTTTTCTCTGGCCCTTGAAAATATTACCAAAGGCATGCCGCCTGATAAAATTAATATTGGGGGACCGTGTATTGTAACATTGATACATGTTTCACAGATGCTTGAAACAGAAGGTAGCACTATTTGTTTTTATGGCAGTGGTGGTAATGATGAGGAAGGGAAATATTTACTTTCGGCATTGAAGAATACACCTGTAAACATTGATAATTACCGATTGTTAGATAATGATACACCTTCTACGGTGGTATTATCTGATCCGGAATATGATAACGGGCATGGAGAACGAATTTTTATTAACTCAATTGGTGCTGCCTGGAACTATTCTGCAAAGGATATTGGTGAAGATTTTTTTGCTTCTGATTTGGTGGTTTTTGGTGGTACAGCCCTTGTTCCTAAAATCCATGATAATCTTACTGAATTACTTAGAAAAGCTAAAGCCAACAACTGTATAACTGTAGTGAATACGGTTTTTGACTTTCGAAATGAAAAGGCAAACCCACATAAAAAATGGCCATTAGGTAGTAGTAATGAAAGCTATAGTTATATTGACCTACTGATAACCGACCGGGAAGAGGCATTTCGACTGAGTGGGAAGTCAAACATCAGTGAGGCGATGAACTTTTTCCGTGAAAATAAAGTTGGCGCATTGATCATTACAAATGGCTCGAATCCTGTTAGAATATTTTCAAGTGGGAGTCTATTTAATATTTTAGATGAATGTGAATTTCCGGTTTCAAAGAAAATATCTGATCGGTTGAAAAAAGGTCATTTTGGTGATACAACAGGTTGTGGAGATAACTTTGCAGGCGGAGTGATTGCATCATTGGTGTTGCAACTTCAGGCTGGGAACAATAAACCAGATTTAAAGGAAGCCAGTATATGGGGTGTTGTCTCCGGTGGTTTTTCCTGTTTTTATATGGGAGGGACATATTTCGAAACATTTCCCGGTGAAAAACGAAAAAAGATTGAACCTTATTATGAGCAATATAAAAATCAATAAAAATGCCGGAAACAAATCTATTGTAATTTTCGGGGCTGGGAAAATAGGCAGATCATTTATTGGACAACTTTTCGGACGTTCAGGTTACGAAGTGGTTTTTGTTGATATTGATCCTGTGATTATTGCAGCATTAAATGAGCGAAAAAGTTATCCGATCGTGATTAAGGGTGATAAAAAGGAACACATACTGGTTACTAATGTAAGTGCTATATCAGGATTGGATAAGGTAAGGGTTGCCGAAACAATTTCTGATGCCTCAATTATGGCGGTTTCTGTAGGGAAGAATGCTCTGGGGAAAGTAATCCCTGTAGTTGCTAAAGGATTGATATATAGATTTAATAAAAATTCGGAACAACCACTTGATATTATTATTGCTGAAAATATACGGTCAGGCGGAGAATTTATTCGACAGCGGCTTTTAGAATATCTTCCTATTGGTTATCCTATGAAAAAACTTGTAGGTCTGGTGGAAACCAGTATTGGGAAGATGGTACCTATTGTGAATGAAGAAGAATTGGAAAAAGACCCTCTTCTGCTTTATGCTGAACCTTATAACACGTTAATACTTGACCGGAAGGGTTTTAAATGTTCTTTACCGGTAGTTGAAGGACTCGCATTCAAAAATAACATACAGGCATGGGTTGACCGTAAAGTATTTATTCATAATCTCGGACATGCTACTGTAGCTTATTATGGATATTTTAAATATCCCGGGATGAAATATGTATATGAGGTATTGAAAGATAAAGATGTGTATTCATTTGCATATAATGTTATGCATCAGGCAGCCGAGGTTTTACAAGTTATTTATCCTGATGAATATTCTTTACAGGAACTAGAAGGACACATTGATGATTTATTGAATCGCTTTCAGAATAAAGCGCTCCGGGATACTATTTTCAGGGTGGGGAAAGATATACCCCGTAAACTGGGTCCTGACGATCGTTTTGTCGGCATTATACGCCTTGCTATACAACAGGGAATGGCATATAATAATATCCTCGAAGCTATGGTTTATAGCCTGTTTTTTCGTTGTGCTGATGAATATGGAAAGCTATTTCCATCCGACAAAGATTTTATTGACAACTTTAATAGGATGGGACTTGATTATATTTTAAAAACAGTCTGCATGTTTGATCCGAACATAGACTTGCAGCTGATAAAAAAAATTAATGAATTATATGTTAATCTCAGGCTAAAATTTTTGAAAAACATAAATAAAAACAATAGTGATGAATATTAAGTAAAATATTGATAATTTCTTGATAAGTTCAAGTTACATCTACCGGGTGTAACAATTCATGTAACTAAATTTTTAATCCATTGTTAATTACCAAATCTAAAATCAGATGATAAAAAGTTCTATCCATGAGGATATCAGGAATTATATCCTTAAATCAGTTAATGAAGAAAAAATAAAACCTGCCAGTGATAGTTTCTGGAAGAATTTGAATAATGCCGGAACGGAAATATGGCTTGATACAGGTGATATGGAATCAGCTTCCGGTCTGTGGACAAAAGAAATGTCTGCACTTACTACCAATAATACATTGTTGAATAAGGAGATACAGAAAGGTATCTATGATAATCTGATTACTGAACTCCGGGAATTGGTTAAAGACTTTTCTCCAGATAAACAGGTGAAGGAAATTGCTTTTATCCTGAATGCCTATCATGGCTTGCGTTTGGTGAAGAAGTTTGGCGGACTGGTAAGTGTTGAGCTACATACTGATACAGCAGATGACCTAGATGCTATTGTGGAATATGGCAAACGTTATTATGATATCTGTCCGGATCATTTCCTGGTGAAAGTGCCATTTACGGCAACAGGTCTGTTAGGGGCTAGAAAACTTGGAGAAGCAGGTGTGAGAGTGAATTTCACACTTGAATTCAGTGCAAGGTTTAATGTATTGGTATCTTTGTTAGCCAGACCATCATATTGTAATGTATTTATGGGTAGATTAGCTGTCTATATGATTGATAATGAGCTTGGAGATGGTAAATGGGTAGGAGAGATATCCGTTATTTCAAGTCAGAGATGGATTGATAAATTATCCTTTGAAGATAAAGTTAAAACAAAACTGATTACTGCAAGTATTCGGGATCATAAACAACTTGAATCGTTAGCTGGCGTTAATGTTTTCACAATTCCACCGGAGGTTGCTTCAAAAGGCAGAGAACTGCTGAATGGTGAATTTGCTTCACAGGTGAATACTGATTATAAAGCTGAATTTAATAATGATAATGAAGAAAAATTCAGGTTCTACACTATTTGGACAGTTAAAGAGGAAGAACTTAAGTTTGCCAGGGATATGGATAAAAATGTTCTTGCAACAGGTGATGAACTTAGTGCAATTGCAAAAAATATGGGGTGCGGTGATATTTTTCCCGAATTTACTCAAGATGAATTGAAATGGATAAAGGAAGATGGAAAGATCCCGAAACATTCAAGGTGGGCAGGAAGGATGGCTAAAGGAGAGCTTGCTGTTGATACTCTGCTAAGTCTTGCAGGACTTGCCGCTTTTGCGAATGATCAGCAAAAACTTGATCAGCGGATCAGATCGCTTATCTCTTGACTTTGGCAATTTGAAGGCAGTTTTGTCCAATTTTAGCAGTTTTGAATTTTTTTAAAGAATTTTCTACCTTTAGCGTATGGTAAAGATAACAGAAGATTTGTGGTATTGGCATCATAATGTTTCGGAATGTTATTACCACATCCAGTTGACAATAAAATATCGCAGGTCAGTATTTCAAAAAGAGATAGAAAAAGAGATT
>SDBT01005948.1_pt1 | contig 20401 bp, 14 predicted proteins | sample 2277101 | NCBI WGS metagenome assembly SDBT01 (sample SAMN10404973, study PRJNA504765) | marine sediment metagenome | isolation source: marine sediment core GS10_PC15, 103 cmbsf | place: Arctic Ocean: Southern Knipovich Ridge | collected 2010 | reverse complement strand
GATTGTACCGCAGGTTGTTGGAGACCCAGCGGTTCGATCGGCGGCGTGGACCCGGACCGGGTCCCGAGCCTTCACGCGAGCCCCGCGAGGCCACGTCCGATTCCATACGCCGCCACCGCGATAATGCCGCCAACCACGAGCATTCCCAGTCCCGACATCAGCCAGTTGCGACCAGTGACCCGCGCGCGAAGTGCCCCCAGGGCAAACAGCGTCAAGCCGCCCAGCACGCAGGCCGCGACAAACGTGTGGGGCTGCAACTGCGCTCCAAAACACGCCAGCAAGTAGCCGGGCAACGGGGTGAATCCGAAAGCCCCGTAGGACAAGAAACCGCCCACGGCGTTCTTATGCCCGGGTTCATACAAGAAGTCTTCCGGCACGATGGCAGCGTCGAAGCGAATCCCAACTTCGTAGAGGTCTTGTTCGGCGGGGCGGCTGCGTGTGACCACGCCGGACACAGTCTGACAAGCCTCGTCGGTGGTGATCAGTTGCACCAGGCACTTCGAGCCTTCAGGTACCAGTGCCACGTGTAGAAACGACAATCCTCCGGCGCTGATGTTCCGCGCCGCGACAACATATGCGGCCGAACTGCCGGCGCCGGGTTGCCGCAGATGCACAACGCAATGTTCTATCTGGTAATAGTGCCGTTCTGCCGCCCGTCGGTTCTTCGTCGAGTCCTGGCCTCCAGCATCCAGACGATCGAGCACGGCCCCGCCGCGGCTGTCCTCGAGGCGAGTCGTTTGGACGAGCTCAGGCCCGGGCAAGGCGGTTGATATGACTGGCTCATCCTCTGGCGAGCTTTGACCGCGAGAGTCGCGCCGGTCTGTGTTCACGGGCCTCGGCCGCGTCACCTCGTTGTCGGCGCGCGCCCGCGTCTGGCGGAGTTCCTCCGCTTGTTCGCGTTCGGCGGCTCGGGGCTCAGCCAAGTCCCCCTCAAGGGCGCTCTTCGACGCCTCCGCGGCGTCCAAGCGACTCGATAGACCCCGAATCTGCTCACGCGAGGCCCGGCAAGCCGCCGTGGCCTCGGCGAGTTCGGCGCGCAGGCGATCGGGACCTTCGACCTTGTCCGTGCGATTCATCGCCTGGGCCTCGCGGGCCGTCCTTTCGCGTTCGAGTCCCCCGGCGCGCGCCTGGGCCGAATCCAGCTCCTCGACGAGCGAGTCGCGCTCGCTGGTGATTGCCTCAAGCTGCTGCCGAGTCTCCGCGAGCGAGTCGGCCATCTTGTCCCGCTCCTGCTTGGCAAAATCGCTGTTCTCGCGCGACCGATCCGCCAACGGGGCCCGCAGTTCGAGCGACTTGACTCGCGCCTCAAACTCCGCACGAACCGCCAACTCTTCAGATAACTCTTTCTGAGTAGCCTCCAGCTCGGCTTCCACGGCCCTTTTCAGCTTGAACGCCGTGTCAACTTGCCCTTCGAGGTCCTCGATCATGGAAACGATGTTCGCCCTATCCGCAGGGGCGTTGGCGTCGTCTTGGTGGACGTCAGCCGCGCGGACAACAGCACTGGTCGCCTGATCTGCTTGAGCGACAGCGAGTTCTGGCTTGTCCGGCACGCTCGTTCTCACATCACACGCACACCCACCCCGCGCCATGGCACTGGCCACTTACGCCAGAATCCACTCGGGTCGCGGCGGGCTGACCACGCTGCGCATATCCGTACGGCCCGGTAATCACATCGGCCCCGCAATAGGCCCGGATGAGTTCTTTCCAAGGGGGGGGGCTCGTGCTCGCGATGCGGTGGACCAAGCCCTGGCATGGGAGCGGTTTCGGGACGCGCCACCAGTCAGCGACGTACGGGCCGGGCGGCTCCGCCGGGCGCGAACGAATAGCCGTCGCCCAACCCCGAATGCCGAGCACTCGCCGGCAGAATTCAGCGACCGATAACCAGACCCGCGAAACCTGCCGCGGGCGCCCGGGAGTGGCGCCACGTCGGGTTACCGCCGTTGCCCGACGGCCCGCAGGCCTCGTCCTGTATCTTGATGTGAAATCAGGCTGTTCTCGGAGGTCGTCAATGGACGGGTTGTCGGCGGTTCACCGGGTCAGGCAGCTTCGCATCTCTGCCAGAAGATCTTTGATCAATTGCTCGTTGAGCGCGCTCGGCATGATATACGCCGTGAGACCACGTCGCGCTGTGCCGTAGGTGAGCAGGAGCAGCATCTCCTCTTTGCTTCTGCCTTCTCCGTCATGCCCGGCGTCGCGCAGCCCACGCCGGATATGTTCAACAGCGCGGAATCCCGCCGGCGGTCTGATCTTCATGAGCGAGCGGCACTCCGGAACCGAGATCGCTTCGCCCTCACAGACCGCAAATGCCAATCTACCGATCAACTTCAGTTTATTGTAGTTGAGAACATCCGTGATGACGCATTGCCGCGCCTCTTCCCTCGCGCGTTGGAACGCTCGTGCCTGCGAGACCTCCATGGCCTCGTCGACGTAGATGATGACGTCGAAGACGTCGACGTTTTGCGTCCTGAAAAGCCGGTGGTGCTCGTAGATCGTCCGCTGCTCGGTGAACTCCCTCGGAACGTCCATGTTCTCCCGGTCCAGAGACCGCCATTCCATGTCGAGCCGATCGGCAAGGGCACGGCTCAGCGCACTCCTCATGCTGCCCGGGACCCCGTCCACCCCAACTCGCTTCGGAGTCATCTCATGCTCTTGTAGAATCGACGCAATAATGTCCGCACTCTCGCAGGCGGCCCCATCGGGTTGGGGTTCGTCGCGCGCGTCGCCAACCAACTCGAGCAGGGCAGGCTCGAGAGACACGTTCACGCTGGGGCGGTTGAATACTGGCCGGCCTGTTTCGACGGCGAGCGCGAGGGCGGCCCCGAATATGCAGCTGCGGCTGAACTGAGTCGGCGCATCCGCGAGGGCGTGATTGTCTGTCGAGCAAGCCCTCTCTTCAACCGCTCCTGGTCGACGGCGCCAACGCAGCAGGAAGGCTGCCGGCCGAGCGGTGCAACGCCTGAGCGTGCCGAGCGCATACCCCAGCCCATACCACATGGCCTAGATCTCCGAGGCATGCACCAACGTTGAGAGTGTGCCTGCCAACCCAGCTAGGATGCCGATGCCCATGCCGGCAAGCACGTCTGACGGGTAGTGTCTGGAAAGTGTTATCCGCGACAAGGCGATTACACAAGCAATCGGAACCGTGACAACACACCAGGCTGGTCCGCTGAATGTTAGCGTCGCGGAAACCGCAAACGCCCTCACGGCATGTCCGGACGGAAAGGAATACCGGTTCCAGGGGATAAGATACCGGTGGTTCCGCCGCTTGCGAGGTCTTTGTCTGCGCGTCGCGTACCTCAGTCCCACCAGAACCACCAGGCCGGCAATGTCGGCAATCGCAACCTGAGCTATCAGCGCATTGCCTTCCGGCCACAGCAGGAAGAGAGCCACGTACAGGGGATAGCATACGGCTCCCAAGGCGAGGTACGAAGCCAGGCCCAGGGCTTTTCCCATGAACCGATCCTCGGCAAACGCTCCGCCTGTCAGGCGATCCAGGGTACGCTTGTCCCAAGCCCTGAGGCGTAATTGGCAGTCGGTTATTGACGGCATCTCATTCATACGCTGACAACAAGTGTAACGAATCGCGAACGCCTGGCGACGTCCGCCGCCCCCGCCAGCTCCACCCGCGCCGCAGCCGCGCCCCGGCCGGCTCACTCCGGCGTAAGGGTCAACACGTCGCCGACCGCCAGGGGCGTCGCCAGCGAGCGCGCCACCGCGAACCCCAAAGCGCGCCCGTCGGTCAAGTCCAGCAAGAGCGCCACGCCGATCGTCCGCCCGGCGCGGCGCACCTCCAGTGGCGTGCGCAGCGGAGCGGCGCGTGTCGCCTCAATCCGAGCCGAGAATAGTGTCTCTTCGACCACCCGTTCGATGACGCCGAGCCTGACAGCAGGCGACGCCGGAGGTCCGAAGCGTACTTCGTCGAGCCGCTGAAGACCGCCCGGTGCCGGGGCCGCGGGCACTTCACTCGGGCTGGGCAAGGTCGTCGCGATCTGCCCGCCGGCGAGGACGCGTGCGTCTGAGTAGCCGCGTTGCACCTTTACCAGCTCGACGCTTCCGATTTGCCGAGCGGCGCGCCAGATCGTTCCCTGATCACCGACGTTGAGCCCGTCGATCTCTCCGGCGTTGATCAAGCCACCCGTTTGCGTGAGCTCGAAGACCCGCGCCGCTATCCGCCGCCGGTCGACGTCAACCGCCGTCCGGATCAGCGCGTCGTCGCCGATCCGCACGTCGGCCGCGTGAGTCCCCGCCACGGTCCGCACGTACCAGAAACGCGCGTCGCGCCGCTCGACCACCCCGCCACACACGTGCTTCCCGCCGCGCTGGAAGTCAACGCGCGGCTCGGCTGGCGCGTCGATCTTCGACGGAACGGCCACCCAGACCAGTTGATCGTCCTTTCCTGACTCAACCAGCGATACGGCACCAACCGCCCGGCCCGCTCGTTGCAGTCCTGGTGCCGGCCAGAGCGCGACTGTCTCTCCACGCCGCGGCTGAACGCCTGCTACCAACGGTTCGGCGCGGCAGTAGCACAGATCACTCCCTACCCAGCGCACGTCGTAGCGTGTCACCGGCTGGCCCGCGGCGCGGCGCCACCAGCAATCCCCCACCTGAACGGCGAGGTCGGTGCCGGCGTCGATCCAGACCGACCGGGCACCGAGCCCGACGGTATCGACACGTGCGAACAGTTCCGCGGTCCCCGGCCAGACTGGTCGCAGATGCGCGGGCAGGTTTGGTCCGATAACCCACACCTGGACCGAATCCAGTCCGAAATCCCCGGCGAGGTCTTCGCGCGCGGCGAACACCGCGCCGCCCTCGAATGTCTCCGTCCACTCCAGGGAATCCAGCGGCTCATCATCCCGGGCGAGGATCAGGCGACCGCCGACTGCCCAATCCGGCAAGCCAGCCACGCGGACTACCAGAGGACGCCCATGCCCCTCGACCCAGCTTGGAACGGCCCTGGCGATCGGAATATCGCCGCCGCCCAGCGACGCAGACACCCCCAATGCGGCCCAGGCGAGCCATGCCATCAATTGTCGCGTCGCTCGTGACACTGCGCAGCTCCCGCGATCGGCCATCTCGGCGCCGGCGAACCACCCCCGCTTCGCCGCCCGGGATTCTAACGCCGCAACCCTGATCGGCCACGCATACGCCGCAGCGCAACGAAAACCCCTCGGGGCCGCCATTCGAGCGACTCCGAGGGGTCTCGGGAGAGGAGGAGAAGTCAGGTTACAGGAGGTCAGTCACCCTTATATACTCCGGCCGCCGAGCCTGGTTCGCCAAACTCAGAAAAAACTCCGGTGTTCCGCGTTCTCTGGAAAAGATGCGGCATCGGAGTCCGATACCAGCGTTTTTCGGGCAGCTCGGGTGCGATCACGGGCTCGCCGAACCGACCCGGCCGGCCGCCAGCAGAAAGCCGGGTTCTCTGGCACAAATTGGGGAGCATAGAGAATGCGAGTCCCTGAGACAGGTAGAGTGGCGCCGGAGTCCAGGATAGCACCGGCCCGCGGGGTGGCACCGGCCACAGAATGGCACCGGCCCACAGGGTGGCACCGGCGTCCCGCCGGTGACCGCGCGGGCGCGGACGCCCATGCCACGCGGGCTGGTTGGCCGGGCGCGGTATTTGTTCAGCCCGGCCTACTAACAGGTGGACTGGGACGTTGAATGGGTGTATGGTGTAATCACACTTGTCAGCCTCCATGCTTCGGCATGGGCAGTGGTCGGGAACATTTGTGAAGATAGGTTGAAGTAGCGGCCGCATTCTCTGTATCGGACACAGCTTGCTGCAATGGGCGGGTTGAGTCCGCGGGGCTGTTTCAAACCGAAAAGAACGACGAGCAGCGGTTCGCAGCCGATGAGGAGGGCTCATGACTTATCCCATACACAACCTGCACAACCACACCCCCTTCTCCGACGGCGCGTACACGATGGACGAGCTGTGCGAGGCTCACCGGGCGTGCGACGCGGTCGAGTTCACCGGCGTCGGCATCACCGATGGCCTTTTTTGCACGCCGTCCTCACGCGAAATCCAGAACGAGCGCGACTTCGAGCGCGCTTTCGCGCGTGAAACCCGCGGCTACGTGGAGGCGGTCCACGATGCCCGCCGACGCTGGGCCGGCAAACTGCACGTGTTCTGCGGCTGCGAGATCAACTGGCCGCTGAACAAGGGCAACCTGGGCATCATCCGCAACTATCTCAACGGGATTGACTACGTGCTGTTCGAATACGTCGACTGGGCCGGGCTGACGCAACTCGCGAACCAGGTTCGGCGCTGGCCGTGCCCGGTCGGGCTGGCGCACACCGACGTAACGCAACAGTTTCCGAATACGTCGATGGACCAGGTTGTCCGGACGATGGCCAACGCCCGCATCTTCTACGAGGCGAACGTCAGCTTGCTGCCGATGAGCAACCACAACCGCTGGTTCAACACGCTGCCCAACCATCGGGTGCTGGTGGCGGTCGGCACGGACACCCACGACGATCTCGAATGCCTGGCCCAAGTGGCCGAGGTCGTGGAATACATCGATCAGCGGGGGCTGAGCGAGAAGTACTTCCAACCCAGACTGCGAACCGAGGAAGCCGAGAAAGCGACCACCTCCGCCACGCGAACCGCTTAGACCGGATTCAGTGCAGCGTCCGGGCTCTGCACCGGACGCGGACGCCTACGGCCGATACGGGGCTCGGCCGCTACAGCGTTCTTGAAACCGCTCCAGCGGACCCGTCAGCCACGGAAGCGGCCGGTCGGGGATCCGTCCATGCCGGGTCGGTTCGATTCGCGCGCAGTTGCGCCGGGTTACTCGCGGCCGTAGTTTTGCAGTTTCCACTGCTTGCGCAATCGGCGCGACCGCGCTTTCTCGCGGGCGGCTTCATCGATCGAGCGCCACGCCGCTCGCCAATCCCGCGTAACAGAGCCGAACCGTGCCAGATAGGCCTTGAGGAAGCGCAGCCGATCGGTGCGGGTGAGCCCCGGGACATCCAGCAAACTGACCTGCAGGCGCATCAGCGCGCGGAATTCGTCCGCCGACGTGACGCGGCGCGCCCGCTTCAGGCCGTCCATGTCGATCCACACCAGGCTCAATCGCGGTTGCTGAATCACGAGGATGTTCTGCGACTTGCAGTCGCGATGCACGAAGCCGCGATCCGCCAGCCGGCGTAGGTGCTGCACCATCAGGGCGTTCAGGGCGCGCTTGTGCCGCCACCAACTGGCCGCCGAGCGCTGCTCGAACTCGCGCCGCAGGTGCGCATCGAGATCGAGCGCACCCGGAATCAGCTCGGTCAGCAGCAGGTTATCGAAGATCAGTGGACCAAGCCGCCGCTCGAGCACCGCCAGCGGCCGAGCGGTGGGAATATCGCGATTCAGCAGCGCGTTTCCGATCCGCCATCCGCGCATCCCGCGCGAGGGAGCCCAAAGTTGCCGCAGTCGGCGGCGCCAATTGCGCGCCAGCGGCCGCTTGACGATCACGGGCAGCGGGCCGGTGTCGGTCGACAGCGCCGCCCGCGTGACCTGGGCGGAATGCGATTCCTTGCAGGGCCGTCCCCCATCCCCCGCGAACCAGCGCAGCGGGCGGGTCAATTGAGTCCGCCACCAATCGGGCGTCAGCGTCATGGACGAGGCCGGCGACTCGCGTGCGGGTCGCTTGCAGCGCAGGTAGACCATCCCGCGCCAGCCCTCCCGCACTCCGACGCGTGAGAAATACCGACCGCTCCGTCGCGCCCGCCGATCGCGTTTCGCCCAGAGTCGCTCGGCATGACGCCGCGCGTTGTCGGTCAGGGCCCAGACCAGTTGCTCATACGACATCGCCAGCGGCCGGGCTTGCGCAAACGTCTGTTCGTATTCGTTCCGCCACCGCACGTAGCGGCGCAGGAAGCGTAGGCGATCGCCGATGCTCGCGCGTTGCCGAAACCACTGGTTGAGCTGCCCCAGGTTTCGCACGACCGTTTGGTCGCTGAGGGCTCGGCCGACGCGGGCGTTTTGCAAATCGACGAAAGCGGTTTCGTAGCGCTGCCGTCCCATCGGGCGGACCAGGATGTTCGCGGCGTGCATGTCGCGATGCTCGAAGCCCGCCTGATGGGCGCGGGCGATCAATTCCGCCAACTGGTCGATCAGGTAAGCCCGGTCGCGTCGACCGCGCGCCGGGTCGTCGTCCGCCAGTAGCACGCTCCACTGCTCGCTCAACGGATAGGCCGGCTCGGACGCGTGGGTAACCAGCAGCGAGCAGGGCCGACCGTTACACGGGACGCGTGTGCAGTAGCCGGCGGGCCGCACGACCGGAACACCCGCCGCCAACGCGTACATCCCGCACTCGAACTCGATCGCGCTCGCCGGCCCCCGCAAGAGTCGCTTGAGGCCCTGGTTCCAACGATGCTGGGCGTAGTATTTCAGGTAGTAGACCGCGCGCCCGATCCGTGCCCGCCAGACCGTGCGAACCGAATTGTGCTTGATCCGCTCCCAGCCCTGGCCGGTGGGGTCCGACCAGGCTTTGGACGGCAAGGTCCCCAACACCTCGCCAAAGCTACCGCGGAACGTCCAGTGCAACCCGTCAAATGTCTGGTGCTCACTGGTCGGGAGGGTGACCGAGCCGGACTCCCGAGGCATCGGCCGCGCGATACCAACCGCGCTCGGCGCGCAGAGTGGGTCCTCGGCGTGGTTGACCGCGCGATTTTTCACGCTCTGGGCTGACAATGAACAATCCCCGCCAACGCAATCGTCCGGGTGGCATAAGTGCCTACGTCACCGGGCCAGCATACTGGTAAGCGGGGCCGCTGCACAGTCACCGGCGCCGGCACCGGCCCGCCGCGCTGCGTCAGTCTGCGGGGTTGGCGACAAACTCCAGGGTCTCGACTAACTGGTCCGCCGCCGCGTTGGCACGCCGGGCGTGATCGGGTGTACTGAGCACGTAAAGCACCACGGCCCGGTCCGGGGGCCTGGCCACGATGCGCACCGACGCGATGACGCTGGCGCTCCGGTCGCGGTCCGAACGCCGCAGCTCATCGACGAACGCCCCATCCTCCCGGTAGTACAATCGGTGTTCCCCGCTCCAGCCCAGCCGCCGCGACTCGACCCGCAGCAAGTTCGGCCGGTCAGGCCAACGCTCCAGCAGCCGGCGAAAAACGCCGATCGCCCACACCGGCTGATCCTCCTCGACGTTCTGCAGCCAGAGGCCGGGTCCGCCCCGGCCGTCCGGCCCGAGGATTTGCCAGCCGGCGGCCATGGGGAAGCTCACGCCGATCCAAGCCGGAAGCGTGTCCGCCGCGGGGCCCGCTTGGGCTTCGTCCACGCTTATCGCCTTGCAGATCTCGTCCAACAGATACAGATCCCCGTGGGAGAGCTCCGCCAGCGGCGTGTATATGACCCCGATCTGCCCGCCGGCGGGGGTCGTGACCCAGCGAAGGGCCATCTGCCCGGGCATGCGCGGGGTGTTTCGCGCCACAACGTGTTGCACGCCGTCCCACTCCCCGATGCGCGCGGGCTCGGCCCGGTACGCGATCGCGGCCTGAAACATGTGCGTGAACTGCCGGTAGAAATCGTTGTAGTGGAACTCGACGGTTCGCTCCGCCGCCCAGCGCTCCCGCCCCCAGACTTCCTTGCGAATCAACTTGCCGAACAGGAGCGGATTGCTCGAATCCCTCACCCAGCCTTTCGGAGGCCGCACCCGCAGCGGCGTGCCTTCGAGCGGCAGCGCCTCGGCGAGGCCCCGGGTGGTCTGAACCTGCGCCCAGGCCAGCACCAGTACTCCGACCAGCGCCCCGGCCGCCAGCAACAGCAGGACCGTGGGTCTGCCCGGTCTACTTCCTGTGTGCACTTCGAACATTGCCGGGCATGATAAGCGGGAATGCCGCCGGTTTGAATCGCCGCGAGCGCCGCCGATTCGATCGGGTCGCCGTCAGCGCCGGCAGGTCCAGGCGTCACTGGCGTAGCGCCGGCGCCGCTGTTCGACATCCGCGGCTTGATCGGAGGTCCACGTCGCGTCGCGCCGTTCCAGGGCCAGCGCGTGTGCCAACCGCCCCAGAAACTCCTCGACCCACCCTTCAACCCGCGCCGGCTCCGGGTCACCGAGATTCGCCCCCGGGTGTGCCGCGAACCGCCGCTCCAGCAGCAGTGAGCCGTGCTGCAGGACGCGGCCCGGGATCCGTCGTTGGGCGCTGCCCAGCAGCTTGTCTCCGCCCAAGATCAAGTCCGTCCGCCCCAACTCCTGAAAGCAGAAGAACGGTCCACTGCGCGGCGAGGGAGACGGATAGTGCTCCGGAGCCAGCTCAGTTTGCACTCCGCTCTGCTCCAGCGCCTCCTGCCAAAACCGGTGAACCTGCCGATACAGCTCGATCGCCTTTCCGCGCGCAATCGGCAGCGTGTCATCGATCACCAGGCAGTAGGTCACCTCGCGCTCGGGCAGGAGCGCCCCGCCCCCGGTCGGACGCCGCACCACCGCCAGACCGCGCACGTCCTCCGGCAGTTCGGCAACGCGGGCGAGGCGCTGAAAGCAGCCCAGGCTGAGCGTCGGCGGCGACCACCCGTAGATCCGCGCCGCCGCCGGCCGAAAGTCGTCCGAGTGCAGCAAGTGCTCGTCCCGGGCCATGTTGGTCGGCCCGTCGAGCGCGGGGTCGTGAAATACATGCAGATTGCGTGGCACGGTCGTCATTCCAAGCGAAGCGAGAAATCTAGTGCTTCGCCACACCTCAAGTGACGGGTGCCATGCCCAAGCCGAAGGCGCGGGCATGTTTCTCGACGCGGGATCAGCATGGCCGCGCTGCGCTTGGCCATGGCACCTGGCCTTGACGGGTGCCATGCCCAAGCCGAAGGCGCGGGCATGCTGTCGGTTATGCGGGACGCATGGCCGCGCTGCGCTTGGCCATGGCACCTGGCACCTGGCACCTGGCGCTTGGTCATGGTACCCGGATCGGGCTCGTACACCTTCTCTATCACGGCCGCCCCAGGTTGTTCAACCCAGCAGCTTCATCTCCGTCGTCTTTACCGCCCGCATCATACCATCTACGCTCCACAGGCAGACCACCGCGACCAAGACGGAAATGCCGGATGTCGCTGCCGCCTACGCTTGACCAGCACGAACCACCGCCCCACGCCGCCCAACTCGGCTGGCGCGGCGCGCTCGCCGTCATGCTGGCGGTCTTGATCGTCTATGGTGGCACAACGCGCCTGACCGGGCGCACGACAACCCCGCAGGTCGCGTACTTCGACCACCTGGCCGCCGCCTTTCTAGACGGGCGACTCTACCTGGAAGACCCGCCCGGCGAATCCGATCTGACGTTGCACGACGACCGCTGGTACGTGCCGTTTCCGCCCCTGGCCGCAGTGCTGATGCTGCCCTGGGTGGCCGCGTTCGGGGTGGCGGGGACCAATACCGTCGTCTTTTCGATCATCTTCGGCACGATCAACGTGGTCGTGCTGGCACGCATACTCGATGCGCTCGTGCGGCGTGGGTGGATCCAGCTCGGCGTTGGGGGCCGTTGTTGGCTGCTGGCACTTTTTGCGTTCGGTTGCGTGCACTGGCAGGTGGCGTTGGAGGGCTCGGTCTGGTTTCTCTCGCACACCTGCACGGTCACGTTCATCGGGCTGGCCGTTTGGGCCGCCATCGCCACCCGCTCGCCGTGGCTGGCTGGCCTGGCGTTGGCGATCGCGTTGTGGGGACGCCCGAACGTTGTGTTCACCTGGCCGCTGCTGCTCGGCATCGCCGCTCAGCAACTACGGGACACCGCCGGGCAGGTAAATCGGCGCCGGCTGATCGCCTGGGCCTGGTGTTCCACCGCCCCGTTGGCGATCAGCGTCGCCGGCCTGATGAGCTACAACTATGCCCGGTTTCAGAACCCGTTCGACTTCGGCTACGGCACGCAGAACGTGAGTGCCGCGGTCCGCGGCGACCTGGCCCGCGGGCAGTTCCACATCTATCACCTGCCACGCAATCTGCACACGATGCTGATGGGACCGCCGGAGTGGCACGAGCCCGAGCGGCTCCCCCAGTGGCGTCTGCCCAAACCGAACCCCTGGGGCATGAGCATCTTCCTGACAACCCCCGCGCTGCTCTACCTGGTCCGCGCCCGCCGCCGACGCGAGCTATTCGTCCGCGGCGCCTGGCTGGCCACGGGGTTGTTGCTCATCCCACTGCTGCTCTACTACAACACCGGCTGGCGACAGTTTGGGTATCGCTTCGGCCTGGATTTCATGATCCCGCTCGTGGTGCTGCTCGCAGTCGCTGCCGGTCGCCGCACTACCTGGCCGATGCGTGCGCTGATCCTGCTGGGCGTGCTGGTCAACGCCTGGGGTGTAGTCTGGTGGTTCACCAACTGGCTGGATTGACGAAACCGCAACAAGCAGAAACGTAGCGCCGGGTCTCCGTGCCCGACGTAAAAACGTAGCGCCGGGTCTCCGTGCCCGACGTAAAAACGTAGCGCCGGGTCTCCGTGCCCGACGCAGTGTGGTGTCTCAAAAAACGGGTTCATCCGGGATTTCCGGGAACCGCCAAGACGCCAAGGCGCCAAGAAGAACGAGACAATCATGGGAGGAGATCGATTCCGGGCGTTACCAGCAGACCGGTACTTCCGGACCCGGAGACACTGCCGGGACGATTGACCAACGTTCCAGTAGCCCTCGCCGAACGCATGGCACAACCCAAGATCCTTGGCGACTTGGCGCCTTGGCGGTTCGAGTTTCCCGGAAAAGCCGGATGAGCCAAAAAAAAAGCATCGTGTGGATATCTCGAGAACCGCTGAACAACGCTCGAATGCGTCACACCGGACGGGCTGAAGCCCGAGGCTCTTCTCTCAGGTGCGATACGTTAACTCTGAGACACTGCACTAGCCCCGCTTGCCGGGCTTGCGCTTGTCGGCCGGGATCTTACGCACGTGCTTCAGGGCCGCGTTCAGCACGGGATCGCTGGTCTCCGTAATCGTCTCCGGGGCAGCGTCGACCGCGATCTCGGGCTGCACGCCGACGCGATCGATCGGCTTGCCGTCCGGGAGCATATCCAGCCAGCGCGGCAAGCTGATCTCGGTCTTCTTCGGCAGCGGAAGCACGCGCGGGTTCGCACTCGAGCCCGCCGTCCGGTCGCCCATCGTGGTAACCTGTGGGGCCTGTGCCAGCATGAGCGCGAACGACTCCGCCGAACTCATGGTCTTCTGCCCGATCAGCACCACCACGGGCGACTCGTAGCGCCACGGCCCGCGCGGCTGGCAGACCCGCTCGTACTTCTCACCCAGGTCGGTGTGCTTCGGTCCGCTGCGGTACTGATTCAGACTGTAGACCCGCTTCCGCTCGAGAAACCGCCCGGCGACTTTCCGGGCCAGCAATTCGTCGCCGCCGCCGTTGAAACGCAGATCGATGACCAGTCCCCACGTGTCGGCCAACTTGTCGAGCACTTCGTCGAAGGTCTTCGGCAAGCCGCCGCTGCCGAGCCGGTAGATGTTGATGTAGCCGATGCCGTCGGCCGTCCGTGCCCAGGCCAGCCCCTCCGGCAGATCGGCGAGACCGTCGATCGTTTTCTGGATCCCCCGCCAATTGGCGTTCAGCGGGCGCGGCCGGCTGTAGCCGGGGACCACTTCCGCAGCGACACTCACCCAGACGTGAAGATCCTCCAGCGGTTCGAGCATTTCGCTCACGATCGCGCCGGTTTCATAGGCGGTCCGCGCCCGCTCGGCCTGCGGGCGATACTGCTCGCGCAGCGCCGCCCAGTCCACCTTGGGCTTGAGCGTGAACATCGCGTATTCGCTGTCGAACGCTTCCCAGGCCCCGTCGAAGATCTCGAGCGCCGTCCGGGGATCGATCTTCTCCGACGCGGGCACCGCCTGTCGCTCAAAGTTGTTGAAGTAATCGGCCTTGCCAGCCGCCATGTCGATCGAGAAGAACCGCCGGGCGCGCTTGACCGTGTCCAGGTCGATGGTCAGCGCGTTCTTGTCCGGGATCATCGGGAGCCCATCATTCTGCCACGACCCGCGCATCTTGCGGCCGCAGATGCGTTTCGCCAGGCGCCGCGCGGGGGGCGCTCCGGGCCCCTTGACGGTAGTCGGGGGAAACAGCTCGCCGACCCGGGTGGGGTGAAACCGCAGCCAGATATGTGCGACGGTGTCATCGCCGCCGCCCGTCGCCGCGGCCACCAGCTTGCCCGGCCGGTCGGGCAGGACTACCGCCCAGAGCACGCTGGTTTCGTATGTGCCGAACACGACCGTGGCCGGACCCAGCTCGACCCGCACCTGGTCAGGTAGCTCATATGAGAATGAGCTCAGCGACCAGACGTCCTGCGCGCCGCACTCCCAGACGTAGCCGGCGCGCGCCGGCGAGGCGTCCGGCTTCGCGGGATACCGCTGGCCCAGATCAACCCCCTGCCCGAAACCGCAGCCGGCCCCAGCCGATCCCAATATCAACAGCGCGGTTAGCGTTCGCATCTCGTCTCCGTCACATCATCGTCAAGACCGGGTGGCACGGGCGTCTCGCCTGTGTCGTCAATACCGGGTGGCCCGTGGCTTCAGCCGTGGGGGACACGAATCGGCCAAGCATTCGTGTCCCCCACCTCTGAAGAGATGGGCCACCCAATTGAGCACGACCCATCATGTCGGCCGCGAGAAAGCACCAACTGTCTAATGCACTCTATATATCAGCCGCAAGTCCAGCAAACCAGAACCCCACGGATTCGAGGGAACCGTCGGAACCCTGGTGGGGTCTAAACAGAGTCACCGCGTGGCACGGCCGTGTCGGCCGTGGTCGAGCACACGGGTGTGGCACGTCCGTGTCGGCCGTGCTTAAAACAGGAGCACCGCAATGAATACGAACCACACGCACGCGCAGCGACTGGGACTATCACTTCTCCTTCTGCTCGGCGTTGCCACCCCCGCCCTGGCGCAGGGAACCGTCGTGATCCGCGAGCCCGTGCCGCACCCACGCCGGCCCAACCGCGTCACCACGATGCCGCTCGAGCTTCAATACCAGCGTGTCTACGTCGAGATCACGGACGGCGTCGCTGTCACGGAGGTCCAGCAGACGTTTCGCAACCCGTTGCGAAGGCAGATCGAGGGCACCTACGTCTTCCCGCTGCCCGATGACGTGGCGGTCGGCGACTTCGAAATGACCGTGGCCGGCAAGACGCTCAAAGGCGAGGTGCTGGAAAAGGAGCAAGCTCGGCGCACGTACGAGGAGATCGTCCGCCGCGTGCGCGACCCCGGGCTGCTCGAATTCCTCGGCAAGCGGCTCTACCAGGCCAGCATCTTCCCGATCCCGCCCGGCGAGCAGCTCGAGATCAAGCTGCGTTACTCGCAGACGATCCGCGAGCAAGGCGGCCTGGGCCAGTTTGCCCATCCGCTCCGCGGCCAGTCGCAGACCGCGGGCGTGATCGCCAAGCTGGTCGTGCAGGTGAAGCTCCGGAGCACGCTGCCGTTGACGAGCGTCTTCTGCCCCTCGCACAAGTGTGACATCTCGCGCCCCAACGATCACGATGCGACGGTGACTTACGAGGGCGCCCACATCCGGCCCGATCGCGACTTCAATCTCTATTATCAACGTCAGGACACCCAGTTCGGCCTGTCGCTGCTCACGCATCGCGGCGCGGGCGAGGCGGGCTACTTCCTGCTGCGTCTCTCGCCACGCATCGAAATCAGCCCAGACCAGATTCTCCCGAAGAACATCGCGTTCGTGATCGACACCTCGGGCAGCATGCAGGGCGGCAAGCTCGAGCAGGTCAGACGCTCGCTCGAGTTCTGCATCAACACCCTCGACGAGCGCGACCGGTTCAACATCTACTCCTTCGCCACCAGCGTCCATCCGTTCCGGGAGGGGCTGGTACCCGCGACCGGCGAGATCAAGGCCGCCGCCATCGATTTCACCAGAAAGATGGAAGCCATCGGCGGGACCAACATCAACCAGGCGTTGCTGAGCGTGCTCGACGTCCCGCGCGACGGTACGCGCCCCTATCTGGTCGTCTTCATGACCGACGGGGAGCCGACCGTGGACGTGACCGATCCCAACAAAATCCTCAAGAACGTCGCCGAGAAGAACACGCACAAGGTCCGTTTCCACGTGCTCGGCGTCGGCACCGAGGTCAACACGCATCTGCTCGACAAGCTCGCCGAGCAGAACCACGGCACGCGCGCGTACTGCACCGAGAACGAGGAGCTGGAGCTCAAGCTCAGTGCGTTCGTCAGCCGGCTGGCCAACCCGGTCCTGACCGATATCACGCTCGAAATCGACGGTCTGCAAGTCGTCGATCTCTATCCGCAGTGGATCCCCGACCTCTTCTGCGGAAACGACATCATGCTGCTCGGCCGCTACCACGGCGACGGTCATAAGGCCGTCCGGGTTCAGGGCCGGCTCCACGATGCGGTCAAGACGTTCACCTATGAAAGCGAGTTCCCGCGCATCAACCCGCACAACGACTTCCTCCCGCGCCTGTGGGCCAACCGCAAGGTCGCCTACTTACTGGACCAGATCCGCCTGCACGGCCACAACCGGGAGCTGGTCGACGAAGTCGTGCGCCTGGCGACCCGCTTCGGAATCGTCACGCCCTACACGTCGGCCCTGATCCTGGAAGACTCGCCGCGGATCGCGGCCGGCGCCCCCGTCCTGCGAGACGCCATTCGCCGGAGTGCGGCCCGCGTGGGGCGAAGCTCCGGCGGGAGAGCAGGCGGCTTCGGAGCCGGACGCGGTATGGCTCCTGCCCGCGGTACGAAGGCCGTGGCGCAATCAGAGGAACTGCGCGAGCTGGGGTCCCTGGGATACATCGCAGATGACACCGTCAGCCTCGACCTCGACTGGAACGGCGCGGGCCAACGGACGCCGGCGGCAATCCGCCACGTTGGCGATAAGACGTTCGTATTCGACGACGGCCGCTACATCGACTCGACCTGGGACGCCAAGGTGAAACCGAAGATCATCACGGCCTACAGCGACGAGTATTTCGCACTGCTCAAGAAACACCCGCTTCTGGCACGCTTCCTGGCCATCGGCGAGCGCATCCTGGTCGTCTTCCAAGGCCACGCCTACGAAATCGTGCCGAAGGAGTAGCGTACGGCAACAGTTCGGAACCGGAAGGGATTCCCGTGAACATAAGGTGCGAGAAGGGACTCTCGCACCAGCCGGTTCGCGCTGCCGTTCCTCACGACCTCTGCTTATTCGTCCGCAACGCGTTCCGTCGTTGCGTGCCCATCACCGAATCCCCTGATCACCCAACCCGGGTGATTCACGCACTCGACGACCACGCCATCATCTGGCAGGTCGTCGCGGTGTCGAGCACCCAGTTCGCGGGCGCGATAGATGTACGGCTCAGGCCCGCGCGGGCACGCCAGTAGCGCTGGATCACCGCCCTCCATATCCCTCAAGTCTTCGAGTGCAAGCGGAAGTACACCATCGCGTTCGTGGGCGTAGATCGGTATCAACCACATGATCGACAGTATGTTCTTCGTGCACTGCGTGCGCTCCTGCTCATCAGCTGACGGCGTCTGAACGCGTTCCGCCATTGCGTGTCCACCACCGAATCCCCGGATCACCCTGCCCGCGTGATTCACGCACTCGACGACCACGGCGTCAAACGGCAGGTCGTCAAAGTGTTGGGCCCCTAATTCGCGGGCGTGATAGGTATATGGTGCCGGTCCGTGTGGGCATGCCAACAGCGCCGGATCAAAATCCGTCAGATCCTTCAAGTCACCGAGCGCAGACGGAAGTGCACCGTCGCGTTCGTGGGCGTAGGTCGATATCAACGACATGATTGACCTCAAGTTGCTCATACACTGCACACGCTCTTGTTCATCGTCCGACGGCGTCTGCCGCTGTGTAGCTTCTCCATGAGGCGGCTCGAACAGGGCCGGGTCGATTTCGTCGGGCGACAGGAATTCGAACGTTTTCACCACGCGTACCGATGGGTAATCATCCGAAGGCATCGTCCACGATTCGGTCCGCAGCACACGCCCAGCGTGCGGGTCGATGTCAACGATGATCGGCCGTCCAAGCTCGTCAAGACCGGACATTCGCCGAATGGTACGATTGCCACGTGTCAGCGTTTCGTCCTCGAAGCGCTCGTCACCGCTCATGGCCTGCACACGTAACGTGTTACAATTGTGCTCCACCTTGGACCGGCGCAGAAACACCAGCACCATCACCGGGTCGTACAGCTCCGTCTCCTCCAGGGTGTCCGCGAGGCGGTCATACGTGTACCGGCGGTGCTTTACGGCGTTGTAGACCTCCACGTAGGAGGCATGGTCAGTACGATACCCGAGCGTTTGGTCGCACCAAAGCTCCCAGGACCGGAATACGGCTGTGTTGGGACCTTCATCGACCTCTGTCAATATGTGGACGGAATCAGCCTGTTCAAGTGATGACATCGCCACGCGAAGCACCTCGGCGCTGGCGCGCGGCACACCGGTTGAGAGCGGCCCGATCCAGACCAAAAGCACCAGGATGGCCGCCGCGACAGCCGGTCCGCCGAGCCAGCGCAGCCGAGGCGACCGAGGCTTCTTCCGTTGATCGCGCGTAGGCTCGGCATGCGCAGCTGACATTGACGCCAAGCAGCGCTGTCGCAGGTTCTCCGGAGCATCAGCCAGCCGCAGGCGGCGCAATCGCTCGTCTAATTCATCTCGTCCATCTACCGCGTGGTCTTGTCGGCGTTTCTCGGACATCATCCACCTGTCCAGTGCTGATCGCCCCTGCCAAGCCATGTTCGCAACAATGCTCTGCCCCGGTGCACTCGCCAGCGCGCCAGACTGCCCGGAATTCTTTGCACGACGGCGATCTCCTTATGGGAGAAGTCGCACCAGTAACGAAGCACCACCGCTTCCCGATACGACAACGGAAGCTGTTTCACGAGTGCCGCGACGATCTCGGCCAGCTCGCTGTCGGCCAAGTTGAGCGCCGGATTGCCCCAGTTGGCAACTGGTTCGCGCTCAGTCTGTCCGCGAACGCGGTTGAGGCGCGCAGCACGGCAATGCTTCCGCCAGCGGTTGCGGGCGATCCGGTGCAACCACAGCCGCGGTTCGCGTACTTTCCGGCGATCCAGGGACTCCCAGAAAGCGGCGAAGGTATCCTGGGTCAGATCTGCTGCCCGATCAGGGTCTCGCACCAGCCACTGGAACCACGCAAATACGCGCTCGTAGTGCCCGTCCACGAACCGTTCGCATTCGGTGGCCGTTCGCTGTGCGGCTTCACCGTCGCCGCGCGCGCTTTCTCGCTTCACTCGTATAGCTCCTCGTCCGTCTGATCCGATCGGCTCAGTCGAAGAGCACGACGCGATCCGGCGAGTCCCCGGCAGTCGAGGGAGGATCACCCGCATCTGTCGACCTCACGCGGGTGACGCACACACCGCACACGTGGTGAACAACTGTCCAGCATTAAGAGTACCTCGACCGCCGTGAGCGTTGGAGATAAACACGAGGATTCTGTCAAGATTCGGACCGTTGGGGAGTTATGCGTGGACGTCGGGGCTCTCCACTGATTGCAACCCCCACCGGGCGCGATAGCATTCTCGTTTATGGTCGAGCGACGGGCTGAAAATCCAAACGCTGAGAGCGGCGCGGCTGCGGCTGCGACAATCAAAGGCCCAGACCCGACTACCGCGGCGACGAACGGCGCCGGCGCGCCGCACGAGCCCGAAATCGTCGATGTCTGGTCGCGGACTCAGCCGAAGTACCGCATCCGGGCGGTGGCGTTGCTGCTGGTCAACCTGCTGCTGTTCTGCGGATTGTGTGCCTTCACGCACTGGCTGCACTTCGCGCGGGTGTTCGACTTCTCGCTGGACAGCTATGTGGCGCCCGCCCGCTTCTGGGACTCCGCCGCCCCAAATCTCAACGACTTCATACTCACCCCGATCAACGTGGTGGAGCTTCCGGCGCACGCGATCGTGATCGGAATGGTCCTCGCGGTTCTGATCGCGGTCCCGATCGTGGTCGCGATCCTCTACCGCTTTCGATTCGCGCTGGCGTTCCTGGCGGCGGTGGTGATTTTTGCGCACCTGCCCGGGATGGCGGTGACCCTGCTGGGCAGTTGCATCCTGGCAACCCTGAGACCGTTCCGGATGAGATTCCGGTTTGGGTCAGCGTTGTTGGGCCTGCTGCCGGTGCTACTGTATCTGTACCTCGCAACGCGTGGTACGCCGGACCAGCTCGCCAACTACGCCGCTCCGACGCAGCAGTTCTTGCTGATCGCCCCGTGGCTGATCGCGGTGCTGGCGGCAGCGGTGATGCTGGGAGCCGTGCTGGCGATCGCCCGCATCGTGAACTACCGGCCCGGCGCGGTCGCTCCGGTGCTCGCCGTCATGTTCGCCGCTCCGGTCGGTTTGTTTCACTTGGCGGTTGGGGCCGACGAACTGGCCTACCGCGCGTTGGAGGTGGAGTACGGCCCGCTTTCGCAACGGTTCAAGCCCAAGCTGCAGTCGCGCGACACGGTGAACGCCATCTACACGCTGATCGCGGGCGAGCTCCGCAA
>SDBT01005947.1_pt1 | contig 20404 bp, 45 predicted proteins | sample 2277101 | NCBI WGS metagenome assembly SDBT01 (sample SAMN10404973, study PRJNA504765) | marine sediment metagenome | isolation source: marine sediment core GS10_PC15, 103 cmbsf | place: Arctic Ocean: Southern Knipovich Ridge | collected 2010 | reverse complement strand
GTTTCCTAATGTTATTTTGGCTTTGGGAAAGACATCATACCACTTGTGCATTGCTTTGAGAGTAAGTTGATACTCATCTTCCGGCCCCGGACAATGAGGATTAGCAGCATGGAAACTGATAGCGTGGTGGTCTACTACATCTCCAATAAAGACTACTTGGTTGCAATCCCATTGTTCATACAGGTCAATACAGAACTGTAAGTATGCGGGATGTTCAGCCGGACAATGCAAGTCTCCAATTACCAATACTCGGTTGCTTATGCCCATGTGTCACCCCCGTAATGCCGACTGTACTCGTACCGTTCTGTCAGGAACTCAATTGCATCGGTGGCATCCTTGACTAATCCTACCGGCATACATTCGTTGACCGCAAAGTCATGCTCTACCAATCGACCACCTTGAAGTTCGTTTCCCTCTGGTACATATATGACTATCACTCCGCAGTTCTTTACTATATCACAATCAATCTCAAGTATCTGGTCAACGTCAAGGTACTTCTTATTATAAGCTTTCTGTACGAAGTCTTCATGTTCAGCCGGTATATACAGGTCAAGCCACGGACAAGCTGCACGAATTTCATTACCCAATGCTATCGCGGCATCACAGTATTTTCTCTGCGTACCCTCTGCACAGTTCTCACCTTCTTTACCTCTGATTGCATGGGATAGGTATGCTCTGTAATTACTCATCTTTCGTCTCCTTCTTAAGATGTTCAGGACAGTAGTAGAATATGCTTTCTTTTTTTGGAAAGCCACGGTTGTAACAACTATTAAAATGACAGTAAAGTTTACCGTCTGGGTCTGCTGAAATGCTTGAGCGTTCTTCATCTTCAGCCGGTCCTTCTTCTACCAGTTTCTTTGCTGCTATGGCAATTGCTTTTACTTCCATCTTAGCATAGTCAACTTCCATCAAGCCTTTTTCTACCGACTTGTAAGCAGGCATGTCATCCAGTTCAGCCGGGAGCAATCCCTTTTTTATACGTAATTTGGTGGCAAGGTAGACTAAAGCATTCCATGCTAATGCTCTTGCATGTGGCTCATCTGTCATCCCCATCTTTTCCTGTTGCAGATGACGTTCCAAAGAATTCAACAACTCACTGAGAGGAATACCTTTTTCCCAATTCCTGTCGCCGTGTACAACAGCACCTTTTTCAAAATGTTTTGATACCTCAATAACAGCATCACCCGGTACAAGTACAGGTGTTCCCTTTCCAGTAGATGCTTGTTTCTTAGCACCCGTACTAAATTCCCTCTTTGGTCCCTTTTCAACTTTTATTTCGTTTGACATAGTACCTCCGAAAAAATTTCATTGTCAATATTTTATACGACACGAAAAGTTTTTTGTTCAATTAAATTTTTATCTTATCCGGTCGTGATCGTAGTCCCTCTCATGCTTATCAACTACTTCTTCAGCCACATCTTCCGACCGTTCAGCAATCAGGTCTATGATTAGGTCTATCACACGATCTATTTGGTTATGACATTCTTCTAATGTATCCGGCCCCGGTCCCGATCTCTTGACTATTTTTCTTAGTTCTTCTTCAGTTGTTAGTTTACTGTCCATTGCTCAACCTTTCTAATTCAGCCTGTAATTCCTCTAAAATTTCTTGAAGATCATCCACACGGTATGACCGACACCTTGGTATCTTTTCAATAACAGCCATCCGGTCTGGGTACATTTTCCTAATCCATTCCCCGGCCTCCACCGGATTTTTGTGCCAAAAATTTATGTGATCGTGATAGCAAAGAAGCTTCAGATTCAACAAGTTGTATTTTAGTGCTCCATGGGTACTCTTGGGAAGTATGTGAGAAGTATGGGCATTACTTCCTGTCACTTGTTTGAAACATCTCTGGCATTGGCCGTGGTCTCTCAGGTATACTACCTTCTTAGCCATAGCCCAACATTTGTCGTGCATCTTCTGGAGAGGCGTCTTGACTTTCCGTTTCTTCTTAGCTCCCGGTATCATTTTATAAACTCCTTTATAACTTCTGTACTAACGACCGCAGTGACACATAAATATTTCGACGACACTACCCCAACTAATTTATCGGTATAGCTGAATACAGGAGAGCCGGAACTTCCTCCAACTACACCTATATCAGATAGGAATACTTTTCTCAGCCAAGGGGAAGGAAGAGAAGTTACTTCAGAGGATATAACACCAATAGAAACCCAAAGTACTCCCCAATCAGCAGGATAACCGGCTGTATATATTCTCTTTCCAATATAATGTATGCTGCTTAGTTCCAGTTTGATTCCTAAGCTGTCTTTCTTTACCGGTATCTTGGCAAGGTCATACTTCTTAGAGACCCGGCATTTTTCTACCTTTACTTTTTCAGTGATGCCATTACGGTATACGATGATCAATTGCTTCTCTGCCATTTGTACGACATGTTTTGCTGTTAGGACTCTTCCTTTTTCAAGAATGAAGCCGGTCCCACACCCGTTTCCTATTGAGTCTATGTGGATTCTTACAATGTTATTTAGTGGTGCTGTCGTCGGGTCGGCTGTTGCTAATCCTACAAGAAACAAGAGCGTGAAAAAAACTGCAACAATAGCTACACATACTCGTACCCTAAAACTACTCATTTCAGTCTCCTCTTTTTGAATTAAGTTCTGTTATTTCTCGGTAGAATTCTTGGGGGTTTCTTATATGGCTATATTCCTTATGGGAGTTGCAATGAAAACTCTCGTCAACCAATCGAGCAGGACAAAAATCGCAGTTATTTCCGTGTCTACTATCGTAATCACAGAAGAAACAACTGTGTTGTAGATGATTCTCAAACCTATTTTCATCCAACCACTTTGTTTTCAAAATCTTAATCTCTTCTTCTTTATTGACTACTGATAATCTTTTGAACCCTCTCGGTAAATTCTCGGAAATCCATTTCCACATTCTTATACAATTTATCCATGCTCTGTCCAGTACTTTCATTTTAGTCCCCTCAATTTATTGTGACATTCGTTACATAGCCAATCTACGTCGAGAGGCTTACTGTAGTCTTCGTGATGGGATTCAGCAAATCGTTTCTTCATACAAGATTCGCAGTGAGAAGGTCTGATCAATCTGCCCGACCGTATCGCATTATTAACCACTCGTCGGGCCTTTATTCTCTCCGGGTAGAGTAGCCGGTATTTTCGTAGTGCTGTTCGGTGAGTATCTTTACTGGACTCAGTTTGATAGTACTTCTTGTTGCCTCTCCGCTGAGTAGCTTTACCCCTTTCAGTTTTCCGATATTTCTGTTGGTACTCCCGGCGGCACTCTTTGCACCCGCATTGAAGTCCGTCCCCGCGAGACGTATCCTTGTGGAATTCCGACCGGCTTTTCTCAATTTTACATCTTGTACAAGTCTTAGTTTCCATCCATAACATCCTTCAAAGACATTCCGATCTGCTTACATTGACGTAAATCTTTTTCTGGAGTTAATACAACCCTTACCATTATATCATTTTCGATCAACAGGTCCCGGCATTCATTAGCACCGGCAAGTCCAACGCCATCATCATCTTTATCTGCGAATATCAGAACCCTTGTAGCCTTCTTACGTAATACATAATGTAAAACCTCCTTGTTACCAACCCAAGCGTTGACACGGCCTATTGCATTGTACCCATATTCCAAGGCAGTAACGGTGTCAGTCCATCCCTCACATACTGCAACGACATTGGATGGGTTCTGATAGAAGGCAGATGGCATGAATAGTCCCATCCCAGAGTGTTTCATATAACGCTTTATTTTCCCTTGCCGTCTCTGGATTCCTGCTATCTGATCATTTATTCCGTATACTGGTATTGTCAACCAATCTTTACACCAGCCTATGTAGAATCGAAGAGCCGAAATAGGATTCAATTTAATATCTCGGCATAAGTTACCAAACTTTTCACGGTTTTCAGCAAGTTGTTTGGCAAATCTCGTAGCCCATAGGTTCCAGTCAACATAGACTTTCTCTGGGGCCTTGTACTTCTCCGGTTTGAAATCACCAGTTATATGAAGGAAGCCACCATGGAAGCCACCCTTACCAACCTTCTTGACAGAGCCTTCAGAGACCCTTGAGCAAATAGCAGCGGTTCCGTCTTCGGCTACTAAGCAGCCATCCGGCTTCTTGCAGACCGGACACAGGATTTTTAGTTGCTGAGTTCTAAGCATCAGATTTCCTCTGCATCATAGCCAGCCCACTCTAAGTCTTCTTCCAGTTGTTCTATTCGTTTCTGTGACTCTTTGAAGTCGTTGGCTCTCAAATATGCTTCCACTTGAAGATCAACAAGTTGCTTCTCTTGGTCGGATACTATTTTCTCATAAGCTTCAATCGTTTCAATCAGCTTGGTATTCCTATCTTCTTCTATTTTCATACGATAATTATGTTCAACTTTCATTGCTTCAACTACTGATTCTTTTACATAGAGTATCATTCTCCGAACTCCTTATAACGAGAACTCTTTTCAGTGAAGGTCATGCAATGTTTATCCCATTTGTATTCCAGCTTACCGATAGGACCATTACGGTTCTTAGCCACGATGAGATAAGCTTCACCATCGTCGGTAGCATCGGCGTCTTCATCAGCCATCCGGTAATAACTTGGCCGGTGCAATAGCATTATTACATCAGCGTCTTGTTCAATGCTACCACTGCCTCTTAAATCAGACATCCTCGGTGTATGGCTTTCTCTCTTCTCATTCTCCCGGTTCAACTGACTGGCTACAACCAAACGTGCCTCGTACTCTCTTGCTATTGCCTTGAATTCTTTACTTATTGAAGCTACTTCATTTTCTCCTGATAGATAGGAGTCCTCCATAGACAATAGCTGTAAGTAATCGACAAAAACACATGGAGAGGTATATTCTCCACCCATCTCTGTGAGAGACCGTATCTCTTTTGCAATTACCCTCGGAGAGATACGAGACGCGTCTGATATGTAAATTTCTTTCTTGCCAATCAAATCCAGAGCTTCCTTTGCCTTGAGTTTTTCTCCGGCATTGGTCTTCCGGGCTTTGATCTTTCTCATACTTACACCTGCGACATGGGATATGAGCCTTTCGCCAACCGCCTGCTTACTCATTTCCGCAGAGATGATGAGAGCCGGACAATCTACCTGCCACGCAAGCTGGAGAAGCAAGGAAGTTTTACCCATTGAGGGACGGCCCCCTATGATAGCCATTTCACCCGCTTGCAAGCCGAGAGTCATACTATCTAAATCCTTAAACCCGGTCTGCACCCCAAGAGTGGGGTCTACCATTCGGTGTGCTATGGCATTTATATCACTTCCAAGCTTCTCCATTTGTCCTTACTCCGAAATTACAACATATTTTTTGTTGCCTGTATTTACTTCCACCACAGTTTTTAAAGCATGCCCATCCCCACGAAGGTTAAGAAAATCGGATGTGTCCTCAGAGAACAGAATCTCAGAGTTCTCATCGAAAGCAGCAACGGTATTCAAAAATTCTTTCAATAACATTACTTATCCCCTAAAAAGGCACATCGTCGTAGTCTTCTTGCTGCTGTTTCTTCTTACCACCACCCTTTTTGCCGCCACCCTTCTTACTATCAGTGGCTCCATTAATGAAAGTAAAACCGTAGATCGAAACCTTGATCTCGCTGTAGCCGGTCTCTTCATTCTTCCGGGTATAAAGTTTACCTTCAACACAGATCGGCTTGCCCTTCTCGAAGTACTCGGCAATGTTCTCACCGGTACGACCGCTGGCAATACAATCAAAAAAGTAAGTACGCTTCTTGTCTTTGTACCCATCGGTGACGGCCACAGTGAACAGCGTAAAGCTATTCTCATTGTGTGTCTTAACCTCTGGGTCCGCTGTAAGGTTGCCCAATAAAAATACTTTGTTCATAACATTCCCCTAAAGTAACATTTCTTTAGTTACGTTTTTCTACATGAACGATTAAACTGACTGGCCTAACCATCGCATCCTTCTCGTATACCGCTAAACATCCTGAACCCACATTAAAGACCCACCTCTGATTGTCAGTATCTCCTACCCTGTCTCTCATACTGTGATCAAAGTAATAATCTAACATCTCCGGTATCATGTAAACGTCTCCGTCCTTATCTATAAACTCTTCTCCTGTACTCAGTTCATCTACTCGTATTTCTTCTTGTTCTACTAATTGGCTGTTGATTCTCATACTTTGCTCCTTTTCATTCTTGGTGGTGGTACAGTTATTCCTTCCAATGCGGCATAACGAATACACGCATCAACGTACTTTGCCAGCCATACTCGGTCGAATACTGTTTTAGTCAATATCATACCGTCCGGCAACATGATTCCGTTCTCTTTCATAAACTTCTTCTTCATCCAAGTGTCAACAGCGTCGAGAGTCCAACCAAAATGATTAGCAAATTCCTTGTACACACTGCTATAAAGGTATGCCCACTGCTCAAGTGACGGGTCTTTCTTCGGACTACTGACCTCGATTGCAATGTCTTGGTCCTTTTGTATGGAGATAAACTCATCTAACATTGCTCGATGATCAAACACGATCTTGCCATCAACAATCTTACCATATACAGTGAGTTTATTCAATCGACTTCTCCTATCATTTTCAATCGACTTTTGCTAACAAGAGAAAAACCCAAAGAGCCGTTAATATTACAGCATCTTACTAATTCCATATCGGGTGTAATTGCCACAAGACTTGAACTGTTAATTCTTTTTCCGTTCTCATCAGCCAGTGCTACTACGATATTATTTCCTATGGAGAATAGCTTTAGTTTGTATTCCCTCTCTGCTTCTACTGATTCTTCAAAAATACTAACTTTCATCGGTCGTCTCCTTTACCCATCTATATGTTTGTCTTGCGTTGATTCGGGATACATTCGACTTATCAATGTCAAATATTTCTGCAATGTATCTTTGTGATAAACCTATGCTACACATTCTTCTTACTTCTTGGACTTGATGAGCCGTTAGTTTCGCTGCAACATTGTTTGTTCCTCCACATTCTATGTTACGTTTTCTCAAGTCTTCCATGTTTTCTTTTTTGGTTCCCCATCTTAGATTTAATATACAGTTGTTCTTCTTATCACTGTCGTTGTGTAGTGCCTCCATTCCTTCTGGACATGGCCCTTTATATGTTTCCAGTACCACACGATGCAATAGTCTGGTTGTTCTTTTACCTTTCTTGTAGAAACTAATATGTAAGTAGCCAGAGTTATCAGGATGTGTCTTCATAAACTTTTTAGTTCGTGGAGACCACACGTTTCCAAAACAACCCACCAAGTATTTTCTATTATTTGGATACGGCTTCATCTTTTTCCCATTCAGTAGCATTAACACGACGACACACATCTCTAACGTCGCAGTATCCAGAACAACGACGACATCCACCGGGACGATGTTCGATAAACAACTCTTTGCTGTTCTTTTTGGTGTCAATGATAGCCTGAGCCATTTCTTTTGTTGGTATCGACACACGTTTGCCCTCTACCATAGTCGTCGCGGCAACGGCTTTGTCCCCACCCTTCTTTTTTACAGCGTAACAATCAGGTGTTTTCCAACGCTCTTCATCGGTACAAAACCGGGTCTTCTTAGCCAGATGGTCGGCTACACACTTTTCGATGAAAGCATGGGTTTCTTTGATTGTCCAGACTGGCAATTCAATATCACCATAAGGAGAGATGGGATGATCATTATGCCCAGCTTTAGCTCCAGACCAATCACGGTACAAGGGATAGATACGAAGGTTATCCATCTTGAGTCCGTAAATCCTGTAGAGCATATAGCGATAAATGTTGCCTTGACTTGCCCAATCATCCTTGACACCACGACCGGCAATAGCAGCACTGGCTGTCTTGATATCAGCAAGGATGGAATCGATATAATCAATCCAGTCAATACGTCCGGTGATCTCAATACCAAACCAATCTTTAGGCATGGCTACTCGTACTTCCGCTTGAATTCCAATTCTACCTTCTGCGGCCTTTTCTATGACTGAATGTACGGCTGTACCAAGCAGTCTGTAGTAAAGATCAATAATATCAATTTCAAGCTCATCATAATAATCAAGAGTAAGCCTTCTTTGCATTGGTGGGGCAAATAACTGAGTTACGTATAGCCTGTTTGGATTGGGAGGCCAGCTACTCTTCTCACCCGTAAATAAAAATGGCTTAGGTGCTTCTGCTATATTGGTAACTTTCACTATATTAACCTCCAAAATTCTTCCGCCTCTTTCCTTTCGGAATCGTCAAGCAACTTACCAGCCTTGCAACGGGCACAACATTCTCCATTGTACCAGAAGCTACCCGCCAAACTCCTGACCTGACACTTGCTGCATTTCTCCGACTGCATTTAGATACCCCTTAATTAAACACATAAAACATTTAGAGCCTCTTGCTGACCGTAAATCACAAGTAGTGCATGTATGGCGTGTATGTGCTCCGTCCTGTAACTCTCTATACAGTGGCTCTAACATTGCAAAGGCTTTTTGGACTTTAGTTCGTTCCTTCATAGATATTCTTTTCCTCTTAATACACAGTTACCACCTTCAAATACAGCCTCTTCAAAAGGAGCCATTATAGAATCAAGGCCATCCAATGAAATAATTTCAAGTTCTACAATATGTCTGGGGTCAAATTCTTTTAGCTTTTCAATCATCTCTTGTATTTCCATGAGTACTCCAGAAAAAATTTAGTTCTCAATTGTAGTACGGTGCGAAAAAACTTTTGTTCGTAAAAAAATAAAATTTATTTTTCGATGCCGTAGTATTGAAGTATGATGGGCTTGTGGTCATTAAGGAAATCCAACAAATGATCTCCACACTCTATCATTCCTCGGTAGAATAAATCATTCAGAATAGAAGTCATCACTGTTCTCTTTTCGTGCATCCCAGCTTCTTCTTCAGTTACCCACAGTTTACCATCGTCGGTCTTCCACATTTCAACTCGTTCACTCATAGTCTATTCTCCCAAAATTAAAATTTCCTTTTCGTGTCCCTTCTTCCCAGAAGAAAGCATCCCATTCCTTATGACATTCTTTGCAAAGCCAGTTTACGACAAGTGGCTTACTATAATCTTTGTGATGGGCTTCCACAAATCTTTTCTTAGAACATGATTCGCAGTGAGAAGGTCGGATTAACTTGCCGTCTCGTATTGCATGGCTGACTATACGACGAGCCTTTATTTTTTGAGGAGATAGAAGTCGTCGTTTTTGGTCGGCCTTCCGTTGAGTCTCTTTACCGGCATTCGATTGTCGATACTTCTGGAGGGTTTCTTTCCCTTTTTTAGATTTCCAGTAAGCTTGATGATACTTTCGACAACACTCTTTACATTCAGGTCGTAAGCCGTCTGCTGTCTCCTCGTGTCTGTAAAAACATGACAGTTCCCTCTCTATACCACATTTTGAGCATAATTTTTTCATAATTATACTACGCTTGAAAATTTATTTTGTTCAAAAAATTTTATTTTCTAACGCCGAAGGCTGGTATCGGGCCAGCTTTACAATCACCCATCACTGGTTAGAAACTGTCAGTCCGGCCAGTAATAGGCTACCTCGGCTTTATTACTAATTGACTCTTAACATGTCCGCATACTTTTTCGATGTGTAATAGTTACGGATAAGAGGACGTTCGGAAGAAGCAGCCGGTTGCTTGTCGTTGTGTACCGTAAAGCCACTTCCCATGCTTTGTTCTCTTGTGGGCATCCACGCCAGTCTGTCGGTTGAACTTTGTAAATTTTCCATTAGTTTGTCTCCAATGCTTTTAATATGGCAAATACTATCAATATGGGCAATCCTATGACAATTACGCATGATAATAGAAGTGCCCACGCAAACAGAACAAACTCTGTAAAATGCTTAATCCAGTACCACATCAGTTTCCTTTCGGTTTAAGGAACGGAATATTAAAGTCCTCAAGCATCTCTCTGGCTACTTTTTGACGTAATGGAAAGGTTACATTTGAACGCCGGGCATTTTGCCTGATGTTGAATTCCATCCTGCGTTGTAACCATTTTGGGATACTTACTGTCTCCAGAGAGTCCCCGGCATATAGCATAACTCCGTCTATACGCACTGGTTCCATGTTTACATTTCGTGGTTTGTACGGTTTGTGCTTTTTCATGTGTTGTCCTTTCTACCGTCTTTCACGGCTCTTAATATTGCTTTACCATAATTTTCAATAGCATCGATATCACCATCATCAACCGGTCCACTAAGATATATTTTTCCGTTTTGGTAGTCTGTATTTACACTCCATTCTTCTCCGTTCACTTCATAATAGTAACCAGCACATTTCTTTCTTATCATTGTATCTCCATAAATTAAACCATATCTGCATAAGATAACGGCGTTCGACCGGCTCTTGTTACTGCTTTACACCATATAACAGCTTGATATTCAGCAGGCTTCATACCACGGCGACGAGCCATTTTTTGTATAGCTGCTTCCAGACGATAGTATTCTTTTCGTCTTATTCTGGTTTGTCTCAGATTAAAGTATCTTAGTACCCATAAATCTATAGTAACGCGATTTAGGTCGCCTTTGAGATTAGCAGCGAAGGCCGGTACTTTCCAGCCATGCAATGGTTCTCCATACAATGCTCTTAATACGTTTGGAATATGTGGACCCATCACTTCTTGACAATCAATGTATCCATCGTGTTTGTATCGTTTGTATATGTTTTGTGCTATGTCCCAATTTACTTTTACTTGCTTTCGTGGGGACGTAGCTGCTAAGATATCGCAGAACATATTGGCATCTTCGCCGTATAGTTCTTCTATGACTTGCCGGCTCTCAGCATACCAGTTTGATGCCGTCTTATTCATCTATCATTTCCATGAGTTTATACGATATATTGTTAGCCAATGTTGGGCAATAACATATCCTATGTGTTTATGTCCTTTATCTGTGTCAATATACATTTTATCAGCATGTTGTCTGCCAAAGTAATCAAGTAGCCATTTTCTTGGTGGATTGTTGTCAATCATATAATAGTTTCCCTGTTCATCTATCGCTATGAATCGTGATTTGCTCATATTTGACTCGCTTTCTTCAAGACGGCCCGGCATTCCTTAATCTCTGCGGCTGTTGTTGTACTTGCCTTGCTTTGTCTCCAGCGTGTCATGTTATTCAATACATATAGTATTTGTACTTTGAACTCATACGTTTCTTGATTGAGTTGCAGAGCATAGTGTGCATAGTTGATGGCATAGTTCAGAGCCGGTATTCCTTCATTCTTCTCGATGAGTTGTAAAGCTTCGGTTACTGTCATGGCTATTCTCTCCAACTAACATCGTTATCTTCTTCTATCATCTCGTCTATTTCTTGGGTGATATAGTCAGAAATATCCATATCAAGGTCAATATCAATGCCGTCTTCGTCTGTCAGTACTATTCTCCACCGGTCAATCATAATAGTCTCCCATACCATAAGAGTAAAAAAATTTCGTTTCAACTTTCATACGCTGCAAAAGTTTTTTAGTTCAATTTATTTTTATTTTTATTTTTTCCTGAACATCTGTCTGTTTCAAACGTATATGTTAATTTAAGAAAGCATGGAAGCTTTCGCTGCTTGTCCAAGGAAGGACAAAGATAGTCAAAGTAAATGAGGCAGGAGGCCGAGTCTTGGATTACAATTCGCATGAATGATAGAGCCGGGACGCTCGATAATACTGCCAAGCATATTTCCTGCGTAACCCTTCTCTACTCTGACGGCATTACACGGTAATTTTCTACTCCTTGGATGACATTCTACCGGAACCCTCTACTACACCCATCACGGCCAAGCAAGACCGACCGGTTGATATGTTGCCAATAGTCCCATATTATCCACAAACCGACCATTTGGTATGTTATCCATATTATATGGCAAAAGATTTTTTTATTTTCTTTTGAACAAAAATTTTGACCGGGAGTATAGTATTTTGGAAACGAAATTTTTCTGGAGGTTTTATGGCAAGTGATATTTTAATTAAGTTTGGTTCGGATGGTTATGGAATATGTCCAATATGTCATAAAAAGACGTATCACGTTCCATGTCAACTAATCAAACATTATCAGTGTAGTTCAGAAGTGGAGGTCTGCGATGGTTGCAAATCCGATTTTATCAAAATCAACGACATCTTTTTTAGAGGGTTGATATAGTGGATTATGCAGATTTGCCAAACGGCACACAATTTATCGAATCAGGTCGCCTGTATGTGATTTGCAAAAACTGGAGCCATTTTATCCGTATCGGAACACCGTTAGACGATTTTACAGTCGTTTTCCGTCCGGATGATTCGGGGTTGACGTTCCGCAATGGTACAATGCCAAAAGATAACATTGTGATAATGTCGAACGTATTGTCCGACACCGAAATTGCCCAACGAAACGCTTTTTAAGGGGTAAAACATGCAATTATCAGTATCAGAAAAAAAGATACTCCGACAAATAAGAAGGGGCCGAAACAGTGTCAAAAGGTATGATTTTTGGTTTATTTACGACTTTTGTACTAATTGTGGGACGTGTCTGAATAAAGCAGTTGGATGGGAAGGGGGCTATAATCTTAATCTCGAATCCCATTTCAGAAATAAGTATAGCATCCAAAAAAACAAACGTCTTATTATAAACTGGTAAAATACTTTAAGGGGATAATATGATTTGTAAAGAATGTGGGCAAAATAAAGCTTTATGCCTTTGCGTATCGGCGAACAAGTGCGAATCTTGCGAATTTCACGATTTTATATATGGAGTTTGCAACCTCGAACCGCCAAACAACTGTATAAAAGAGAATTAAAGGGGTAGTGAAATGATTCTGCCTGAAAAAGTAGAAATACCTATGGAGATAATGACTGATGATGCAAATGGAGACTGCGGTGTTGTTGCGGACTACTTGTCGGATAAATATGGGTTTTGTGTCATATCATTGGTTATAGAGAATGGTATGGCGGTAGATATTGTATGGGATACTACAGATTGAAGGGGATAAGATGCAAGAATTATGTGCAAGCAATGGTTTGCCTTGCGATGGTATATGCCGTGCCGCAAACTACAAAAGAGCAACCCGGACAATCGGTCCAATATGTGTTGCAGCGTACCGACCTGAGAAGAAAAAAACCAAAAGGACCAAACACAAAACAAAAAGAATCGTATAGACTAAAAGACACTAAAACTATTTTTTATTTTATTGGGAGTATGATTATGCAGGTAGAAGAAAAAGGTGGCAACATCATCATTACAATTCCGAAGAATGTAAAGCCGGTTCCATCCAGCACACAAAAGACGCTGATTGTTGCCAGTTCACACGGGTTTATTCCCACGTCTTTGCAGGTCGATGGACGGCCAGTGTCGGCGATGGTAAACCTCACTGTCAAAAATCCGGAGTATGTCAAGCCGTAGTAATCCAACCGAATATCATACAAAAGGGGGCATCGGGTTTTCAACCGGGTGTCCTCTTTTTTTATGTCAGCATCTTAAAATTATCGGACGGCAGCATAATCAGCTTAAAAAGCACACTGAGAGAGTATATCAGAATCCCCAAAACCTCTCAGAATTGATTGTGAGACGATAAAACGATTTATTAGCAGTAGACTACCAGTTTTATTTTAAGCCATTAGAATCGAATTGACGAAAACTTTCGTAAAATAACGGAAATAAGAGTATGTTTAACAGTCGATACAACCGGGAAGACCCGCAGAATCGCGGGCATAATCCATCGGGTATGTTCAAGTCTAATCCTATATATAAGTAAACAAAAAAAAGGTCTCGAACCGTGTAGAAGTCCGAGACCCAAAGGAAAGCAAAAACCGTGTTATTAGTCGTTTAACAATCTTTTTAAGACTTCCCCACTTAATATCATCTTGTTTTCAGTGTCAAGAATATCTCCGTTATGTAGTTTGAAATATCTCTTGTCGGTCGGTGTTGCCAGTACTGTCGTTTTTGCCGGTTTATACCGACACTGAGACTCATCGCAAAGCTTGAAACCTTTTCCGTCCAGTTTGTATTGGTCATTACAATCCCGACATCTTAGTACGGTATAACCGGTTGCATGTTTACAATTCCCTTTGAAGTATTTACAGTTCATACGGTCTCCTATTAACATAAACAGCAATAAACCCATATAGCGACGACGACATACTCTCTAATACTCCATTGCCTGCCCGTTGTTCACCCATTAGTAATAAATACAATTTCACTGCAAATCACTTTGACAAAATACAATCGACCGCTTGCCTTGTTCATTACCTTTGCGGCTTTTATCGCTTCTTTGCGGGTGTCATAGTAATTATGCCTTGCCGATATACTTCTATCAAGCATATGCCTTACTTCATATTTTTCTGTAACCATTTTGCATCTCCTTAATTAAGCAGATTGTAATAATAGTTTAGCAGCGTTTTCAAACTGGCCTTATCACAAGGTCGGCATGTATGCAGCTTTCGCAATACTTCATCGTACTTCTGTTGTATTGTCTTATCTGCCATTGTCATATCCCCATATTGGCACTATTGCCATACCTATAGCATACAACACGACCGGTCTGTTGTCAAGTAGATTCTTTTATTTATTTTCGCAACGGCTACAGTGTAGCCTCCAGACATCCTGTCTATTGTGTATGCCCGGCTCAACATCAGTCGATACTGTATAAGATATACAATGACTATTCTCTCTAATGGACCGGCTATGTCTACACCATACCATACTATCGACCCCGTGTATTATCGGGAGGGTACAGGTCCCCCGGTCTCGTCGTTTCATTGCCGGTAGGGTATGTTATAGAGTTACAGAGATTTTCTGAAAAAATATTTTTCAAAATTTTTGGGAACCCTCTACACTATAATAGTCTACTTACATGTGTACTTTCCTCAGTACTTGTCTATAAATATATAGACTTCCGGTTATCCGGCACAACTATAAGGTTTATAATGATTATAACAAGTTTCATAGAAACCTGTTCAGGGAAGACACTTAGGGGGCATATTTCAATAGAGGCTCTCAAGGGACCATACGCATGAAAGATAGTGCTCGCGTCCATTCTGAGAGCTTAAAGTCGTCGAGGGGACGAGGTTATGGTCAGGAAAAAGGATTCATATCACCATTGGGAAGTGGAAACTCCTTTGAACAGAGAATAAGAGATTTCTCAAAAGAAACAGTACTGGCATATTTACGATCATAATCTTTCTCTCCAGCAGCGATCAGTTCCAGAAGATCACGAATTATCACTCCCTCTGCTCCTTCCAACACTATTGGATAAGCATACTTTATGTTTCTTCGGATATCTCTAATACCCTTTAATATGGTATCGGTCAAGTCCATCAATTGATCTTCTTCAGTTCTCATATCATTTCCCCTTAATCATTATCTCTTGGAAGGACGTGTACATCGTCATGGAAAAAATCAATTACTACTCTTAATTCAGTAAATTTTACCAACCGGCCCTTTCCTTGACAAACCCAACATTTCTCTTTTTTGAGAGAGTCTGTTTTTGTATATCCGTAACCCTTACATCTGGCACATAGTATAATCTCTTTAGTCCCACTCATATCATTTCCCCTTAATAAACTTCTTCCACAAGATGACAAACCTAAACAGGATGTTTATGATTCACCGAGAATCAGGACGGCACAATACAACAATACCAATACTGCGAATGCTTCAATCATATTGATCTCCGTAAGATTTATGTTCTTCTGCCATCCATACAGGGACACCGACCGGGTTACACTCATGCTCAAAATCAAGTAGTACCAGAAGACGACCACACTTATCACAAACCTGCTTCTGTCTTATACACAATTCCATATCGGCCCAATACCAGTAATCAGGGAGACGACCGGCCATACGTAGTCGGTAATTTCTCCACACCAGATACCTCAGTAACCAAGTAGGAGTGTGTCTTCTTAGCCATATTTTCATCTTGGTTCCTTCAGCCAGTCTATGGCTCTTTCTATAATTACAGAAGTAGGGTCTATGTGCTTTTCACCAATATCTGCAAGCCATAAACCTACATCATCTCCTCCTATCGTCAGATTGTAGTTATAGTACAGCCGTTCCAGTTCAAACAGGAATTCTTTTTCTCTTTGTTTAGTAATCATACCTTGCTCCTTATTTTACTATGACATTCCGCACATAACCAATCTACGTCAAGTGGTTTACTGTAGTCTTCGTGATGGCCTTCGGGCTTACATTTCTTGAAACACAACTCACAAAGGAAGGGCCGGGTTATTTTGCCGAGTCTGATTGCCTCCCTTACTATACTGTGGGCCTCTTTTTGTTCTGGATGAAGTAGATGGTGCTTCTGACGGGCTTTTTGGTGAACCCCTCTGCCCCCTTCAGTTTTACTATATTTCTGGCTACCTCTCTGATGAACTTCCTTACCTGCCTTGGTTTGCCTATATTTTCTTTGGTTCTCTTGGCAACAGTCTTTACACCCCCAAGTAAATCCGTCTCTACGAGATCGGTTCTTATAGAACTCTAATGACTCTTTCACAACTTTACATTTAGGACATGTCTTCAGCATCTTGGTCCTTTCGGAAAGGTCGATACAAATTAAGAGGGCAGTCAATTGTGGAACACCTTGATACCTCGTTTCGCTGCCATCCCATACACTCCAAACAAAAGGACTTGATTGCATTACGTGGGGAGGCTTTACCGGATATCGCAGCTAAGTAATTCTTCCGGTAGATTTCCGGCATGTCATCAGCCTTCTTTATTATGCTCATCTTCCTTCTCCTTGATAAAACTCTTGCACGCTCTTACAACATCAAGATATCCTTGATTTGTCTTGACAACATTTCCGAGTATCCAAGGGTATCCAAGTGGTACATAGATACCACAGAAATTACAACCAATATGATCTTCATACCGTGTTGGAGTAAAAGGTTTTCTACAGACAGGACACTTTATTTGCATACCTATGGACTTTCTAACATAGCCCATGCCGGTCAGACTGGTATCAGTTTTATTCATTTCTCCGGCCTCAATGTAATAATTTGAATTGAATGGTCTTCAGGCATCGTCCAACCGGCTCTTAAAAACACAATCCATGCCCATAATTTTAACCGGGTTTTGCACAAAGTTTCTACGTTGTCGAGAGTGTAGAATTGTCCTTCCGGCATCACCGGTTTCCTCACCACTGTGTACATCGTCTTCTTTAACATCTTTCTTTCCTTTCTCATACTGGTCCCACCAAGCGTCCCACTTCTTATGGTCGAACGGTCGTGGTGTATCACCTTTACCGGCATCACTCTTACTCATCTTCAGTCTCCACGATTACAGGATGTTCACCACCCATTACACGAATATTCTTTGTCTTGCCAATATCAGTGATGTATACCTTCATAATCTTTAGGCCCATACCGGCAGCTTCGTCACGTACACCGGATAGAATAGCTTCTCTCAGTTCAGAAAGATTAGTTAGGTCTTCAAATTTATGACGGCCTACGAACTCACAGATGATACCAAGAGCTAAGGTACGAATACTCTCATCGTAATCGTGTACTTCAAGTGCAGCTTTACGTATGTCTGAGATTCTATACTTGATTCCACCACTGATAGCAATGTTCTCCAAGTCCTTAGTTAAAGCACTCTGCGGTCTCATGTCTACTATCTGTGGAGTAACCTTGTATCCAAAGCATTCTTGCAGTACCGGCCAATAGTAGTACCATCCCGGCACTAATGCCTTGACCCTGTTGCCAAGAGTAAGCCGAATGCCACCCTCATCCGGGTTAATGAAATACTTTCTTGGAAGGATATCCCGCAAGTTCTTTAATAAATCAGCTAACCAATCCATCTTTTAACTCCTTTAAGGAATAATGATATCAGAGCCGCCGTTGCCCGATACAGTAATTGCATTGTTAGGCAGTAGAATAGGATGGTCTTCATAAAACTGGATAGCTTCTTTCAATCCCTTCTCTGCTTTATCTACTTCCTTGTTAAGATGGACCATCTCTCTTACCTTCTGCTCTTTGGCCTGAATCTCTTTCAGACAGCAGTTTTTGTACTTCAATGGTTTCTCTCTCTTATCGTTTTCGTCACATGGGCAAATTGAATTGCGTTTCAGTTTTATGTGCTGTCGTTTAATTGTTGGCATGATAACTCCTTATTTTGCTGAACTGTATGTAGACCCGACACCGATCTCAACCGGCATTTTAATTGGCAGCTTTGGCATCGCATTTTCCATTATATCTTTGATGATTGGAATTGCTTTCTCTACTGCATCTTCATTGATTTCCATTAAGACCTCATCATGTATAATACCAATTATTTTCAACCCCCACTCAGGGTGATTTAATATTTCTCTTCGCATATTGACACAAGCCAGACGAATCATGTCTGCTGCAAACCCTTGGATAAGAAAGTTAAAAGCCTGACGATGGGATTTCTTTTCACCGGGGTCGAGTCTTCTTCTGCGATTGGTGAGGGACCGGACATGCCAATTAGCATTAAGGAAATCACTGCATCGTCGTATGGCCCGGCGTACTTCGGGGTAGGCATTAAAGAATCTGTCAATTCCTTGTTGAGCTTCATCTTCGGTAATACCCACGTTTTTCGCAATACCGTAGGCGGTGGTTCCGTAGATGATCGGAAAATTGTAACCATTCTTCGCAATATGTCTTTGATGATCATATTTTTTCTTTAGTCCTTTATAGTTAGGGTGTGTTTCGGCCAGTTCCTCATCTTTGATTTCAAGACCAAAGACAGCATTGGCTGTCATCAGATGCAAATCGTAACCCTTCTTAAAAGCATTAAGTAGAGTAGGGTCACGGCTCACTATAGCTAAAATCCTGAGTTCCTGTCCTTTGTAATCAACTGACAGAAGTTTTTTACCCTTTGGTGCTTCAAATATTTCTTTGAAGTTGAAGGGAAGAATAGGATTTAGTTTTGGGTTCTGTTGCATATTTGGTTCGCTACAAGATAGCCGACCTGTTGTGGTCCCGGTATTCCAGTAAGAGGCACGAACACGTTGATCATCATCGAGATGTCCCGTCATCTTTTCAACAAAAGAACCAAGGAGTTTATCTACAATCTTAAACTTTGTCAGTTCATCTATAAACTCATTACCTGCAAGATGAACCATAGTCTCTTTACCAACACTTACCAGTTTCTTCTTCCCATCTTTTCCACCCTTAGTTTTGTAAGGGGTTTTCAAACCAAGCGTTTCAAGCATCTTTCTTACAGCAGCATCACTAAGTTTGTGTTTGCTTACCAGTTCTATATCTCCGGTAAACATATCAGGTTGCAGTGTGTAACCAAAGTTGCACATCTTATACAGTTTTCTTTGTAGTTGAAGTCTGATTGCTGAAGCACTAATTCTTAACTCTTCAAGTTTATTAGTGTTGACAAGTACTCCATTGATATTCATATCCATAAGAACAAACTGGAACGGCATCTCAATCTCAAAGAAAAGTCTGTTCATTTTGAGATCGTAGATTTTCTTATTGAATATCTTCATCAGTTTGTAGGTCCACGTAGCATCATTGCAAGCGTACTCGTGAAACATTGGATGATCGAATCCACATACAGAAGCATTATCAAATGTAACTGATACTACTCCAAGATACTTTTCGGCTAAGACCTTCAGACTATGATTTGAATTCTCGTTAATCAGATGATGTGCCGTCATCGTACAAAAGATATTTGGTGTTACTTCCGTTATGCCTTCCTTGTGGAGAACTTTTAGATCAAAGGGAGCATTGTGCATTGCAACAGACTTGATATGAATAAGGAACAGGTTCTTTATAAACCCGACAGTCTTATGTCTCATCCGGTCGTCCATACCATTGAGATTGATATAACAAGTAGCTTCACCATTAGAGAAAGAGCAGCCGGTCATCTTGAGTTTGTAATAACTCAGTGATGTTGTTTCGGAGTCGAAGGAACAGGTACTAAAGTCCCGTCTACTGAAGTAGTCTACGACATCGCTATACGTGTGAAGGATAGAGTTCATTAAAACTTCCCAACAATCTTTTCACCAAAGAAGGTGTCATGTGTCTCATCGTTACCAATACCAGACATATCACCAAGTCGTATTGGTCTCCTTATGCTTTGCTTCCGAGCCGCTAATTCTGCTCTTTTCTTTCTCATATCTTCTTGTAACCAAGGTACTCTTTTGTAAGCTCCTTGTAATCTGTCTTCAAGAGAAGTTCTTGTGATTCCCAATTCTTGAGCCGCCTCGCTGTGGGATAAATCATCGAGGTAGGGGTGTACACAGATAAGAGCATCTCTCTGTTTTTCTGTGAGTTTGGGAAACTCTTCTCCCAAATCAATTAATGGTCCTCTGGTACTGTTATTCATGGTATCCCCTCCCAAGGATAAAAAATTAGCTTTCATTAACTATACGCTCGCAGGAGAAAGATGTTCGCCAGAAAATAAAAATATTTTATACATAGTGGGGTACATGGTATAATCGAGCGTCCCGGCTCTCACCTTTTCCATGCGAATTAGAATCCAAGTTCAGCATCGTGCTTCGTTGTACTTTCCAT
>SDBT01005946.1_pt1 | contig 20404 bp, 10 predicted proteins | sample 2277101 | NCBI WGS metagenome assembly SDBT01 (sample SAMN10404973, study PRJNA504765) | marine sediment metagenome | isolation source: marine sediment core GS10_PC15, 103 cmbsf | place: Arctic Ocean: Southern Knipovich Ridge | collected 2010 | reverse complement strand
GATGATATGGGCTATGGAGATCTTTCCTGTTATGGACAGGAATTATTTGAAACCCCGAACATCGACCGCCTGGCCGGGGAAGGGATGCGGATGACCAGCTGCTATGCAGGATCCGCCGTTTGTGGTCCATCCCGATCCGTATTGATGACCGGCCAGCATACCGGTCATACCAGGGTCAGGGCCAATACCTGTAAGGTTGGGGGAACACTCGGTTATAAGGGAAAAAGCCAGATGCGCAGGATCAATCTGTTCACTGAGGACCTGACCGTGGGGAATATGATGCAGGATGCCGGGTATCACACCGGACTGGTTGGAAAATGGCACCTGGGGGGTTACGATCCTGAAGCTGCGCCCAATAATAGGGGTTTTGATGAGTTTTATGGCTGGCTGACCAGCAACGGTAATACTCAGAATTATTATCCTTCGCAACGATACCGGAATGAAGAGCTCTACGATATCCCAGAAAACCAGGCTGGAAAGAAGGGGGTGTACATGACCGACAAGTGCACAGATGAAGCCATTGCCTTTGTTGAAAATAACAGGGATAAACCTTTCTTTCTTTACCTGGCCTATAATAACCCACATGTTCCACTGGTTGTACCTGACCTTGGGCCCTATAAGGAAAAGGATTGGATTGATAACCATAAGATCTACGCGGCCATGATCGACCGCCTCGATCAGAACATAGCCCGTCTGATGAAGTCACTCAAGGACCTGGGAATGGATGAAAACACCCTTGTTTTTTTCTGCTCCGATAACGGTCCCCGTGGCAACTATTCACAACATCTGACCGATCTGGCAGAATTCTTTGATTCCAACGGTCCGCTACGGGGCTATAAAAGAGATTTGTACGAAGGTGGTATCAGGATACCCATGATCGTACGCTGGCCCGGGAAGATCAAGCCAGGTTCCGAGAGCGATGTTCCCTGGTATTTCACCGATCTGATGCCCACTCTTGCTGACCTTACAGAGGTGCCTGTTCCGGCATTTGCCGACGGGGTAAGTGTACTGCCATTGCTGGTCAATGAAAAGTATAGCCATGAGGATCGCTACCTCTACTGGGAGTTCTATGAGGGCGGATATAAGCAGGCTGTTCGCTGGAAGAACTGGAAGGGAATACAGATGGTGCCAGGGGAACCCCTGGAGTTATACAATCTTGAAAATGATCTTTCTGAAAAAAATGACATTGCCGCTGACTATCCCGAGATAGTGGAACAGATAGAGACATTCATGGCAGATGCTCATGAGGATTCGGAGAACTATCCACTCACTGAGGATTATAATTAATTACCATAAATGAGAAATATTTCAAATGATTAAAATTAAGTATCGAATCCAATCCCGAATATTTCAGGCAATGATACTTGGAATAATCCTGGTAACCGGCCTTTCATCCTGTGCCGATTCAGGGAAATCTGATCTGGTAAAGAGGCTGGAAGCCATCTTCTATGACCCATCTTTTGCGAAAATTCCGGATGTCCCTTTTAATGTGGCTGATTTCGGTGCTGTCGGAGATGGAGAAACGATTGATACCAAAGCCATTCAGGAATGCATTGATGCGGCTGCGGAAGCGGGTGGTGGAGTAGTATCTTTCCCCAAGGGAGTGTTTCTCTCGGGAGCGATTTTTGTAAAATCCAATGTGGAACTGCGCATAGATGAGGGGGTGACCATTAAGGCCATCCAGGACGACAGCCATTACCCTGAGATATGGAGCAGGATTGCCGGTGTTGAAATGTACTGGCCTGCAGCCCTGATCAACATTTATAAGCAAAAAAATGTGCGCATTACCGGAAAGGGCATTATTGACGGAAACGGAAAATACTGGTGGGATAAATTCTGGGGCGATCCGCCCCGAAGCGGAGGAATGTATACAGATTATATAGCCAGGGGACTCCGCTGGGCCGTTGATTACGATTGTAAACGGGTCAGGGGTATTGTTGCCTTCGAATCAGAAGATATTATTTTGAAAGATTTTACGGTGACGCGTTCCGGATTCTGGACCGTCACTTTTACCTATTGTAAAAGGGGACATGCGGACGGGATAATCGTCCGGAACAATACCGATGGTTTTGGTCCCAGTTCAGACGGCATCAACACCGATTCCTCCTCAGACATCCTGGTCGAGAATTGTGACATCGACTGCAACGATGACAACCTGTGTATTAAAGCGGGGAAAGATGCAGACGGACTGAGAGTGAATCGTCCTGCCGAAAATATCGTATACCGTAACTCCATTACCCGGTCCGGGCATGGGCTGTTCACTCTGGGAAGTGAAACATCAGGAGGAATGAGAAATATCGAGGTTTATGGACTGAAGGCCATGGGGACCACTATGGGACTTCGGTTCAAATCTGCCAAGGTCAGGGGTGGAGTTATGGAAAACATACACTTTCACAACATCGAAATGGCAGGAGTAGCCTATCCTTTTCATTTTGAAATGAACTGGTTTCCTTCCTACAGTTATCCAACCATCCCGGAGAGCATTCCAAAAGACTCCATTCCGGATCGCTGGATCGCTCTTACCAATCCAGTCTTGCCACCTGAAAAAGGTATTCCGGAATTTAAGAATATTACCTTCTCCGACATTACTGTGACAGATGCACAACAGGCGTTCTTTGTGAATGCTTATCCTGAAAAACCAATGAATAATTTGCGGTGGAATAACGTGAACATTCAGGCTGAGGAAGCCGGAGAGATCAACCATGCCCTGGATTGGACCATGGAAAATGTGTCGCTCTATCTGCCCGGACCAGAAAAGATTGAATTGACCAATGCTGTCAATGTACAGGTTCCTGAATATTTTGTAAATGAGACGAGCCAGGTGGAAGAAAAGAAAGTCCTGGTGGAGCTGAATGAAATCTTAACAGGAATACTACAACCAGCGGGATCGCCCTGGGCAGAATGCCGACCATTGTACCCTCCACCGTACTGGTCAGTTTTTCATAGCGACCTTAATCCAAAGTACTTCCAAAACCATAAGTTCCGGATTCCACTTTATAGACACTGGCTCCATCTTCATTTTGAATAAAAGTAACTCCTACAGCATCTTCAACAGCCAAACCACCTTCGGTAATATTATTTCCCCGAACATATAATGTTGCAGTACTATTTGCAGGAATTGTTACTTCCCATTCAAATTGATCCGCCTCAATTCTCCAGTTGCTGATTATGTTACCGTAATGAGATTCGTAGTTGCAGTTCACCCAATCGACGCTCTTAACCAGTGCCGGACGAAGTATGATATGCTTGAAACCAGGGTTTTCAGGATCCCATTGGATTCCGGCCAGACCACGGTAAAACCAGCCACCTATGTAGGGGAAGCAGGAGTGTATCTGTGAATAGAATCCGTTCCATTGTTCCCAGCAGGTGGTTGCACCTTTTTCTACCATATACCCCCAGCCAGGGTATGTCTTTTGGTTCACCATAATATCTATCAGGTCATTTCGATTATTTTCAAGCAGATAATCAAACATAATCTGTGTGCCAATCATTCCTGTGTTCAGGTGACCGTTATCCTTCACCAACATCGTATGAACGTACTTTTCGAACACAGCGTTCTGTAGCTCATCAGGCGTAATACCTGTTTGTAAGGGGAAGATGAGGTAAGGCTGTTCTCCGTTGGCATAAGTGGTGTCTTCCGGGTTGAACCATTTCTCGTGAACAGCTATTTGTGCCATTTTCAATTCTTGCTTAAACGTGGCAACATCATCATTTTTTCCGAGAATCGTTCCAACTTTCATCATAATCTGAAGCAAGTGAGTCCGGTAACAATTATTAAAAAAACGACGAGAGGTAGAGTCTACCCACTGGCTTTTATCCATCCCTCTGCCGGGAGGTACCCAATCACCCAGGTTGGGCCACTTTTCTCCAGGGAATATATCCTGAAGCACACCATCTTCACAATGTGAGCCAAGGTATTCAATGTATTTCTTCATAAAAGGATACCCTGTTTCGAGTAGTTTGATATCATTGTAGAAGAGGTAAGTTTTCCATGGAACAATAATACTCATTGCCCCCCAGGCCGGACCGCCTCCGGTTAGCTTATATGCTGGTGCAGTAAAAAATACAAATCCATCTTCTTTCTGTTCGTCCCACCAGTTTTCTGACCACTTGGCGTACAAGGTGGAAGCATCGAAATTGAAACAACCCACATCCATGATCGTTTGTCCGTCTCCATAACCAACTCTTTCGCGATGTGGGCAATCTACGGTCTGACCGCCCAGGTTTAGCGCCCGGTATGTCCATCGAACCATTTTGTGAATGCGGTTGTAGAGGTCGTTGGAACAAGAGAATGATCCGGTTTCAGGAACTTCTGTTTCCACAGGTATAGCTGCCAGGTCTTCCTTTTTGGGCAAATATGTTAAGCCTTCAATAAGTGCGTAACGAAAGCCATGATAGTTGAACACGTTATTAAACTGTTCCTCTTTTTCTCCGGCAGAGATAAACTCATCACGTTGATTATAGGTGGAAAATCCCTTTTTCTCCATCCTGAGACGCCATGCTTCTTCCTCGTCCCGGCCATCAAAATCTGCATAGTGAATGGTGACTTTCTGACCTGATTCAAGCTTATGGAAAGTCATATTCAACATACCCGTAAGATTGGTGCCAAAATCAACAACCAGGGTAGAATCGTCCAGCTGCTCAATGGATACCGGAGCAATTTCCGCCAATTGAATGTTGTTTCGGCATTTCTGGGCTGTGCATGGCACATCGGCTACGTTAACATTTTCAACAGGTTTCCAGCCATCTATTGAGCTTTTAGAATTCCACCATTGCCTGTCGATCAACCGTGCATCAACACGTTCACCTCCGAATTTCCCCCAACGCCATTCTCCAATGCGCGATCTTGCACTTGGCTTGCATTCCCACGATGTATCAGATACTATACGTTGTTCGGCTTTATCAGGAATTTCAAGCTGCGCCCGTATAACCGGGCTGTTGTGTTGAACTCCGGGCAGCCCGGGAGAATACCATCCTGTACCCATCCAGATTCCGATACTGTTCTTTCCTTCTTTCAGGTAACGGGCTACATCGTAAGTTTGATAGTAGGTGCGTTCACTGAAATTTGATACCGCAGGTGCAAGAACTTCCTTGCCCACTTTTTCGCCATTAATGAAAAGTTCAAAGTAACCCAATGATGCAAGGTAGACAGGTGCTCGTTCAGGCACATCGTCCAAATGAAATGATTGCCTGTAATAAGGCGCGGTAACAGAGTCAGGAGCCCCGATCCACTGAGCAGTCCAGTCTTCTTTTTCAAGCAATCCCATTGACCAGTATGCAGGCCCACTCCATGATGATGGCTTGCCGTCTTTGTCCCATATCATTACCCTCCAGAAGCACTCTGTACGGGATTGAAGCAGTTTACCCTTGTATTCAATATGCCTGGATTGGTCTGATTTTTTTTTACCTGAATCCCAAAGATCACCGTCATTTTTCGCCAGATTTTCCTGCGAACTCGCTACGAGCAGGCGATATGCAGTCTGTTTCTGCCCACGCTGGTTTGATTCTAGTTGCCAGCTCAACTGTGGTTCCGTCGCATCAATACCACTGGGATCGGTGAGATATTCGCAGCTTAAATTGGTAACAAGAACCCTCGTCTCTTCTTTGCATCCGATGAAGGTTGTTACTGAAAAGATTACCAAAGTGATTGCGCTTAGTGATTTCATTGATTTTTATTGTGGGTTCAAAACAAGTTTTAATGTTCTTATTTGCTCATCAGGAGGATTCTTTCCCGCTGGCAGGTCACAAAGCAATCCCTCCGGTGCCGTTAACAATTGACCACATATATTTTCATTCCTGAAAATCGGTAGTATCAATACAAAGCTGATACTATTTCCACAGGCCCCAACAATCCGGATAGTTCAAGTGGAATCTCATCAATGGGCCTGCCCCTGAAATCATACTTTAAATCAATATTTGTCGATGTGTATGGCTTTTTATCCGGGAATGTCTGATCCCCTGCCACCCGGTTATGCCACGAATTTACCACATTAATCTCCACTGTATTCTCTCCCTGTTGCAGATCTTCGCTGATTTCGATCCTGAACGGTGAGGTCCAGACGATGCCTTTGTCGATTCCATTGATTTTAACCTCTGCGATGCCCACATCTTTTACACTTCCCAGCTGCAGAAAGTATCTGTTCGTTTCCTGAGGCTCAGATTCCCATGTGAAGCTCTTCTTGTAAATCGCAGCTCCCGAGTAGTATTTGATTCCTTCGTCTGAATGTTGGGTCCAATCCATGAGTTCAGGAAAAAGTACCGATTCGGGCCCACCCCATTTGGGATCGAAGTGGACTGTCCATTCTCCGGATATCTCTGCCAGGATTTCAAAATCGGTATAGTTTCGCTGAGCTGTACCTTGTTCGTTATCTGATATTTTCTCGTCGAATACCACCATGACTGCACCGTATGGTTCCAATGTTAGCGGAACAGTTGTCAGTTCATCCTTCTGGGTAAAAGCGCTGGCTTTGCGAATTTCCCCGGTTAAAGCATCCCATAATTCGGGTTGTTTTCCTGAAACACGGAATGTACAACGGATTATTTGACGTTTGGTGGTCTGGTTGGTGACAAAATAGAGATCGCTTTCTCCTATTTTGTAATGAATATAATCGAAGTCGGTTTTGCTGTCGTTTTCCCTTATATCGAAGTCGGCAGGTACATTTTTCGACAAAAGATATTCTCTTGCCGACATGCCCCATGCGACTTTTCCCTTTCCATAGCTTCGTTCTCCTGTTTGCGAAGCAGCCTCCTCCCAGATTTTACCGGACAATTCAGTAAACCTCATTTGGCCTTCTGTTCCACCCACCAAACTGACCTGTTTTTCCGGTTTATGTCCCAAAACGGTGGCGCCTTCCTGTACCAGTTTTTCAAGTTTTTCCAGTACTGCCAGTGATAACACCCTATGGTCGGGCAATACCAGAACGCGATACTCCACACCTCCCGGAACCACAATCTTTCCGTCTTTTGTTTTTAATTGAAGAAATATGGTTTCGTCTGTCACATCGTAGTCAAAACCGGGCATTACCCCGGCAGGATCGGCATGTTTATAGGGGAATACATTGGGCACATGGTCGCCGTAATAATAGAGCACATCGGCCACAAATTTGCCTTCCTGGACCACAGACTGCGTCCGGTGCATGTAATCGATAAAAGCCCCCGACTGTTCCCACCAGGTCACCTGGGGATTTACATGTGTACCGGCAAAATATTCTTGTCCGGGCAGGCCCATTTCGGGTGGAGAACAGGTGAAGGTATGAAAATACATGCGGTTGAGTCCGGCACATATCTCGTGGTCGAAAGCCGACTTCTGGTCGTGCCACAGCTCATCGTTCCAGTGTGGTCCGATGGTGGTAAAGGATTCTGCTCCCACGATCTTCTTCCCGTAAATATGAGCTGCTGAAGAGGCTTGCTTTAAGTAGAAGCGATTCTCCGGCAGGGGGCGGTGCAGTGAAGGAGACCAGAACTCACTCATCACAATGTCGCTGAAACCGTAGTTCTTGATTCCATCCATGGGTCCGGCGTGTGGCCCGGCCGATTCGGGCTGAATTCCCATGCCATACTTGTGTGCATATTCCTGGAAGCGGGCGTAGTGATTGAAGGCTACCAGGTCGGCCAGCGTTTTCCTGAAATCGGCCAGAAAGGCATTGGAGGTTTCCAGGTCATCCACCACATAGCCTGCCACAATGGGAAGATAACTAATCAGATCGTATCCCCTGTACTGCATGAATTCTTCCGGAAACTTATCAGTCCAGTTCATTCCTCCGCATTCCCAGCTGTCTGTTTCCATGTATTTCAGGGTGGTACCCACATGGTCGCCGGCCGCTTCGAAAATGGGTTCCACCACATCGCTCCAGTAAAAATCAAAAGCTTCCTTGCTCATGTAGTCCAGCACACTTCCCTGCCAATTGTTGCTGGAAGTAGATACATGCGAATTGGTACAGGTATAACCGATACGCAGCACCATCCACTCTCCGGCTGGAGCCTCCCAGTTCAGGTTTCCCCGGGCATCCATCATCTGGGACAAATCGTTGATCTCATTCTTATTCACCCTGTAGGATTGATTTTCTTCCAACTTGTTTGCCCGAGGCTCATTTTCGAGTAAAAAGCGGCAGTCAGGTGCTGAGAAACCCAGTTCACGAAAACCCAATTTAAGGTCCAGATCTGAAATGCCCTCTTCTATTTTGTTTGATTCCTTTAACGGGAAGGCCAGTACGGCAATATCCTTGTAAAAATCGAACCGGCTTTCCGGCTGTTCCAGCTGCAAGGAAATGCTTTTGTCTCCCGAAACCCTGGCCTGTGAATAGCTTATCTGCTTGGCCGCATACTGTGGAGTTACCCTGGGACCTCCCAGGTTCCAGCCGCTCTGGATATTAAAGCCCATTTTCAATTCCAAACGTCTGGCTTCGTCAAGGGCAAAGACAAATAATTCGTTCCAGGGGTCCGAGCCATATAACGGCCCATCAGGAATATCCCTGTTTCCCCGTTGGTTATGCCCGCCCGCATCAAAGATCATGGCCCCGTGGAAGTTTTTGGATTTCATGGCTTCCAGATCTTTTATGATGGCTGCTTCGTTTACATTGCCGTTGAGCCACCACCACCAGCAATTTACGCCGCTTGTTGATTCCGGATGTTGAAAATTTGTTTTGACATGCTGGAATACCTCTTTATTTTCCGCAGTATTTCTGTATTCATTCTTACAGCTCAAAACTGAGATACCTGTTAGAATGAGTAGTAAATGGCTGGCCAGCAAGGGGCTGGAAAGAATAAGCTTCTGCAATTGTCGCATGCGATTCATTTTGTTGTTATTGATGTGGATCATATTCCAGTTTTTTAAAAGAATTAAGGGGCAATTATCAAAGGTAAATATGAATTGTTGTATTCCCATACTAATATAGTATCTTAAACAACTTGTATTTGATCCTATCATTGGTTTCTTACTTCTAAAAATCAGACTCTGAATGAAACTCAATTTATTTTTCATTATCAGTGCCGGCATATTCTTTTTAACATCACCAGGTTGTCAGTTTTCAGATACCGCTGATAAACAAAACCGTTTTGAGGAAAAGGCTGCCATTGATCCACCGGTGACCTATGAGGGAGAATATCTTACGGGACTGGATTTTCCCGTTGGTGCATTGGGTGGAAGCCTGATTCGAATGAATGGCAAAGCCGAACGCGCCTGGTGGCAGATATTCAATAATTTTGAGGAACGGGCCGGGTCCGGGATCGTACCCAACAGTTTCTTTGCGCTGCGTACCAGATCAAAAGGTTCAACAGTTGTTAAAGCCCTTCAGACTACTGCTGCAGGCTCTTTTCCCGCCATGAGCAGCCTTACCTTTCAGGGTGAGTATCCCCTGGGGTGGTTTCAATTTGAAGATGATGAGTTGCCGGTCGATGTGATCCTGGAAGCATATAATCCCTTAATACCCATGGATCTGAAAAATTCAGCCATCCCATGTGGTATATTCAGGATTAAAGTAAGCAACACATCCTCAAGTAACGTGGAAGTGCATCTTCTGGCAAGCCAGCAAAATGCGGTTGGATTTACAGGCTACGATACCATTACCGGCCCCAATAGCAGATCTTGCAAAGGCTATGGGCAAAACAAAAACAACATAGTCTCAAATCCCGGCATGACAAGCATTGAAATGACCGGAGCAACCGGCAGCATGCAGTTGTCAGCTTATGTCGAAGAAGTAAGCTACACTGCTTCATGGGAAGATAACTCATCTCTGTTGGGAGATTTTTCAGAAGACGGGGTGTTGTCGGGTGAGAAATCCGCCTCGAGTCCGGGATCTGAAATGACCGTGGATGGGGCACTGGCCACAGGATTTGAACTGGAACCGGGCGAAGAGAGAACGATCACTTTTGTATTGAGCTGGTATTTCCCGAAAGGTACTTTTGGTAGGAGGGATATCCCACAGTGGTATTTCGAGGAGGGGGGCAGCCAATATGAGAACTGGTGGAAGGACGCCAGTGATGTGGACAATTATGTGGCGGAAAATTTCAAATACCTTGATTCAAGCACCAGGCTCTACCACGAAACCATGTATTCTTCCAATATTCCACGATATGTATTGGACCGCATAACCTCCAATATCTGTGTGTTGAAGTCTCCCACGTCCTTCTGGACCAAAGAGGGATACTTTGGCATATGGGAAAGCACCTCATACAAGGAAGAATGGTTTGGGAATGTCAAACATGTCATTCACTATGCGCAGGGACATGCCCGCCTCTATCCTGAACTGGGCAGGATCCTGAGGGAAATAGACCTGAATACCCAGACAGATGAAGGTCTGCTTCCCGCAAGGCAGGGACAATTGCTCAATGCTTTTGACGGTCATTTCGGTTCCATACTGGGAGTGTACAGGGAACATCTCCTGTCGGATGACAATGACTTTTTAAGGGCTGCATGGCCCAGGACCAAAAAGGCCATGGACTTTGCCATTTCTACGTATGACAGTAATCATGATGGCATGTTGTCTGGTAGTTATCACAATACCCTGGACTGCAATGTGTCGGGCACTTCCCCATGGATTGGCTCACTGTATATGGCCGCATTGAAAGCCTGCGAAAAGATGGCCGCGATCATGGGCCAGGAGGAAGCCGCTGCCACATACAATCAAATATGGAGTGCAGGCATTCAGAAACAGAACACACAGCTATGGAGTGACAGCCTGGGATATTATATCGAAAAGACAGAGAACCTGCCCAACACGCTGATCATGGCCGATGCAGTTTCGCTGGATATGTTCCTGGGCCAGTGGTGGGCCAACCAGCTCAACCTGGGTCAGATCTATCCGGTGGACCGCACAAAAGCAGGCCTGGCAAAAATATATACCAACAATAAATTTACAGATACCGGTGAGGGCTATTTCCCCTCTTTCAGGGATTTTCTTGGTACGGGAGATACCGGCTGGCAGATGTTTACCCATACCGGCGAAGTGCCTGAAAATTCAATCAGATATTACAATGAAGTCATGAGTGGTTTTGAATATGCGGCGGCGGCAAGCATGCTTCAATACGGAATGATCGAAGAAGGACTAAGCATGGTGAAAGCCATCTCGGAGCGATACGACGGAAGGTTCCGTTCGGAAGGAGAAGTACACATGGCCAATAACTCCTGTGTATTTGGTACCGGAAGTCCATTTGGAGAAGATGAATGCGGTGACTTTTATGCCAGGCCATTAAGCAGTTGGTCTGTGTTATTGGCCTTGCAAGGTTTTATCTATGATGGTCCCGAGCAAACCATTGGTTTCAGCCCGGTGTGGCAGCCTGAAAATCATGCTTCTTTCTTTTCAGGATCAACAGGGTGGGGCCTGTTTACCCAGACCCGGGACAATTCGGTCCAGATCTCCGGGATGGAGGTGAAATACGGCAGGGTTCAGTTGAAGAAAATTATTCTGGGGGTACCTGACAAGAAAACAGCAAGTAAGCTGTCAGTGATGCTCGATGGAGTTGATCAAGCAGTTGAGTCCAGCAAACAAACCGGAAATACAGTGACGATTGATCTGAAATCAGCATGTGAAGTCAATTCCGGATCAACGCTTGCAGTTTCTTTTGATTTGATGGATTAAATATCGAATAATCCATAACCCTAAATATCCTGAAATGATTCCGAAAGTATTCCTGAGTTTTAACTGGCGCGGGCTTATGAAGGGAGTACCCTCAGCCTTTTTCATACTTGGTTTCTATTTCATTTTAACAGGATGCAATCCTAAGAATGGCCATGTTGCCAAAGAAGACTTTTCAAAAGAACCTAATTTCATCATTTTTTTTGCAGATGATTTAGGTTACAACGATATTGAGTCTTTTGGCGCACCCCGGATAAAAACACCCAATCTGAATAAAATGGCAGAGGAAGGCATAATATTTACCAGCTTTTATGCGCAGCCGGTTTGTGGTCCTTCCCGGGCAGCTTTATTAACTGGTAGCTATCCTATACGTATCGGTGAACCTCAAAATACCAAAGGTCTTCATACTAAGCTTCACCCAAAGGAAACTACAATTGCAGAAGTTTTGAGAACGAAGGATTATAAATCGGCTTGTATTGGAAAATGGCACGCTGGAGAAGGGTCAGATCAAATGCCTCTTGAACAGGGATTCGACTATTTTTTTGGCACCCCTCTGTTTAACGGTTATACAAAACTTATTGAGCAGGCTTCTTTTAGATGTCAGTTATTGTGCAACAAAGACACAATAAAAACAATAAATACTGTGGAGGAAATGGGACAACTCACCCGGATGTATACACAAGAAGCTGTGAGTTTTATAAAACAAAACAAAGACAATCCATTCTTCTTGTATTTGGCGCATAATATGCCCCATGTACCACTGGGGGCTTCTGTTGGCTTCAGAGGGAAATCGGAAGATGGCTTTTATGGTGATGTGATTGAAGAACTCGATTGGAGCATGGGCGAGATACTGAAGGTGTTGAAAGAAGAGAATTTAGATGAGAATACGCTTGTTATTTTCACTTCAGACAATGGTCCCTGGATCGAAGATGTGATTGGGGACCATGCCGGCAGTGCCTTCCCATTAAAAGGAAGTAAAATGCAAACTTGGGAAGGAGGAATACGGGTTCCCTGTATTATGAGATGGAAGGGACAACTCCGGGAGGGAATTGAAAACCACGAATTGCTGACAACAATGGATTTCCTTCCTACGTTTTCAGAGCTTTCCGGCGCTGAATTACCGCAGGGCATAACCATTGATGGAAGGAGTTTCTCAGATGTTGTTTTACATGGAAAAGAAAGCAAGTATGATTATTTCTATTATTACGCATACAGTCACCTCCAGGCAGTAAGAGATAAAGAATGGAAGCTGGTGTTACCCCGTCCGGCTAAACCAGGATATATGGGATGGTGGGCAAGGAAAATAGATGCTGTTGATGAAGTTAAATTGTTCAATATTATTAATGACAAAGCGGAGAAGTATAACCTTTCAGATCAATACCCTGAAAAGGTTAGCGAATTGATGACCGCAATTGAACAAGCTCGTTTGGAATTGGGAGATAAGGACATCATTGGTAGTGGAGCCCGATTTTTTGATGATGCCTCCAAAACCGAAAGAATTACTAAGTATGAAGAATGGTCAAATAATATAAAATAATTCAGATTCGTGAGCTAATGCCAATAAACAATTAAAATATAATGTTAAAAAAGGAGAGAAAATTAGTGGCAGATTTTATGGTCCGCCTGTACGAAAGAGGCCTTACAACGATCTCAGGTGGGAATATCAGTATGTTATGCGACGATCATGTGCTCATGACACCATCAGGATTAGACAAGGGACGGCTGAAGGCTAAAGATATTGTTATCATGACCATAGATGGTGAGAATGTAACACCGGAATTAACTCCTACCTCCGAGAAAGATATGCACCTGGGAATTTACAGGAATAACAGTCAGGTTAAGGCGATTGTCCACGCACACCCTGTGACAGCCACTGCATTTACATCTACCAATACATCCATCTCCACAGATATGTTGAGTGAACTATACGGTATGCTTCGTGAACCGGGTCGGGTTGGATATGCCACCATGGGTACATCGAGCCTGGCAGAACAGGTGGGAGAAGCTGCCACCAGGTACCGGGTAATATTGCTGGATAATCATGGTGTGGTTTCTATCGGTAAATCGATTGTAGAGGCGTTTGACAGAGTTGAGTTGCTGGAAATAGCCGCAAAAACAACCTTGATCAATGAGTTTCTGAATCAGAAGAATAGCATTACCGACGAAGACCTGAAGAAAATTGCCAAGTTGTTACCATAACGCAGCCAATGACCATTGAATAAACGCGCTTCAAACTTTGGGAGAATTATTGTACTTACAGCCTCACAATGGAGTTCATTATACCCGTTTGCAATACTTGATGAAATTCAGGAAGTCCCACAATTGGTTGAAAGCATAATATCGGTTTATGACCAGTTTCAAGATCCGCGCTACATGATACTGGGATCATCGCACATCCAAAGAAGAAAGGATTTCTGAGTATGAACAATGGAAAAACAGTAGCCAATAGTATTCAGTGTCCACGCTGCTTATTTGTTTTTATGCTGTGGAAGAGCAGGTTGGTGGATGATGTAAAACAAGGAACAGACCATGAAGTTCGAAAACAGTTGGGAAAGTAGAGTGCTCTTTTTATTTGCGGTTGCTATGATGATCATGCCCTGCTTTAGCTAGTAAAGTGTGAAAATACAATAGTGTTTTGGTGTTTTCAAAGTTATTCAATTACAATTTTTACATTTTTCTCAAAACTGACATTATTCAGCGAAGGGAGACGTTCACCGATTTGAAAGATCTCTTTTTTTACCGCTTCAGTGATAGAATAAGTAATCTGTTTCGTTCAGTCAAACAGGAAATCAGTCATAGATCCTTTGCTTTGGTATGAGATTTCCAAAAGGTTTTTTTACAACGAGGAGGAGAGGACCACCAGCTCGCCCAGGAGGTTTACCCGGACAGGGGGCAAATCCGGAATTGGCCGGCCGATTGAGCATCGTGTTCAACACCGTGCGACCGATCTCAGTACAGGGCTGCCTTGAAGTGAGTCATTGAAGTGATCATGCCTGCTCCAGGTAAAACGGCAGGCAAACCTGAGGTGAAAATGGTTTTCACACATCACCTTCCTCAAGAAAATCAAACAAATACAGGACCACCCCCATGTGGCAGCTGTACCACCATTGATTGTACTGAAAACCCACCACAATCCGGTCGTCAGGCTGAAGATAGTAGGTGACATAATTGGCCGTCTGGATGGCCCGCTCCCTCATCTTCTCATCACCGGTAGCCTCCGAAAGGTCCAGCAGCATGGATGCCCAGTTCAGGCTATGGATGCCCATGACCACATTGCATTGCAGTTGCTCGCGAATCCCCTCAGCCGGCTCAAAGCCCTCGATCTTGTCCAAAAAGATCTCTTCAATCCAGGCATTGAGTTCCCGTGCGATCTCAATGTAGCCATTGCTGTCTGTACGGTTGGCCAGCAGATAGCGGATCACGTCGAGGCAATCGAAATTGGTACGACCCTCTGTACTTTCCGGGATGTCTTCATAAAAGCCCCGAAATTCTTTTGTCTTTACGGGACCATTCAGCAACCACTCCCACGTCCGGTCACGATAAGTCTTGTAATGATCGTTTTTGTTTAATGCGTCCAGCTTCTCAAACAACATGATGGCATAGATGACGCTGCTGGTATAATCTTCAATTACCTTTTCTGTTTCCGGATCCACACGGAAAGGCCAGGTGCCATTGGCACGCTGTTTCCTGGCCAGCGTCTGTCCTATGGCTTCAGATGCTTGTGAAAACCTGGGCTCCAGACTGGCTTTATAAAGCTCTATATATGCCAAAGCCATAATAGCCCCTTTGTCCGGCATGATACCGCTCTTATCCCTAAACCCTCCGGGTTTCTTCTCCTCAAACGTGCTATAAGGCATGTTCCCATAAGCCCAGTCGCCGGGTGTACTGTGTGCGATGTTCCAATCCGCCAGCTTAATGGCTTCCGCCAGTGCCAGCTTATCCCCCGAGTATTTCCAATATTCGATAAATGTTTTTATCATCAACGAGTGGTGAAATGCCGGGTATGACACAAAACGGTCAATGGAATTTGGAAAGGGTTCACCATTGTGCTGCAGGTTTGAATAGTACACCCATGGCATCTGGGTTTGACCCTTCTCATCGATGAGGTTTTCGCCTGGTCCCTTGAACCACTTCAGGTGATCCGCCAGCAAGAACGACATACCACGGCGGATGGTCTCATCATAGGACTGGAGCGATAGCAATAAACCTGTGGCATCCCGTTTTCTCTCAGCAATTGTCATGTTCTTTTCCCAGTCAAAGTTTCCTTCACGTTCATATTTGGGTATAGCTTCTTCTTTGTTTTTATCTGCGACGCTGGTGCACATGGTTGTGCTCAGTAAGATTACTGTCACTAAAACTTTTATGGAGTTTCTTTTCATGTCCTTTTTTTCCTTTCCGTTTTTCCGGCAGTGGCTTGTCTTCTTCATTCAGCTGGCTGTAAAGGGTTCCATTTTTTATGGAATGTCATCTTCGGGTCACCGGTTTGCGGATCCAGGTGGATCGGAAGCATGAGATAGCGAGACTTATTGATGTCTGACTTATCAGGAATCCACCACTGGTCGCACAGGGCCATCACCTTGTGGGACTCCTTCAGATAAATTAGATCGGTCACCTGAGAGTTCCAGGTGCCTTTCTCACTAATATTATTCAGCTTGGTATAGGTTCCGAGCGGCAAATCGGCCACTGCGCATACGGTCTCTGATCCAGCCCAACCATGCACGCCGGACCCTATTGCGATGTACTTGCCTTTGTACTTGATCATGCTGGGTGCTTCGACTGCTTTATGGAACGCGTAGACCCCATCCTTGTAGCTGCTGAGATAATCGTCGGTCAATCTGTCGATACGTACGGCATAGCGCCCGTTGGCATTTTCAGAAAACTTCGTGGCCTCTGTCTCGTGGTCGCAGTAGATAAGGTATGCTTTGCCATCGTCATCCTTAAATACGTTCATGTCCGACGCGAACCCGTTAGACGTACCCATCTCGCGAGGGCCTAAGGTCGTGAACGGACCTTCCGGATGATCAGCTACCGCCACCATGAGGAAGGACGCAGGCATGTGGAGATACCAGCGATACCACATTACGTACTTCTGTGTCTTGTCGTTGTAGATGACGTGCGCACGACCTGTGGCACCCAGTTCTCCCCAGCCGTTCTCCGGACGGGGCAAGGCCACGCCCATGTAGGCCCAGTTTTTAAGGTCGATGGACCGGTAAACCTGTACACCATTCCACACCGGTCCGTCTGCGATGTCAAACTTGCCCTGAGGGTTGTTTGCGTAGCTGCTGCCATACCAGTAAAACACCCCATTGAACCGTGCAATATCACCTTCATGCGCCATGATAGGTCGACCTTCTACATCAAACCAGTCGGTGCCATTGATGATAGAACCCTGAGATGAATCCTTGGGCGCTTCCGATATGAGCGCTTCCGACAAACGCATTACGGCCCGTATGGTATAGACACCACAGTTAATCCATGTGTTTTGGATCTCTTCAAACTTTCCGTCGTCAGACGGTGGAATAAGATAAGTGGGATACTCTCCTTTGTGCTTTTTCTGGACAATTAAGAGCGTGTTTGCCATGTCTTTAGACTTGGCGAGATAGGTTTTGTTGTTTGTGGCTTGATAGGCTTTGAGATAGGTTTCAATCAAATGTGATGAGCTAAAATTGACTGGCATCATGTACTGGTGTTGCTCGAAGACACAGGGGATAATCCAGTTTGAGCTACTCAAACTCGGAAAGCCATCGAGCGTCATTTCCCTCGGTTGCACCCAGGAGACAAATTGATCCTCAGCGAAGCGCAATAACTCCAAGGCTTGAGCAAGGTAGCTTGGATTTACCTGGCTATGTTCCAACAAATAGTCGGCAAATTCGCAGGCCTGGGCCGGAGAAAGACTGCCATAAGGTTCGTTGGGAGCCCCATCCTCAAACTGGGATTGCCAGTTGAAGGTTTTCATCGTGCTACCCATCAGGTAGTTAAAAGCCTTATCCCGCATCGCTGCGTATTCATCAAGACCATACTGCGCGACCAGACGGTCCGCAAAGCGAATAACTTTGACTGGATTCAGCAGCGTTGGGAAGGCCGCTTCACCGGTATTGTTATCAACCACCTGGGGCCAGGTGCCTTCAGGCAACTGCAGTTTCCGGTAGGTCTTTGCAATCTTTTTAGCCGCCTCGAAATACTTTTTCTCTTTTGTTACATCATATAAATATAGATAGGCTTCAGCCGTTACGCATGGATAATTCATCATGACATTATGTCGATTCATAAAGCCTTGTTGATAGTCATTGAAAGCCCCCGCGTCGGCGTAGGTGGGTGGGAGGAACTCCAGGGGCGTGCCGGCCGGCAGATGAAGGCTTATCAGGTAATCTGCCGCTTTCCGTCCGATAGCGAGTATTTCATCAGCGTCGGCAGGTCGGGGAGTGATCTTTGCGTACTGTGCCGCCCCAGCGATTGTAGCTCCCATTAGCTTTGAAGGATAAGGACACCCCCAGTTAAGCTCATGATCTGCCTTCTTCCGGTAATCCTCCGGGGGAACGCCCGGTTTCATCCACTCTTTGAAGTATTTTCGGTTGAACAAAGTTCGCAGGCCCCATTCAGCACTCTGCTGATAGCCCATGATTTGTTGGTGATAGGGGCCATTATACATGGCCGCTCGGTGAAATTCTCTTTCGCCAGACACTTTTAAGACCTTGCCTGTCGAATTCAAAGCTTCCACTTTCAGATGTACAGGACCGGTAGGTATTTTGAGCCAAACAGGTTCGAGCGTGGCATAGGGATTATCGGCGTCAAAGGTGTAACTCTGACCATTGCTTGCCTTGACAGTAAAGCGGTAGTTCGACGCGCCCTTTATTTCCTGGAAATCAAAGGAAGGTGCATACATGAACTGGTGGGCGCTTTGGTTCCAGAAAGGCGCATCGCCAGGTTTTCCCGGCCGTACGGGTACCAGGTATTCTTCGTGTTCAGATTTGGGTATTACTCCTTCTTCATTTTGACCTAGGACTTTCGTCCCTATAGTTGTACTCATTAGGCCTACTGCCACTAAAACTTTTATGTAGTTGATTTGCATATTCATGTTCTTATTCTTGTTCATTTGCTGAGTGTCCGTCTCCAATAGCTATTTTAATCACTCAATAGCCGCCGTACTTCATGCTGGCGTCAACGAGCGCCTGCACGTTCTCTATAGGCGTGTCTTCTGAAAGGTAGTCGACGGTCGACAGAATGTAGCCGCCGCCCGGCTTCATGACTTCAAGGACCTCGGCCACTCTTTGTTCCACTTCCGCTGCCGAGGCTCTGAGCAGGAAGTCCTTCTGGTCAATACCGCCGGAGAGCGCCATATGCGATCCCAGTCTTGACTTGATTTCTCCCAGATCCGTATCGCCTTCAGGCGGCTGAGCCAGGCTTTCGAAACAATCCATTCCGGTTTTCGGATACAGATCCCAAAGTGAGGACGATTTGCCGCAATTGTGCCAGATAATTCGGGCACCCGAGTTGTGGATCCGGCGGATCAGCCCTGTTTCATATTCGAGAACAAACTGTTCAAAGAACTGCTTCCCTACTTCGCCACCAGCCATGTTTCCGCCGTAAGCGAGAGCATCCGCCCCGCTGTGCAGAAGGACCTTCAGATAGCTCCAGTTCTGTTCCAGAGCGTGCGTCATCAACGCCCGATAAAATCCCTCGTCCTGGTACGCATCCATCAGGAGGTCCTCGAAGTTACGGTAATACAAACCCGCGAAATTGAACACGCCCTGCACCCATGGACAGGTTATGCCACGGTCTGCGATCAGTTCCTTGGCGTCACGCATTGCCGAAGTGTCAACATCGTCATACGTCCATGCTGGTTCGTATTCAAGCAGGATATCCAGGTCACGGGTATCTTTAATCAGCAGCTCGGGATAGGCGTACGCATCCTCGAGCCTGGTCATGGGTAATGCTTCGCAATCGAGTGTGAGGTCGCCCTTGGGCGTCCGGATAGTGGTGTTCCATTTCTTCTTGGTCTCAGCCTGGGGGTGCGTGATCGATACATTCCAGTTATCGTTGATCGGGCCAGGGGTCTCGACAAAAAGATAGAGCCAGGGGTAGCAGTTCCGGTGTATGATGTCAGCGTTGATATCGGTCAGGAACCTCACAGTGACTTCCGAAACATCTATCTCCCAGTCAGAATAATGCTGCCTGATGTAGTTCTCGAATACGATGGGGCATACAGGAACCCTGTCGGGAATAGTCCCGGCAAGCGTCTTCAGTATACGATCCCGCGCGGTCATTTTCAATGTCTCTTTTTTCATCTTCTTTTTCCTCCTGCCAGGTGATCACTCCGGAGAATGCCGATAGCAGAAATGAAGCTCAATAACACAGGCTTGTTCATCTTTGATCCTATGTTTATTGTTTTTTTGACGGTTCAGGATAATTCTCTTTCATCCACTCGCTGTATTTGGATTGATGAAAAGTTTCAAGCTTTCCAAATCGGTTATGGCCGCTAATTTCTCCCCCAAAACCAACAGGGTACTGCTCGAAGATATCACCACGTCCAAATGCTCTCGGATCTCCAGTCTCTTGCATATAGTCAAGCAGGGCTTTCTTAAGTGTTTTTTTAGTCTCGGCAAATTGAGGATCGTTGGCTAAATTCCATATTTGATGAGGGTCCGATTTGATCTCATAGAGTTCCTCCTCGGGTCGAAGCCCGAAACACAAATTGAAATCATGTTTAACACCTAGATTGAGCGATTTGTTAATATAAAATGAAAAGATGTCTTGCTTAACATATTGTTAATGTGTATTTTAAAGGTGTTAAACAAAATAATTTACACATCACCATTTAGGTGAACAAGACA